>Ga0194055_10001130_pt1 | contig 21654 bp, 14 predicted proteins | sample SepL449m_MetaG_FD_155482 | JGI IMG/M metagenome (GOLD analysis project Ga0194055, IMG submission 155482) | Anoxic zone freshwater microbial communities from boreal shield lake in IISD Experimental Lakes Area, Ontario, Canada - Sep2016-L442-9m | ecosystem: Environmental > Aquatic > Freshwater >...
TGGCTGCGCTTTCCGAAAATTTGTTCTCCTTGAACAGTTGCCCAGCGATCTTGATTTGTTCTCGAACGTCACTTAGTGAAGTCGGGTTGGCAGGATCATCTGCTTCGGCCAGTCCACTCACCAGTCCGAAAAGCCACAAACAGGCTAGGGTTCCAACGGCGAGGCTTCGTAAGCCGCGGTCGGTCAAAGAATGGGGAACAGAAAATGTTAGAGCGCAGACTCGGGCGAGCGGACTCAGCACGGATTCACCTGAATTCTCGGGAATAGAAAGGTAGATCAACACGGTTGAAGGGGATCTCGCGATTGGACCGTTGCACGCGGAATTCTATTGTCGCGGTGGATGATGCACCAGGAAAGAGGAATCCGAATCGGTTTTGAATTTTCAGTATGTGTCGCTGGGAAAAGCGAAGTCACACCAAGGTTTAAGCGACTCTCAGACGCAAATGTCTACAGTTTTTGCCTGCCATTGAGGGCGTCCGCCAAAATTTCTTTGTTGGTGAACTCAAGTACACTGCCGCTGGTGACGCCCCTCGCCAGCCTCGTCAATTGGATCGGGAATTCCGCCAATCGATTCGAGATAAAGAGGGCCGTGCCATCCCCCTCGACGTTTGGATTGGTGGCCATGATGGCTTCGCGGAAATTTCCACGGCGAATGCGGTCGACCAGGGGCTCGATGGTCAACTGGTCCGGGCCAACCCCATCCAACGGTGCGATCCGTCCCAAGAGCACGTGGTATAGCCCTCGGAAAACAGAGGCTTGTTCCAGGGCGATGAGGTCGCGAGGTTGCTCGACAATGCAAAGCAAGGTGCTATCGCGTGTCCCATTCTGGCAAATCGTACACAACTCTCCCTCGGCGAGATTGTAACAGACAGAGCAATACCGTACGTTTTCGCGAACGCGACGGATCGCGTCGGAAAGGGCAATCGCCTCAGACATGTGAACTCGAAGCAGATGATAGGCCAGTCGCTCGGCCGTCTTCTTTCCGATCCCAGGCAATTTTCCCAACTGATCGATCAATTCTGTCACAGACTGCGAGATCTCGGCCATGGGTCCCTGGTTTCTCCTTACGATTCCTTGGTAATGCTGATAACATACCAAAGCTCGGCCCATTGGCTATGTGATTCCATTACTCCATCATGACTTTGGTATGACGGTTCTGCTCCAGATACGAAACGCCCACAAACGGTACGGTGATCAGGTTCTTCTCGAAGCCGCCGAATGCACCCTTACGAGCGATACCAAGGTTGGATTCATCGGACGCAATGGCGCCGGAAAATCGACGCTGCTCAAGTGCATTCTAGGGGACGATGAGTTGGATACTGGCGAAATCATTCGCCATCCCAAATTGAAAATCGGATATCTCCGACAGCACGACCCTTTTCTGCCGGGGGAGAACGCTCTCGAGTTCTTGATTCGGGACAGCGGTCAGCCCGATTGGAAATGCGGTGAGGTGGCTGGCGAGTTCGAGATTAAGGGGCGATATCTCGAAGCACCCCTGCAATCCCTTTCCGGCGGATGGCAAACGCGTGTCAAGCTCTCTGCCCTTTTGCTTCACGAGCCGAATTTGCTGTTGCTCGACGAGCCGACGAACTTCTTGGACTTGAGAACACAAATTCTGCTGGAACACTTCCTAAGGTCGTTCCGTGAAGCATGCCTCATTGTTTCGCACGATCGAGCGTTTCTCAATGCCACATGTGACTCCACCCTCGATCTATCGATGGGTGAATTGACCCTGTTTCCGGGAAAGGTCGATGAGTTTCTTGAGTATCAACGCGATCTTCAGGAACATGATGAAAGAACGAACGCCAGCATCGCGGCCAAGCGAAAGCAACTACAAGAGTTCATCGATCGGAACCGGGCTCGAGCCTCCACGGCCACGCGAGCGAAATCGAAAAGCAAAATGCTGGATCGTTTGGAGTTGAAGGAAACCGCTAGCCAACAAGCTCGGGCGACGATCCGCGCGCCTCAAGTCGATCCGAGACAAGGTCCAGCCGTTCGATGCCGCGATCTCAGCATTGGGTATGGCGACCGCATTGTGGCAAGCGATATCGGACTCGAACTCGATCACGGCATGCGAGCCGCCATCGTTGGGGATAACGGCCAAGGCAAAACCACGCTTCTCCGAACGTTGGTACAGTCCCTTTCGCCCGTTTCGGGCGAAGTAAAGTGGGGTTACGGTTGCGAGCTGGGTACCTACGCGCAGCACGTCTATACAAGTTTGCCGGAACACAAAACGGTGCTTGAGTTTCTCGAATACGAAGCTATTCCTGGAACGAAAAATCAGACGATTCTCGACATGGCAGGTGCCATGCTTTTTCGAGGGACAGCAATCAACAAGAAAATCTCGGTTCTCAGCGGTGGTGAACGCGCCCGTTTGTGTATGGCATCCTTACTGCTGGGGAAAGCCAATATTCTCATCTTGGATGAACCAGGAAACCATTTGGATGTGGAGACGGTGGAAGCCCTCGCCGATGCGTTGATCGACTACAAAGGCTCTGTGATCTTCACGTCGCACGATCGGCATTTCCTCCAACGGGTAGCGACTGCCTTTATCGAAGTTCGCGATGGAACGGTCACTCACTATCGCGGCGATTACGATGCATATCTCTACATGGTGCAAAAGGAAATCGATGACGAAGAAACGCGCCGCAATGCTGCCAAACCCAAACCTCCTGCGAAAATCGCAGGGAAAGGTGGAGCCCAGCCTTCGCGTTCAAGCATTCTCGACGAACGCCAATTGCGGAAGCAAATTGGAAATTTGGAAAAGTCCATCGCCAAGCTCGACGCGCAGCGCAAGACGCTCCACGAACAATTAATGAATGCAACCGACACAAAGGAAGCGATCCGATTGCACGAAGAGATGACTCAGGTTGCCAGTGAGCTCGAAGCGGCAGAAACGAGTTGGGCAGAACTTCAGGAACAGATCGAGTCTCTGTGATATGCTCACGTGGAATTGGATCGACCAGGATTCAGTCGGTTGCGAGTTGTATTCGCTCGCGGATTGTCGCGAGCTTGCATTTTTTGTTGCCGATCAGGTCGCAAATTCTGTTCCTCTCGTGATCGGATTGGTAGGTACATTGGGTGCTGGCAAAACACAATGGACGAAATTCTTTGTAAGCCGTTTCGGCGCGAGCGAAGAATCGATCTCTAGCCCGACCTTTGTCTTGTTGCAGCGATACCCCACTCAACCACCGATCGTCCATATTGACGCCTACCGAGTCGGTGATGAAGACGAATTCCTGGAGTTAGGAATCGAAGAGATTTTCGAGGAGAGGGGGATCACCGTGGTGGAATGGGCGGACCGATTTCCTGATGCGTTGCCATTAAAGACTCTCTGGATTCGGTTCGAACCATCCCCGAATCGCGAAGATCATCGCACCGTTACCCTCACCAACCTTCGGCACTTCCCGCGTTTCAGCCGATCTGTTGAGCCACCTCATCCAGAAGCGTGAAAATTCATCTCACGCAACGCACAAACCGTTGTAGGGATGCCTCGGAGAATCGAGACGAGGGCGTTCACTGCAGAATTATAGAGCTGTGTTGGCGGTGCTGGGGAGAGGCCCTCGCACAAGAGTACGTCGCTTATGGCTGCTCCACTTAAGTCCTGACCCGTTTCACGCTTCCCCCTCGCGAGAGCCACTCTCCAGCACTGCCTCAAGTATACGTTCATTCGTCATGCGGAAAACCCCAAAATTCATTTCTTGCCGCTCCGAATCAGTATTCTCCTTTCAACTTGTGTGTTGGAATTCAGGGTGAGGAATTTGATTCGGATTGGGAATGAACTCGGAATCTTGGGGCATGATACTCAAGCGAGAATCGAAAAATGCTATTCTAACAATTGAGTGACATCGGCACTTGAAGATATTCGTGTTGGTTTGATCAACTGCTTTGGAGGTATGGATATGACTGGATTCGTTCGCATTCGTTTGGGGTCTGTCGAGGATCGTAAAACAGTCATTGAGGCGCAGAAGCAGAAGTACCGTTATTCCTACACCCACTTGTCTCCGCTCGCCGTTCTGGATGAGATCCCTTTCGATAATGCATTTGCCGCTGGATGGTTGGCCACCATATCCGATCGAGTGGTTAAGTCCCTTCAAAACCGAGAAGCGCTGGAATTGGACAAAATCGAAAAAGAGAGACATCAAGCGCGCGGCAACTTTTTTCTCCGGATGCTTGAGAACATCGAGCGGCCCCTATTGGAACTGCGTCAATTCGTAGCCGACGTCCTCAAATTCGATGAAAGGGCGGGTGCTTCCGCTACCAAACCAACTTCGTTTGACGATTTCAACCGCTTGTTCCGCACCATTCAATTGCCTCCCATCGCCAAAGACTTTAAATCCGACGCAAAATTCGCGAATTATCGTTTGTCCGGCCCCAATCCAGTAATGCTTCAACGATTGGCGTCCATTGATTCGCGATTCCCTTTGTCCCCCGAGGAATACGCGCGGGTTATCCCAGGTGATGTTTGGGAACGGGCGCTCGAAGAGGGCAGACTCTATTTGACCGATTACAAGATCCTGGAGGGAATCGAAACCGGTTACTCACCTGTTGGTCAAAAACATGTCTACGCACCACTGGCCTTATTTGCAGTTCACCCAGTAAGCAAGGCGCTTTTACCTGTTGCGATTCAGTGCCGACAAACCCCGGCTCCCGACAATCCAATCTTTACCCCAACCGATGGACATAACTGGACCATCGCCAAAACGATTGTCGAAATGGCGGACGGATTGGTTCATCAATGCTGCACTCATTTTGGCAAGACTCACATCTTGATCGAACCGATTGCGATTGCAACGTTTCGGTGCTTTGCACCAGATCATCCCATTGCTCAGCTACTTGTTCCTCATTTCGAAGGAACATTTGCCATCAATGCCGCTGCATGGCAACATCTGGTTTCCGATGGTGGAGCTGTCGACAAACTCTTCAGCATCTCAGCCAAGGCAGCGCGAGGATTGGCTGCACAAGAATTGCAATCGACCCACGTTCACGAAATGAACTTGATTCAGTTCTTCCAAGATCGAGGGACAGATGATTTGAACGCACTTCCTGGATATGCATTTCGCGATGATTCCATCTTGCACTGGCAAGCCATTGATCGATGGGTCAACAGTTATTTAGACGCGAACTATGCTAGTGATTCCGATGTTACCCAAGACATCGAACTCCAAGACTGGGCTCTCGAAATCGGCTCGAAGGAAGGGGGAAGAATCCATTTCCTGCCTAGCGATCAATCCCTAACATCCAAGGCTTTGCTGCGCAAGCTCCTCACAGCGATCATCTACACGTGCAGTGTGCAGCATGCCGCCGTAAATTTTCCTCAGTTTGAATTGATGAGCTATGCGCCGAGCATGCCCTTATCGCTATATCGTGAAGCGCCTAAATCCAAGCAAGGGGCGACCGAGCAGGATTTTCTCGATTGCATGCCCCCCCTCAACATGGGAGAACTGCAAATGGAGCTCGGGTACATTTTGGGGAACACGCAATACACGCAACTTGGAAAGTACCGCGACGATCAGTTCCAAGGACATGATGTTTCGAAGCCACTCGCTCAGTTCCGCGATGATTTGGTAGAAATTGAAGATGAGATTTCCGAACGCAACAAATCTCGTCCCACATACGAATATCTCTTGCCGAGCGCCGTACCGCAAAGCATCAACATTTGACTTTCCCGAGGGTTGGAAAAGGACAGCGTTCGATACCGATTTCGCTTTCGCGCGAAACCAACGAATGTCTTGATGTCGCAATCGCAACGCAGGAGTGCCGCGATTGGTATCGGTTATCTGGCGATCGCAATCATCGGTCAGCACCGTACTAATCAGCCACCTAGCAATGTGGGGAGTCGAGGGACTAAACGTACGATGAATTTTCTAACTGCGCATTGGGAACACTTGATCCTCGCAAATTATCGAGTCGACCCACACCTCCTAGAAAATTTTGTCCCGTCGGGAACGAGGATCGATTTCCACGATAGTGTTACCTATGTCAGCTTGGTAGCGTTTCTTTTCCGAAACACTCGTGTGCTAGGAATCTCTGTTCCAGGACATCGCGATTTCGAGGAAGTCAATTTACGATTCTATGTCGTCCCAAAGCATGCACCGCAACAGCGGGCTGTGACCTTCTTGAGCGAGATCGTGCCAAAGTCAGTGATTCCTTGGGTAGCAAATTCTTTGTTTCACGAAAACTATGTTGCGATGCCGATGTCGCACACCCTCGACCGATCACGGTTCGAAGTATCTTGGTTCTTGCCGAATAGCAAAAGCAGGGGTGGAAATTCGACGCTGACGAATTCATCCTCGCAACCTATCTTGCGGGAACACTCGTTCGGCGTCAGGGTCCCGACGAATCTAGCCCTACCCGATGAAGGATCGTTGGCTCAGTTCATCACGGAGCACTACTGGGGCTACGCCAAAGCACCTCGGTACACTCTCGAGTATCAGGTGCACCACCCATCTTGGGCTTGTTGTGAAGTGGAAGATTACGACATCCAAATCGATTTTGGCGCCTCGTATGGTCAAGCGTTCGCGTTTCTTCAGGATCGACGTCCTGATCAAGTCCTGTATGCAGCAGGATCCGATGTCGGTGTCTCGTTCCCGCGCCGAAGATACTGGTCACCGTGACTTTCCCCGAAGGCATCTATCTAGTTATCTGCCTTCGAGAATCTCTCTAAGGCACAACCAATTCAACCACTTTTGGGGGTGGCTGAAGATCCCGCTCACGGTTCGCAAGGACGGCTAGTTCCTCTAGCTCTTTCGGGACCAATCGATAGGCAACATCGCGTTGACGGGCCTCAAAACCAAGTTCCTCGATGGCGCTCCGAATCTGATCGAGCGTTAAGAAATGAACCGTACCCGCCTCCGCCACGACATTTTCCTCGAGCATTAACGAACCCATATCATTCGCCCCATACAGCAATGCTAATTGGCCAATCTTGAGCCCTTGAGTCACCCAGCTACTTTGGATGTTAAGGACGTTATCCAAAAACAGGCGTGCGACGGCTTGTGTCTTCAAGTATTCAAAGGAGCCAGTGGGAGCAATGGAATCCATTTGTGTATTCTCGGGCTGGAACGTCCAAGCAATGAATGCGGTGAAGCCTCTCGTTTCGTCTTGAAGTTCGCGGATGCGATCAAGATGTTCGATCCGCTCCGCGAGCGTCTCCACATGACCAAACATCATGGTGGCTGAACTGATTCCGCCCATTCGGTGCCAAACTCGCATGACGTTCAACCAATCGTCCGACATCACTTTGCCGCGTGTAATCGCAGCTCGGACTCGGTCCACCAAAATTTCTGCTCCCCCCCCTGGAATACTCCCTAGCCCGGCATCTTTAAGTCGTTCGAGAACCGTCTCGATAGAGATCTTGTTGACCTTCGTGAAATGGTGCAGTTCGGGAGGACTGAAACCGTGGATGTTCACCTGCGGAAAGTGGCTCTTGATGTCGCGTAAAAGCTCTTCGTACCACTCGAGTTTGAAATTTGGGTGAAGCCCACCTTGCATCAGTATTTGGTTTCCGCCGAGGGCGACTGTTTCTCGAATCTTTTCGAGGAGCTCTTCGCGTGGCAGGACGTACCCTTCTTGGCTTTTCGGTGTGCGATAAAAAGCGCAGAAGTCGCATACTGCAGTACAGATATTGGTGTAGTTAATGTTGCGATCGATGTTGTACGTTCGATAAGACTCGGGATGCATCCGCAACGAAACTTCGTTGGCCGCCCGCGCAATGGACGTGAGCTCCTGGGATTCGAGAAGTGCCAATCCTTCTTCACGGGTGATCCGCTGGCCTGCCATGCTCTTCTCAAGAATTGCGGAAATGGAGCCCTTCGTACTCTGTATCATTTTTCAAATCCCGTGCAATGTCGACAATGGAGATCAGGAAGTGGGCCGTGAGGCAAACGTACACCCGCAAAGATTATTGTTGGAACATCTGAAGTCTTTGGTAAGACGTATCCAAAAAATTCCGATGGCAATATCGATTTGAATATCTCAGGATCCACACTATTCATGAAGACTTGGATGGATTCGGGAATCGCTGGCCGGAACCAGTCCGCATTCCATGCAGCGGCGATGGAATTCATTGAGCCCCGCCAATTCTTCCGCGTTCAGCTGAAATCGAAGATAGCGTGTTAAATAATCGAGGCATTCGTGATGCGTCAGTCCATACCGAACGGCGTACTGTTCTGCGATGGACTCCACGTGGGCGCATCCCTCGTCGCGGCACTCTTCTAACAATTCGGCTAACGCAGCGCTCGCGAAAAGCTCGCTACGAGCAACCCACATCGCAAAGACAAAAGGAAGACCCGTTAGGTCAAACCACTCTTGTCCAAGATCCCAATCCGAGGGGAAGTGATCCTGGAACCTTTCGGGTTTCATCGCTCGATCACCAATAACCAAAACGGCATCGGCATCACACGCCTCGACCTCTTCGGTAATCCCAAACGGAATGGTTTGAGGAATGAATCCAAACCGCGATTGAAACAAGATTTTGGAAAGAGCCACGCTGGTTCGAGAACCTTCGTCAATGCCGAGTGTTCGAACACGCTCGGGCGACGTCCGAAACAAAATGCGAACAGACCAAACAGGACCTCGGCAAGCAATAACGGCATTGGAGACCCTGCGATACTGATCGAGGTGTTGGAAATACTCTATGGCGGGAATGAGTCCGACGTCCAGCGAGGACTCTTCTAGCTCGGTCGCCAACCGACTTGGTAATTCGAGACGCAACGAACCAGATGGTAGTAGGCGGCTTTCCAGCCCATAAATCAAAGGCTTTGTATTGAGATACGCGACCGCACCGACGCGGATGTAGGCGGTTGACCGCCCTGCCTCGTAATTTTCGGTTGTTGCCTGCCCAGCAAGCTTTCCATCCCCGGTCATGGAAGGATCCCAAGCCAATGGATGAGACGAATAGATCCGTGTTGATAACATGTTTTTGATTCCCCTAGGATACCCGTATCAAGGGCATTCCCATTAACCGGCGTGCGATTTTGCACAAGCGATCGATGTATGGGAGGGAATCTGGACGAATCGACCAAGCACGGATAGCGGGCGGGGTCAGCTGAACGGACGGAGCGAGGAGGCAGCATCAAACTTTCCAAACGCACCCTGCCCATGACCACCCGACACCGAAACCGATCAGTATTTGGGTAGAACCTGGCGACAATCGACCTTCCTTCCTCAAATCGTCGATCAGAATCGGAAGCGTCGATGAGACCGTATTGCCTCGATCGAGCAACCGGATGGGCAGCCGTTCGTCGTTCACGCCGAGGGCCTGCTGAAGCAGTTCCAACATCTTCCGCGTGGCCTGATGCATAAGCAAGTGCTCGACCTGATCCAGCTTCAAATGGGATTTGGCGAGCATATTACGAATGAGTTGGGGAATAGCGACCACGGTGAAATCCATAAGGCTGGGTCCATCCATATACAATCGGCTTCCCCATCTTTTGCGACGGCGAGGCTGGATAGCATCCTTCGAACAACGCGATCCCCCTTCATTCACGATCAGCGTGTCCGCGCCTTTTCCATCCGTCCCGAATTCGAAACCGATCAGGGCGGGTTGCTCCACCGCATCAATCAAAGTGGCCGCGGCCGCATCGCTAAAAATCGGACGGAGAGAGCGATCGTCTGCTTCGATGTACTTGCTGTACGTTTCCGCTGTGACCAACAGTATCCGTTTGGCTTGTCCGCTAGCGATCAATCCTTCGGCCAGAGAGAGTCCATAGACGAAGCCTGAACAACCCAAATTGAAATCAAGCGCACCGCATCCGACGCGCAACCCCAGTCGATCCTGAATCAAACAGGCAGTGGTTGGAAGTGGATAGTCTGGTGTTTGCGTACAAAACAACAGAAAATCGATCGACTCAGGGGAAATGCCGTGTTGATCAAAAAGCTTTTGGCAAGCTGCGACAGCCAAGTCGGACGCGGTCTCGTGCTCGCCAGCTAGATACCGAGTGCGAATGCCGGTCTTTTCGACCAACTCGGGAACGTGCCACTCGGGATGCGATTCCATCAAGTGTTGGCTCGTTTCGATGCGAACCGGAAAATGAACCGCGATGGGACCAATCTGCGCGTGGGGCACGTTTTGCGTCGGTGATAGAGAGAAATAAAACAACGGCCGCGGACCTATACCGAGCCCGCTTCCCCATAGACAAGGATCATACCCGTCCGCCATCGAGGGCGAAAGGTCGCCCGTCCGGTTTCGTGATTCCCGAGAGTGCGCTGCGAAGAGCAATCTGCCTTGGAAATCGCCGATTCCTGCCGGCCAGTATGTTGCTTATGTTGCATGTGAACGCGCTGGATGATGCAAAGTCATTTGGTTGGTGCTGTACGAATGGGTTCGTGATAGAATGAGACTACCATGAAGCAAATCGTTGCCATCGTACGTCCCTATCTCGTTGAACAACTTTTGGACGCACTGCGTTTGTCCCCGATCGAAGCGCTTCAGTTGACCGAGGTAAAGGGATTCGGCAGGCAAAAAAGTTACTTAGATCGTTACTCGACGACGGAGTACAGCCAAGCTTTTTTACCTAAGATTGAGATCACTCTTTACGTCGACGACCTCCGCGTCGAAGAGGTCCTGCAGACACTTTCTGATACGTGCCGTACAGGGCGGATGGGAGACGGCAAGATGATGGTGCTCGACGTCCCCCAAATGCTTTCGATCAACGATCTGGATTGACAGTAGATTCGTTTGGCGTTGATCGCTACCGATGGCGGGGAACCAAGCGTTTTTGGCCATTGACCGTTTCCACGGTGAGTGGCTTTGGAACTGCAATCTCACTTTCATCAACGTCCGCGGCGCGAACTTTCAACGGCATTTTCCCAGACGCGAGATGCGTCTTGATCGTTCCGCGTGCCGTACCGCGTGCTTGGACAGCCGGACTGGTCGTGCGGGGACTACTGTTATGCGCATTGGCGTCTGGGGTCGGAACGGAGCGTGGCTGGGCTGGAGTCGGTATTTGTCGATCTGTGTGTTGAGGCACGACCGATTCACCCTCGTAAAGCACTCGTTCTGAGCCATGATTGCAACTCGCACATCCGGACGAATCCGCGCTTTGAAAGGAATGCGCAGGAATACCTTGGCGTAACCCGCCGTGCCCTTTCCATCCATGCGTGCAATCTTCGCAATCCGCGCCTTCGTATCGATATCCCCAAAGATCGCGCATGCGAGCATACCATGGTCGATAATGGCCGGTAGAACCGCCACCGATCCATGCACCTTGAGCGCCGCAAGGATCGCAAACAGGAGGCTCATTGATTTGTTCGTCCCAATAGATCTCGCCACATCCCCCTTGGCATGCCAGTTTGGTTCCACAACGGCACAAACCTCGTCGTAACGCACCGCACCAGCTACCATCGAAAATAGCCTGGGTTCCGTGAATCCCGCAGGCGTCGTCACAGCCATCGGAACATCCATTGGACGTGCTGATCACTTGGCTATCGCAGCTGGAACAGCCGCAGCCAGGTGAATGCAATGGTTTTGAAGAAGCGCGAATTGAATGCGTGGCTCCGGGAAAACCCGATCCGCTGTTCAGTTCAATTCGGCAGCAGCCTACTTGAAACGCCGCCATAGCAAGAATGCCCACGCACCAACGGAATGCAGATTCCATCTTCCCCCCCGAAAACATGAAATATCTAACTGGGTCCTGCGGCATCTGTTCCATTCGCCATCATCGGCGAGCAACCATCGGACGATGATTGCGGACGTCTGCAGGACTCGCAGTTGTTTATCGGTCCGTACAAACGATACAATCAGAAAATCTTGCCACCTCCTTCAATTGCGAATTGCTAGCCATTGCACATGATCACGGAACTCATTCTTCAGCATCGATTGGTGGCGATCCTTCGATTGGACCCATTGGACAATGCGCGGGAATTGGTAGATGTTTTGTTGGACGCAGGGGTGCGCTGCCTCGAGTTTACGTTGACGAACCCCGATGCGCCGAGTTGGGTTTCGCAATTGCTGCGCGAGGATTTTCGCTTCCGGGACGGTACGGCAGCCCTTGGGGTCGGGTCGATCCGCAATGGAGCTCACGCTCGATTAGTGCTCGATGCGGGCGCTCAGTTCGTCGTGACACCCATCGTGTCCCTGGAGGCCATTCGCATTTGTGTTGAAAGAAAGGTTCCTATAGCCGTCGGAGCGATGACGCCTACAGAAATTGCCCTAGCTGCAGACGCGGGGGCAACCTTCATCAAAATTTTTCCTGCCCGAAGTTTGGGGCCTAGTTACATTCGAGATGTTTTGGCACCCATGCCGGAACTCCAACTCATGCCGACGGGGGGGATCGATGCGACGAACTGCGCCGACTATCTGCGTGCCGGTGCCGTTGCAGTGGGAGTCGGTGGCCAATTGTGTTCGCAAGCCGCTGTCAACCGAAAGGACTGGGCTGGGATCTACGAAGCGGCTAAACGGGTCGTCGATGCATGCGAACGTGGCCACTAGCCAACAGCCCCAACCACTCAACGTCCCTAGTGGTAACAAAACACTGGTCCTGCCAACGCAACACTCCAGCCGGGTTTCTGCATGAATCGCCTTTCCTCCGAAGAACTCATTCACCATGATAGAACAGCCGTGTGGCATGCATTTTCGCAGATGGCGGAATACGACGGCCTAATTATCGAGCAGGGGGAAGGATGTTGGCTCACAGATATTCGTGGCCGTCGCTATCTCGATGGAGCAAGCTCGCTTTGGTGCAATCTATTTGGACACCGCGTCCCGGAAATTGACACAGCGATTCGCAATCAACTGGATCAAGTGGCCCACGTCACGAATCTAGGAATGAGTCATCCGTCAACGATCACGCTGGCAAAGAGGCTCATCGATCGGACCCCTCGGAATTTGCAACACGTCTTCTTCTCTGGCGATGGGGCCTCGGCGGTCGAAGTGGCGATGAAGTTAGCTTTTCAGTATTGGCAACAATGCGATCGACCGCAGCCACATCGTACGAAATTCATCGCGTTGGGAGATGCCTATCATGGAGATACGATCGGTACCGTCAGCGTGAGTGGCGTTTCCCGTTTTCAGAGTTCTTTTGCGCCTCTGTTGTTTGATGTCCTACGCGGTCCATGCCCGGATGCCTATCGAACACCGCAAGGCATGAACGCGAGGGATGCATGCGAACATTATCTCGAAGCCTACCGACGTCTCCTAGAGCAACACGCGGCTGAGACGGTCGCCTTGATCGTGGAGCCAATGATCCAAGGAGCAGCAGGCTTTGTTTGTCAACCGAAGGGATTCATGCAGGGGATTGCCAAACTATGCAAAGAATTCTGCGTCCTGTTGATCGCAGACGAAGTTGCGGTGGGGATGGGCCGAACGGGTCGTATGTGGGCGCTTGAGCACGACTGCACGGACGAGATGAGTATCGAACCAGACTTGCTTTGCATCGGCAAGGGGTTGACGGGCGGATACCTGGCCATGAGCGCCACTCTTGCATCGACACCCATTTGGAACGCGTTTCTGGGTACACACGCATCCGCCCGGACGTTCTTTCACGGACATACCTATGGAGGAAATCCGTTGGCATCGGCCGCGGCGAACGCGGTTTTGGATCTACTGGAGCAGCGTTTTGCGATGCCCTTCGTCCAACAGCGAGGTGAAATGCTGGGTGATTTTCTTGAACCTTTGCGGGCGTTGCCGATCGTTGGTGATGTGCGCAGGCATGGCATGATGGCTGCAATCGAGCTGGTCGCAGATCGCGATACCAAGCGTCCGTTTGCTTGGGAGGATCGCATCGGAGGACGCGTGTGCGCTTGGACGACGGAGCACGGCGTATGGCTGAGGCCCCTGGGTAACGTCATTCCAATTCTGCCCCCACTCTCGATGGGGGACGACGATTTAAGGTTGTTATGCGAAACCGTCGGCCAGGCTATTCGTCACGTTCAGGCGTGAGAAAAAACGCCTGTGGCTAAAGTCCCCGTGCTATCTGCAAAAGATTCTTGTTCGATCCCCATGCTGCGAAGGATGCTCAAGAAGAGATTAGACATGCGCTGTTCACGCTCGCGCCAATACTGGCCATGTCGAATCCCCATGTTTTTTCCTCCAGCGATAAGTGTTGGCAAGTTCTTTGGCCAGTGCGTGGTACTCGCTCCGCTCCCGTACAAAACGATGGAGTTGTCGAGCACGCTCCCTTCGGGATCTTGATAGGCTTCCAATCGCCCGAAGAAATAGGCGAGCTGTTCGCTGAGAAAACGGTCGTACTTGGCGAACTCCAGTTGACCGACTTTATCTCCTGCGTGCGATAGATTGTGATGGGTCCGCGTCAAACCTAGCTTGATTGGGAACGTATCGCTAATTCCCATTCCATCCTCCCGGTTGAGCATGAACGCGACGGACCGAGTGATGTCGGCATCGAACGCCAGCGCGATAAGATCAAACATGTTGCGATAGTATTCCGCGGGTTCCCCTTCGGGTGACGCATCCAAATTGAGATGCGAGTAGTCCTGCGGCTTGAGTGGAATATCGATCCATTTCTCCGATGCGATCAATCGCGATTCGATCTCGTTCAAGGAGGCCAAATACTGATCCATCTTATCTCGATCCGATCGGCCCAATTGTTGGTTCAGTGAGTTGGCACTCTCCATGACCGCATCCACCAATTTGATGCGAGACTTCAGTCGGGCCCGCTGGTCTTCGAGGGACGAACGCTCAGCGCGGAATAGACGATCAAAGACGCGACGAGGATGATTTTCCGCAGGGACTGGGCGACCTTGAAGGTCATAGGAGATGGTTCCGGTCCTGGAGAGAAATCCGACCCCCGCGTCGATCGAGAGGACGAGGGACGGTTGCCGGCAATGTTGTTTGGTGTGCTGCGCAATGACCTGATCGAGTGCGACGGTGTTATACGTTCCTCCTTTTGGGCTGTGCAGCGGTGCTCCCGTCAGCCACATATCGGAACAAACATGGGGATCTGCTTTGGTGCCGTTTTCATGATAGAGACCACCGAAAAAGCTCACGTGATCGTGGAACGGAACGAGCGGTTCCGTCGACTTTCCGAACTGAAACTTTCCGTCGACGGATGCGGTTGGAAACCAGCTCCAGTCATCCATTTCGTGTTCCGGTTTGGGCAATGCCATCCCGTTGGCTGTGTACAACGCGCAGAATCGCTTCGGTCGTTCCGCCGTGACCGATTTGCCCATGGCTTCGAGAGCTGGCAGTGCTAAAGCGGCCCCTCCGAGCCCGCGAAGGACCGATCGACGATGCAATCGAATCGGGTTGGACATATTCTTTGGTTCCTCGGAAAGGGCATTCATCGGTTGGATTCAATCAGATTACTTCATCAAAAACGGGTCGCTGTGAATGACCCAGCGAATCAAGTCCTTCAGTCCAAGCCCCTCCGCAACGAGTTTGGGACTCGATTCCTTGAGGAACGCCAGTTCATTGTACGCCAAACTACGGCCGCAAGCGTAGGCCGAAAGGTGCTTCAGCCAACTGGACGTGACGGCATCCAGTCGGTCACGGATCAGGTACTCACGGAGCGATTCAAAATCATCAATGTGGCTACCATCGGGCAGGTCGGATGTGCTGTCCGTCGCAACCTGTTTGGCCAGTCCTGCGGCATTGAACTGTTCAAAAGGCAATCCCCAAGGATCGATTCCGGTGTGGCATTTGATGCATCCTGGTACATCGCGATGCCGTGCCAATCGTTCGCGGATGCTCAATTGGGTTAAGTCTTCAAGCTTGGGGACGTTGGGGGGCGGATCCTCGGGTGGTTCCGCGATAATGCGACGCGCGAACCAAGCTCCCCGTTTGACGGGATTCGAGTCTCGACCATCGGACAATCCCGCCAGAACAGCCGCCTGCGTAATGACCCCTCCGAGATGGGATTGATGGTGCTGTATTGGAACGAAGGAAAACCCACTTTCAAGTTGCGAGCCGAGACCATAGTAGGTGGCTACAACTTCATTGGCAACGATGAAGTCCGAACGCAAAAGCTGCGATACGGGTGCGTTGTTCTGAACCAAATACTGCAGGAAGCGTGCGGGTTCGCTGCGCAGCGCCTGTTTCGTATCCCGATTCAGTTTCGGAAATTGCTTTGCATCGATTTCGACGACATCAAATTTGTCCAAACTCAGCCATTGCGATGCGAACTGATCTGTGAAATTTCGAAACCTGGGGTCGTTGATCATGCGATCGACTTGTAGGTCGAGGGCATCGCGCAATCCGCCATGCCGAGCCAATTCGATCAATTCTCGGTCGGGAGGACCGTTCCAAAGAAAGTACGATAGCTTCGAAGCCAACTCCCAGTCGTCGATGGGTTCTGCTTGCGGATCTTGGCTCGTTTCGATGAGGTACAGGAATTGAGGGGATGTCAGCATGACTTGAAGTGTCGATAGTATGCTCTGCTGAAAATCACCAGTGGCTCGATATTCCGATTGCCAGCGATGTACCCAAGCTTGAACCTCCGGACCATCGATGGGCCGTCGAAAAGCTTTCGAGGCAAACGAAGATAGGATTTCCCCCGCATAGGTCTCGGGTTCGTTTTGTCGCGGCGAGTCAATGAAGAGATTACGGTGAGAGGCGGGAGGCCATTGATCGTAGAAGGGACCTTCGAATTCCACACTATGGATCAGTAGCCGGGGCATATCGCGGCCATCGGTGTACTCACTCCGTATCCCAATTTCGCGAATGCCCGCTAAATAGTTAACATTGTCTTTCTCAACGTCGGGGCTTGGGAAATTGCTAATCGAACCTTCGAAGACATACTGTTTAAGATTGGTAGAGTCGACGGATTGCGGCTCTCCTACTTGGGACAATGTGCTACCGCAATCACGGCGCAATCCAAGATGGACTCCGAGTGTAGGTTGGCGGGCTTCAAAGGCTTCGAAGCGCGTTCCCAGCGGACTCGATGGCTTGATTCGAACTACGTCGATGCGATCGATGGAAGAGGAGCCAGCAAGTGCTGCCTGCAAGTGGAGGGGGCCGGCTTCAAGACGGACCGCTGCGAAAGCAGGCTGCGTCCATGCAGACCGAAACTGCAGTGCCTGGGGTGAGGACTGTTGAAGGCTAAGCGTCGTTTCCGGAGCGGCATCTGGTGTCGGAGGAAACGCCAATTCCTTTCCGGGCTCGACCAACGCCGCGATCTCAGAGTCTTCGAGCGCCCGGTGGTAGATATAGACTTCATCGATCTCGCCGGCGAACTGCTGAAAGCCTGGCACTCGTCCGATGTGGAGTTGCAACTGAGGATTGCTCAAATCGGAAGCGTTGATGGTCCCTTGAGCAACTTCAAAGCCGTTCACCAACAAACGGGTATTGGCTTCGCCCCGGCGTACCACCACAGCCACATGCTGCCATTGGTTGTCCTTGAGAATTCCCGGTGGTGATAAAACACTCCCATTGTGTTCCCCATCCGCGTTGGCGGTTTCAAGTCGTAGTACCCCACGTCCATCGGGCATATCCAAGATCCATCCGTGGGTGTAATTGTAGGATCCGAGGGCTACGATGCCGGCTTGTCTCAATCCACGAGGATTGATCCAAGCGGCAACGGTGAAATCCCCGGAGCCGACCAAAAGCCGTGGATCTGTGTCGGCAATCGCGCAATCGTCCGTCCCATCCATCCACAAGGCGTGGCCAAAAGGAGATGCTTCAAATCTTGCACCCCCGTCAAGTTTCGTCGGAATGATTCCATCGGAGGCTTTTCCATCGGCCGATGTGTCGAAACTCCATCGAGCAGAAAGGCCTTGATCGAGGCGACTGGAATCCGTTCGAGCAGATCGCTTGCCTTTCAAAGGAAGATGTACATCCAAGCGATAGATGCCATCGTCCGGGATCTCAATATCCGCTTTGGCAACATCGCTCCCATGCAACGAACGAACGATCTGATCCGAGTCATCGCCACTGGGCAACTTGGCATCGAGCAATAAACCATCGGGCCATTTTGCGGCTTGAACCGTCACCCGAAATCGTCCCCGGTCGGGCAATTCGCGCAACGAGATCTTAAAGTTTGCATGCGGGCCATAGGTGCTGGATTCACCAAAGATCTCGGTGCTAGGGATAGCAGGTCTCAACAAGAGTCCATTGGGGACAGTTTCGTAAGCTTGGCCTTTCGGGTAGCCTTCGCTTCCGCGCATGCAAGCGAACACGGCATGGTAGATACTGTCGAAATCGCGCCAGGCGCGAACGGTATCGTTTCCTTGGTATCCCTCGATGAAACGAAATTGCCGCTGCATGCGAAACGGAGTGTAAGCAAAGGGTTTGTGCAGTTCGGGTTCGTCGACAATGAAATCGGTGCTCGGCAGGAGGTGGTTCAGTGCGCCGAGCACCAAGTTATCCCGACATGGGTCGGGATTGATGTTCTTGCCGAGTTGCATCCGAAAATGCTGCAGGATAGGTGGATGGGACGGATCGACCGTTGCAAGCGATAGCGCGGTTTCAGCAATTTGAAAATAGGCTTCGAGCTGCAATGGTGACAATTGCAATGTCGCCGCATTGTTTGTGAATCCATCTTTCGACACCGCGTCCGGCGGCAGTTGATCGATCAGGTGTTCGCCGATCTGGAGCAACTGTTTAAGTGTCGTATCATATTGCGCAACCGTGAGGCGACGCATGCTGCCATTGCGCGGTACCTCGCGTGAACGGGCAAGATGAACGGCATGTTCGATAAAACGGCTAAGGGCTTTGCGTTCGATTTCGGTTGGCTGTGGTTCCGCTTCTGGTGGCATCGCGCCACTATCGACCTGGTTTCGAATGCCTTCCCAAAGACCGATAACGGAATCGGGGATCGAAGCATTCAAATCATCGACCCGAATGCCGGATTCTCGCTCGGTCTCGTTATGGCATGAAAGGCAGTAGCGATTCAGAAAAGGAACCGCGATCGTTTGAAAGTCTGTTTCCAAATCGGCGGCGAGCGCATTGGCTATCGTTGGCGCAGTTTGACTCAATGCCAATTTGCATGAAGCAATGCAAACGACCCACAACCACGCCTTCAGTACCACGGTAAGGAATGAGCGATGGCTGAAAGACCGCATCGGAGAAGAGCATGACATGGGGAAAGGACTACTCGTGACTGCGTGTGTGGAGGGGGCGATCGGCAGGTGGGAACGAACGATCGTCATTGAAAGGAACGGATCGAACGCGGGATCGCGAGGAACAGCCTCATTGTCGATGGTTGTTCCATCGAACGCAAGCATCGCCATGACCCATTGACGCCTCCGAAAGGGCGTGTGACTTGCTCGTGACTTGCTACCGGGACGAAGGCTCGGAGGAGGGAATCACCATTTCCTTCGCGAATGAAAACGTCGTGCGGACGTCGGACCTCCGGCTGTGCGGCTTGAGCAAATCATGACAAATAGTGAAAAAATTCTGTCTCAAATCAATTCTTGGGGAATACTTCGGGAGGAATTAGGGCTCCAGCTCATTCATTGTGGCGACAGGCGATCATGCAAAGCGTTCAAAAAATCGGATTGGTAATTCTCGTTGCAATGACGGGAGGTTGCGGTGCAATTCGGAGCATGGAACAGTGGAAATGCGACAACTGGGGAATGTGCCATTTCGCACCCCGTAAACCGGGGGTATACACACCCATGGCTGTACAGCCAGGATACGCCCCTCCAGGTTATGTCCCACCCGGATACCCGAATGGCAATCCAGCCGCCACCAGCGTAATGCCCCCTGGTTATCCCGGTACAGCGGCACCATTGCCTTCCGCGAACGTTCCCGCGTATGGATATTCCGCTCCAAGTCCGCGCCCCGCCAATCCGAATTGCCAAAGCTGTTCCCAGTGATACCGTTTTCAGCCAAAGGCCAAGCCTCGCTGCGCTAGTTCCGTTGCGGTTTTTTGCCGGCTTTTCTTCTGATCTTCCGTATCGAAATCGAACCGTCCAAACAGGGGACGATCGGGTACGTTATAATGCTCGGCATACAGCTCGGCGCTAGATGGCATTGAGCGATCGTGAAATGTACCTTTCCCCTCCGATAGCTCCCACCACTCTCGCGTCAGGGTGTCGGGGGTCCCACCTCAAACACTCACCTGTCGATACCACCTATGAATTCTCAACGCCAAGTCCAATCCGCGCTTTCCGTTTTGATTCTCATCTTCTGCTCTGCATCCGCAATGTCAGCGCCCCCGTTGCAATTGCGTAAGGGAGATCACATCGCGATCATCGGGAATGCTACCGCAGATCGATTGCAGCATTCCGGATGGCTGGAAACTTACCTGCACGCGACCTATCCGGAGTATGACCTTCAGGTCCGCAATCTTGGATATCCAGGAGATGAGTTGAAGCTGCGGTCACGAGAGGAAAACTTTGGTAGTCCCGATGAATGGCTGACCAAGGTCGAAGCGAGCGTCGTTTTCAGCTTCTTCGGATACAACGAAGCCCTCAAAGGTCCAGGATCGATCCCGGCCTTTCGCAAGGATCTTGCGGATACGATCGACGGCATGCTGGCACAAAAATACAACGGCCAGAACCCACCTCGATTGGTGTTTTTCTCACCGATTGCTCACGAAAATCTAAAAAACCCTAATCTACCGGACGGGAGCAAGAACAATCCGAACCTGGCGTTGATCACACAAGCCATGAAAGAAGTCTGCGCTGAAAAGAATGTCGTTTTTGTGGATCTGTTTACTCCTTCGCAGCAGTTGTATGCAAAGTCCACATCGCCTCTCACGATCAATGGTATCCACCTATCCGATGATGGCGAACGAGAGATCGCCAAGGTCATTGCAAAAGATCTGTTCCCTAACGAAAAGCTCCCGCAGGACGCGTCCCAGCTAACAAAGCTGCGAAATGCGATCTTAGACAAAAACTATCATTGGTTTAGCCGATACCGCGTCGTCGATGGATACAACGTTTTCGGCGGCCGTTCCAAGCTCGCATGGTTTGGACAATCCAATGCAGATGTCATGATGCGTGAAATGGAGATCTTGGATGTCATGACCGGAAATCGGGATAAAGGCATTTGGGACGTTGCTCGGGGGAAAGAGTATGTCGTCAAAGATGACAATCTTCCTGCGGAACTTGAAGTGAAAACGAACATTCCCGGCACGCAATCGGGTGGTAAGCACAAGTACCTAGGGGGTGTTGAAGCGATCGACAAGATGAAGATCGCGGACGGAATGAAAGTCAATCTCTTCGCTTCGGAAGAAATGTTTCCAGAGCTAGTGAATCCCGTGCAAATGGCAGTGGACACCGATGGGAGGTTGTTCGTGTCGGTGTGGCCATCGTACCCTCACTGGAATCCGACCGAGCCGCGCCGCGACCGGATCATTTGTCTTCCCGATGATGACGGGGATGGTGTTGCGGATCGCTGCGTGACGTTTGCCGATGAACTCAATAGCGTGACCGGTTTTGAATTTTGGAACGGCGGAATGCTCGTAGCCGCTCTGCCAGAAATCTGGTTTCTGAAAGACACCGATGGCGATGATGTCGCCGACGTGAAGATCCGTATGCTTCAGGGGGTTTGCAGCGCGGATTCCCACCACTCTGCAAATGCAATGCTGCTCGGCCCCGATGGGTGGCTCTATTGGTCGCGAGGGATTTTTAACATCGCCGCGATGGAGACGCCAACGAAAACCGTTCGGTCCGGCGAAAGCGGTGTTCATCGATTCAACCCCCGCACCTTCGAAATGGAGTTTCATTTTCCGATCGGTCCGAATCCTCACGGCGATGTGTTTGACCAATGGGGAAATCAATTTGCAAACGACGGAACGGGCGGAACCGGTT
>Ga0194055_10001131_pt1 | contig 21652 bp, 11 predicted proteins | sample SepL449m_MetaG_FD_155482 | JGI IMG/M metagenome (GOLD analysis project Ga0194055, IMG submission 155482) | Anoxic zone freshwater microbial communities from boreal shield lake in IISD Experimental Lakes Area, Ontario, Canada - Sep2016-L442-9m | ecosystem: Environmental > Aquatic > Freshwater >...
GGCGATCGTTGAATACACGCCTCCTCGGCTAATCGTGCTCGTAGGCTGCGGCGGCAAGTACAACCGGATTCGCACGCTCACCGCGTTCGAGCTAAGCGAGGACGGCGACGGTGGCACGGCGGTCACGTTGACGGTTGAAACAAGGCCGGTCTTCCCGAGCGACAGGATCGTTGGCGCGCTGGGCCAAGACCGAGCTCGTCAGCGCGGCTGGCGCAAAGCGCTGAAGCGACTTTCACGAATTCTTGAGCACGACCGCGACCGTGGCACACGGGCGACGATCTCTGGCGGCGCGCGCAAACCAGCGACAGGTCTGCGCGCTTAAGTCGTGCTGCGCCGCAACCAAATACAGTCCGGAGCCGCAATGTTCCGTCGCGTCCTAGCCCTAGTCCTCGTCGCAATCGCCGCGACCGCAGCGAGCGGGTGTGGTGACAAGCAAGCGACCGTCACGGCCGGTGAATCAGAGGCGATCTACGTAACGCTCGGAAACCTTCAGTACCAAGTTCAGATGTCACGTCAGCTCAACCCAGTTGACGCCGGCGACCGCGATCTGCTCGCTGGTATCGCTCCGGCAGACGCTTCCCTGGGAACCGAAGACCTCTGGTTTGGGGTTTGGGTTCGCGCGACCAACAGCAGCGACTCGATTGCGCCGACAGCCGATGACTTCAAGATCATCGACACGCACGATGATGAGTTCATGCCGCTGCCGGTCAGTGGGTCGAACAAGCTTGTCTTCCGCACGGCGCCGGTACTGGCCAACGGCGGTCAGTATCCGTACCCCAATAGCGCTGCCGCAAACTTGCCGACGACCGGCGCGATTCTGATCTTCAAGCTTCCACACTCGGCGCTCGACTACCGGCCGCTGGAGCTTGAGATCCGCAGCAGCGCCGTGCCGGGCAAGAAGGCCAGCGTCACGCTCGACGTTTAGTGCGCAGCGAGCATCGCGCTGAGAACGCCGCGCGCTGCAGGCGCGGCAGTTTCGCCGCCGGCGCCGGCGCCGATGAACATCACGCCAACGGCGCTACTGGCGATCTTCGCTTTGTTGGCAGGCGCGAAGGCGACGAACCAGGCGTCGGTGTCCTCCGGCTGTTCGCTCGGCGAACGCAGCTCGGCGGTGCCGGTCTTGCCGGCGACAGTTACTCCGGGGATAGCGGCTGCGGTACCAGTGCCGCCACGGACAACGCCGATCATGAATTGCTCGAGCGTCCTCGCGGTCGTGTTCTTGATTGCCTGTGCGCCGCTCGATGATTTCGTTTTATCGGCCGTTTCTTGGCTGAGCGTCGGGGTCACCAAGCGGCCGCGCCGCGCGACGGTCGCCGCGACCAGCGCCATCTGCAGCGCACTGGCCTGAACTTGGCCCTGGCCGATCGCCGACGAGCCCGTATTTAGGTCGTCACCGAGCTCGAGCGGGATTGTGCTCTGCGCCGCCCCGGGAATCGCTGATAGATGGTTGAAGCCGAAGCGTTGGGCGGCCGCGACGAGCTTGGCCGAGCCGAGCTTGGCGCCGAGCGGAGCGAATACTGAGTTACAGGAGACCGCGAAGGCCTCTGCCAGCGTGCCGCCGCATACTTCGCCGCCGGCGTTCGAGAGTCGGAAGCCAGAGAGCTCAGTCGCTGATTGATACGGGTATGTCGACTTGGTGCTGGCGATCCCTGCATCAAGCGCACCCGCGGTCGTGATCAGCTTGAAGGTCGAGCCCGGCGGCTGGAGTAGCGAGAAGGCCTGGCCGGCGAACGCTTCCACCGCACCATCGCGTGGATTCAGCGCGACGACCCCGCCTTGGCGGCCCGACATCGCGAGGATCGCTGCCTGCTCAACGCTGGGAACGATTGTCGTCCTGACCTTCTCGCCCGGGCTCCCAGTCGAGCGAGCAATTACGCGGTTCCCGGCGCTGAGCGTGCCTGACGGTAGGCCTGCCAGCTGGGGCTGAAAGATCAGCTCTAGGCCTGAGATTCCTACCTGCGCGTCGGGTGGGATGCCAAGCGCGTTGATCTCGAGCGCCCGCTCGGTTGGGACCGGCCCGAGCTGGCCAACCACCTCAGTGGAGATTGCAGGAACCGCTGAAGTTCGCGTCGGGCCCTCAGCTAGAACCTGACCGTCTTTTGTTAGAAGCGAACCACGCTCTGGCATTGTCGTGTTGCGCGTTAGCTGTTGGCCGGGTACTAGGTCGGGAAAGGCGTTTGAAGGGATCCAAGAGATCTTCGTGTTGTCGCCGTCTTCGACCGTCTGCAGTGTGACTGCGCCGCGCACGGTGCCGAAAATTCGCGTGCGGATTGTAAGCGGGACCTTCCAGCGGCCATCGCCGAGCTCCTGAGGTTCTCCCGCCTTGACCGAACGCTCGCCTGCTGTTGCTGTCGCGAGCGTCGTCCTGTTCGACTGAGCGAAGTCGAGCAGCGGCGTGCTCTGCTGCGTCTGCCTGCTCAGCTGGGCGTACATCGTCGCCCAGTCGGCCTTCGACCAAGCCTGGGCGTAGGCGCGGACCTCATTTTCGCCGGCAGCGCCTGACGAGGCCCCGGCGATCGCACCGAAGAGGAATGCCAGCCCGGCGATGATCGCTACGGGAAACGCGCGGCGACGCAACAGATCGTTTCGCTTCTGCGCATCTGAGCGGTTCGCTTTCGAGCGCGCGTTCGGGTCCGGTCGTCTTGCTCGTGGCTGGTTTGGCTTCTCGCTCATTGGTTGGCCGCGACCGGCATTTTAAGGTAGCTCCCGTGGTGGTCAGATTAGGTTCGGTCGGGCAGGCCGCTACGCTGCGGCGCGATGGGTAAGACACTGATCATCGCCGAGAAGCCTTCCGTGGGGGAGGACCTTGCTCGCGTTCTGCCCGGCCCATTCAAGAAGAAAGCCGGCACAGGCGAGAAGCGATCCCGCGCCCTCGAAGGCCCCGACCACATCATCAGCTGGGCTGTCGGCCACCTCGTTTCGCTCGCTGATCCAGACCAGTACGACGAGAAGTTCAAGAAGTGGCGGATGGCCGACCTGCCGATAGTTCCAACCAAGTTCAAGCTTGAAGTGCGCGACGAGCGCTCGCAGAAGCAGATGAAGGTTGTCCGTGAATATCTGCGCAGCGATGAGGTTGATCTCGTCGTCAACGCCTGCGACGCTGGCCGCGAAGGCGAGCTGATCTTCGCCTATCTGTACGAGAAGGCCGGCTCAAAGAAGCCGGTCGAGCGCCTCTGGCTCTCCTCGATGACGGAATCGGCAATGCGCGAGGCGCTTGAGAATCTGCGCCCCTCAAGCGAATTCGCACTGCTTGAGGAAGCTGCCCGCTCGCGCTCCGAGGCCGACTGGATCGTCGGCATGAACGCAACCCGCGCAGCGACTATCCGCCTGCGCTCATCATTCGACGGCGCCGTTTCGCTCGGCCGCGTGCAGACTCCCACTTTGGCGATCCTCACCCGCCGCGAGGAAGAGATCCGCGCCTTCATCCCCGAGGCCTACTGGCTCGTCGACGCAAAGTTTGCGGCCGACGACGGCCGCAAGTACGAAGGCCGCTACCACGCCGGAGCGAAGCCGCGGATTGAGAAGCAGGCCTCGGCCGATGAGATCGTCGCCGCCGTCAAGGGGCAGCGCGGCAAGATCACGAAGCTCGACAAGACAAAGAAGACCGAAAAGCCGGCGATGCTTTACGACCTCACTTCGCTTCAGCGCGACGCCAACACGCGCTTCGGCTTCTCAGCCAAGCGCACGCTCGGCGCTGCGCAGCGCTGCTACGAGGAGCACAAGGCGCTCACATATCCGCGGACCAACTCGCGCTACCTGACGACCGACATGGTCGATCAGATCAAGCCAACCGCCGAGCAGGTCGGGCGCGACTCCGAGTACACGGCGGCCGCAGAGTACGTCACTGGCCTTGACCTGCTGCCGCTCGGCCGCGTCGTCAACGATGAGAAGGTAGGCGACCACCACGCGATCATCCCGACCAACGCCGAGCACAAGCTCGACAAGATGAGCTCCGACGATCGCCGCATCTACGACCTCGTAGTGCGCCGCTTCCTCGCGATCTTCCACCCTGACGCTGAGTTTGAGAACACGCGCGTTGAGACGACCGTCTCCGAGCACGTCTTCCGTACCCGCGGCAAGGTTCTAATCATTCCGGGCTGGCGCGGCGTCTACGGCGAGCTGGCCGACGGGGCGAAGAGCGCAGCCGAAGAAGACGAAGGCCGCGACCAGACGCTGCCGAAGCTTGAGCTCGACGAAGAGGTCGACACAACAGAGGTTGAAGCCCTTGAGAAGGAAACCAAGCCGCCGAGGCGCTACTCCGACGCTTCGCTGCTTGGCGCTATGGAGACGGCCGGCAAGCTTGTGGACGACGATGAGCTGCGCGAAGCGATGAAGGAATCAGGGATCGGCACGCCGGCCACGCGCGCGGCGATCATCGAGCGACTGATCGACGTTGGTTACATCGAGCGGGAAGGTCGCGCGCTGGTGCCGACGGAGAAGGGGATGAACGTAATCCGCTTGCTCGACGGCCATCCACTGACCGAGCCAGCGCTGACCGGCGAGTGGGAGCACCGCCTCGGTGAGATTCAAGAGGGGACAGAGACGCGCAAGAAGTTCATGGCCGACATCAAGGAGTTCGCGGTCGGCACGATCAACGAGCTCGACACGAAACTCAAAGACGTCAAGATTCCGCGCGCCAACCTCGGGCCGTGCCCGGTCTGCGGCGCCGACATCATCGAAAACCGCAAGGGCTACTCCTGCTGGGCGCGCGAAGATCCAGGCTGCGGCTTCGTGATCTGGAAGGGCAAGGTTGGCAAGCAGCTTCCGGCGGCGATAGCGCGCGAGCTGATCGCGACCGGCCGCACCGAAAAGCAGGTCGCCGGCTTCAAGGGTCGCAGCGGCCGCTCGTTCCGCGCCAAGCTCGCGCTGCAGCAATCAGACGAAGGCAAATGGCGGGTCGAGTTTGACGAGGCTTGGGCGAAGGAGGGCGCGAAGGCGCCGGCCGCCGAGGACGCAACTGCTGATGCCGACGCAATCGCTGAGGCCGAAGCGGCGAAGGCCGCCAAGGCCGGCGGCGACGACTCCGCCGACGAGGCCGCTTGAGCCTGCGCCTTAGGCGCGTCAGTTTCTCCCGGTCGGCGGCGACCATCTTCGAATGCCGCTGAAACTCGTTACAGGGCCTGCCAACGCTGAGAAGGCGGCGCTGATCCTCGGCGCCGTGCGCGACTCGGTGGCCGCAGGGCACTCGCCGATTCTTGTAGTGCCAACTGCCGCCGACGTTGATGCCTACCGGCGCGAGCTGGCAGGCGGGTCGGGGCTTGGGCTGCAAGTTGAGCGCTTCCAGGGGCTGCAGCGACGGATGGCTGAGCGCTCCGGAATTAGCGCGCGGCCGGCCAGCCAACTTCTAACCACGCTAGCTGCGCGTGCATCCTCACTCTCGCTGGCCGACGCTGGGCGCCTCGGCCCGCTCGCAGGCTCAGCCGTGACGGCCGGCTTCGCTAGGGCGCTGGCTGAGCTAGCCGCGGAGCTTGGCGAGCGTGCCGTAGGGCCGCGCGAATTCTCAGCGGCAGCGGCGCGTTGGGTCGCCGCGGTACCTGCACGCAAGGGCTACGCAGACGATCTCGCGGCGCTCTATGGCGCTTACCGCGAACGAATCGAACGGGTCGGCGCGCTCGACCCCGCCGCCTACGCGCGCGCCGTTTGCGACGCGCTCGTAGCCGACACAACTCTTTGGCAGGCGACGCCAGTTTTCCTATACGGCTTCGACGACTTCACCGACCCTCAGCTTGATGCGATCGAAGCTGTGGCTGCGGGAGATGGCTCGCAGGTGATGGTTTCGCTGCCATACGAGGAAGGAAGAATTGCTTTCGCCGGCCGCGAAAGAGCTTTCACCAGGCTCGCGGCCGCTGCCGAAGAGGTGCTCGCGCTGCCGGCGGTTGCCCCAAGCGGCGCCAGTTCAACGCGCCCGCAGCAGTTGTTTGAGATCGAGCGCGCGCTCTTTGACAGCGCCGCCCAGCCAGCAACGCTGGCTGCCGGCGAGGACGCTGCGCTGGAGCTGCTGATCGGCGGCGACGAGCGCGCTGAGATAGAGCTTGTCGCCGAGCGGATTCAACGGCTCCACCATAAGCAGGGGCTCGATTGGGATCAGATTGCTGTCGCCGTTCGCGATGTTCGTAGCGCCGGGCCGCTCATCGCTGAAGTCTTCACTGATGCTGGAATCCCGTTCGCGCTAGAGCGCTGGGTGCGGGCGGGCGAGGTCTCGACAGGGAGGGCACTGGTCGCTCTGCTTCGCTGCGCATCCGGGAGCGGCAGCGCGAACGATCTTCTCGCATGGCTACGCGCGCCTGGAGTAGTGCGGAGAGAGGGTCTAGTCGACTCGCTCGAAGCGAAGCTGCGGCAGGGCGGAATCGATGATGCCGAAAGGGCACGCGAGGTCTGGGAGCAGATCGTTCCGGGCTTCCCGCTGGAGGCAATTGATCAGACGCGCGCCGCAATTGAGGCCGACGGCGGGGCACTCTACGCAGAGCTCGCCGCCAAGGCGCGGCGGCTCGTGCGCGCGCCTTGGCAGCAAGATGAGACCGACGAGGCGCCGATCTTTAGCGCCGAGCGCGAGCTCGACGCTCGCGCTGCTGCGGCCCTGATCGGGCAGCTCGACGCGCTGGCAGTGTTGGTCGAACGCGACGCGCAGCTCGCTCCAGCAATTGATGACCTCGCGGCCTTGCTCGAGGCGGTCGAAGTCCGCTCCGGCGACGGCGCGCTGGCGGGCACGGTCAGAATCGCCAGCCCGCTGGAGATTCGCGCTCGGCGCGTGCGGGCACTCTTCCTATGCCGTCTGATCGAGGGCGTCTTCCCGCGCGCGACCGGGCGCGCGTCGATCCTCCCAGACGCCACGCGCATTGAGCTCGCGCAGGCGGCAGGCCTGGCGCTCCATCAGCACGAGACGACGCTGGAAGAGGAGCGCTACCTGCTCTACTCGGCAGTCTCGAGGCCAACCGAACTGCTCGTGGTCTCGTGGTCGTCGAGCGGCGAAGACGGCTCCGAAAGGCTGGTGTCCCCTTTTGTGGCCGACATTCGCGCCGCTGTTGACTCTTGGCCGCAGCCACGAGAGCGCGAGCGAGGCTCGCTGGCCTGGGGAGAGAACGACCTCGTCAGCGCGCGCCAGGCTGCGGTTGCTGCAGCGGTCGCGACGGCGATGCCTGAGCAGCCAGCGCGAGCATTCACTTCGGCCGCGGTTCTGGAGCGACTTGCGGCGACCGAGTCGTTCTCACCGACGACGCTTGAGCGCTACCTCTCGTGCCCGGTTCGCTGGATGGTTGAAAGCCTGCTGCGCCCAGAAGGGCTCGAAGCCGAGGATCAGCCTCGCGCTCGGGGCCGGATTGTTCACTTTGCGCTCGAGGCTGCGTACACAGGCTTAGATCAGCCGCTCAGCGAAGCAACTTTGGACGACGCAGTGGCTCGCGCGGCCGCGGCCGTTGAAGAGAAGGAGGCCACCGAGCGGCTCGCGAACGACCCTGACCGCCGGATCGCTCGCCGAGCACGCGTGATCGCCGACATCACGCGTTACTTAGAGGCCGAGGCATTGGCTGAGAACGAATTTAGCGCCGATGAACTCGAGCTTCAGTTCGGCCCCGATGCGGCGCTCCCGGAGGCCGATCTTGGCGACGGCCTGCTGCTGCGCGGACGGATCGACCGCGTTGACCGCAATGGCGACGAAGCGGTTGTCATTGACTACAAGGGTCGCTCGAGCCAGGTCGCCTGGGGAAAGTGGATCGAGCAGCGCAACATCCAAGCAGCGCTCTATGCGCTGGCCTACGGGAAGCTCTTTGAGGGTGTCGAGGTAGTAGGTGCGTTCTACCAGCCGATTGGAGGCAGTAGTGGCGCCGCCGGCTTTGCTCTCGAAGAAGCAAATGTCAGTGCCGTGAAGGCCGCGAGTTCGATCTCGCCGGACGAGCTGGCCGAGCTGCTCGAACAGGTTCGCCTCCAAGCCCTTGAGGCGGCTCGGGCGATTCGCGGCGGCAAGATCGAGCCGCGCCCAACGACCTGCACGAGAGAAGGGACCTGCGCCCACCCGGCAATTTGCAGGTCGTTGCGATGAGCGAACTGGAGCTGACAGCCGAGCAGCAGCTAGCGGTTGACCGCCGAGAAGGCTCGATGCTGCTTGCTGCCGGCGCTGGCTCAGGCAAGACCGGCGTCCTCGTTGAGCGCTTCGTTCGTGACGTCATCGGTGAGGGCTCCGAACCGATCGCTGTAGACCAGATCCTCGGCATCACATTTACCCGTGCGGCGGCGGCCGAGATGCGCGGGCGTATTCGCGAGCGGCTCAACGACCGCGGGCGGCCAGAGCTGGCGACCGAGGTTGAGTCGGCGTGGCTGCTGACGATCGACGCGTTCTGCGCGCGGATTCTTCGCAACGATGCCGCTCTCGCAGGCGTCGACCCGTCATTCGAGGTGCTCGAAGACGAGCTCGCTGGGCTTGCGCTGCGGCACGAGGCCTGGGACCACGCCGTCGCCGAGCTATTTGCTGACCCGCAGCGCCACGCGAGCCTGATCGGTTTGCTCGCGGCGACCGATGAGGATGGCCTGCGCGACAGTGTGCTCTCGATCTACTCGCGACTCCGAAGCGCCGGTCAGGCAGAGCCGAGGATGCCCCAGCCGCGCGAGGCCGACGTTGATGGCTGCCGCGCCCGAGTGCTTGAGCTGGCCGAGCTGACGCTGGCGGCGCTTGAGGGCGCGGGCGATGGAAAATCGGTCGTTGCTGCGCGCGAGAGCGCAACCGAATGCGTCGAGATGCTGAAAGACGGGGCACCGTTGCCGTCGCTAGGTCTCATCCGCGGCTGGTTCTTTGCCAAAAGGGGAGCGGCGTTGGCCGATCCGCCGGTAACAGACTTCCACGACGCGATTGGCGAGCTGCTGGCCGAGATCGCCAACGAAGTGATGCGTGATCGCGTGATGCTTCTAGACGATCTGCTGGCTTCGTTCGGCGAGGCTTACGGCGCAGCGAAGAAGCGGCGCGGCGCGCTCGACTATTCCGATCTTGAGCTGGGGGCGCGCGACCTGCTGCGTGACAACGAACCGGTTGCGGCCTTCTATCGGGCGAAGTTCCGCCGCGTGATGATCGACGAGTTTCAAGACACGAACGCGCTGCAGCTGCAGATCTTCGAAGCACTCGGCGTTGAGAACCTATTCATGGTCGGCGATGAGCTTCAGTCAATCTATGGCTTCCGCGACGCTGACATCGAGCTCTTTCGTTACCGCAGCGATATCCATCAAGCGGCCGGCGAGCGCGAAATCCTCAGCATTAATTTTCGCTCTGATCGCGAAATATTGGCCTTCATCAACGCCGGCTTCGGCCCGATGCATGGCGATAGCTACCAGGCGCTGATGCCGAAGACGCTAGAGGGGATTGTCGAGATTGAGATGCCTCCGGAGCCGAGTGGGGCTGCAGCGGAGCTGATGCTCTGCGACGAGGCTTGGGCGGCGGTTGAGCAGCTGCCAGAGGGGTTCAAAGACAGGCTGCCAGCAGGGATCGACGGCGATGATGCCGCTGAGGCACTGATGGTCGCGCAGCGAATCCGTGAGCTTTGCGACGGCGGCGAGTGTGAGCCTGGAGATGTCGCGATCCTCGTCCGCCAAGGGGCTTCAATCGGTGGCCTTGTTGCGGCGTTGCAGCGCGCTGGGCTGCCTGCCGTTGCGAATTCGGCGCGCGGATGGTGGGAACGCCCCGAAGTCGCCGATCTAGTCGCCTACCTGAGGCTGCTGGCGAACCGCGAAGATGAGGACGCCCTGCTTGCGGTGCTCTCCTCGCCGCTTGTCGGCGTTTCACCCGACACCTTGGCTTTGCTCGCGTACGAGCGCCGCGACGCCGAGTGCGGGCTTGACGCTGCGCTGCAGCGTGCAATTTCAGCAGAGCCGAGCGGGCCGGCCGCGCAGATCGCCGACGATCAGCGGGCGCTGCTAGTGCGCTGTAGTGAGATTGTCGGCCAAGAGCGCAAAGCGGCCGGCTGGGAGGGGCCAGGGCGGCTGCTTGAGCGGGTGATCGCCACCACCGGCTTCGATGCGCTGGTCGCCCGTGGCCCCGACGGCTCGTCGGCGCTGCTGCGCGTTCGCCGGCTAATTCGCATCGCCCACCAGTACGAGGCCAGAGAGTCAACGGGCCTAAGGACCTTTGTAGACGAGCTCGCCCGCCGAGCTGAGCTCGACGACCGCGTCAGCGACGCGCCGCCAGGTTCGGCCAGTGGCGCCGTCCAAGTGATGACGATGCATGGCTCGAAGGGTCTGCAGTTTCCGGTCGTAGTGCTGGCGGCGCTCGGGCGAGCAGGGATGTCGACCGGCCCGTCTGTCCTCGTCGACGGCGAGCGGATCGGCGTTCGATTGCGAGACGACTCGGCGGTTTCAAACCACCTCTTCGACTTTGACGAGCTCGACGAGGAGCGCAAGCAGCGCGAGCTGGCTGAGGCCAAACGGCTTCTGCACGTGGCGATGACGCGTGCTGAGCGACGGCTGATTCTCTCTGGCACCGTTGAGCTGAGCCGCGACTGGTTCAAGGAGCAGTCAATTGGTCGGCCACCGCTGGTTTGGATCGCTGCTCTTCTGCTCAATCCCGAGCTCTACTCCGGCGACGAGGGATGCACCGACGAACTAGCCGACGGCCTCGTCGAGGTCGCCTCTGGCGGCTGGCGCGCCCCGCTACGCGTGCGGCTGAACAGGCCCGGCCCAGATTCTCAGCTAGACCTCACGCTGATCGACTCCGCGCCGAAACTGGCCGCCGCTGATGATTTCGAGGGCAGTCCGGAGATTGTCCCGTTGCCCACGGTGGACGCGCCTGCGCCCGCGCCAACGCTCAGCTATTCGTCGCTCGCCACCTATAAGAGCTGCGGCTACCGCTGGTACCTAAAGCACGTCTTGCGGCTTCCGGATCGGGATCGCCCGAGTGGTGCCGGTGGCGGCGACGCTCGCGCCCGTGGCCAGGTAGCCCACGCGCTGCTGGAGCGAGCCGACCTCAGTGGCTCGGCGGTAGCACCGAGTGACGAGCAGATTCGTGCCTCGGCCGCGGCCCACGACCTTGAGCCCGACGCGAAGATGATCGAGCGTCTGCGCGGCTACGTCGAAGCGATCCTCGCCAGCCCGTTTCGAGAACGGCTTGAGCGCGCGCAGCGCGAGATCTCCTTCAGTCTGCCCCTGGTCGCCGATTCGCCTTCCGCGCCAATGCTGACCGGGATCATCGACGCGCTCGACGTCACTCCAGGGATGCCTGCGCTATTGGTCGACTACAAGACCGACGGAGTGCGGCCGGGCGATGATCTGGAGCAAAAAGTTGCAGCTAGTTACGCCGTCCAGCGCGCCCTCTACGCGCTCGCCGTGCTGCGCGGTTCGGAGGCTGAAGCGGTCGATGTAGTCCATCTTTTTCTGGAGCGCCCCGAAGAGCCGGTGACGGCTTCGTTCACTCGCGCCGACGTGCCTGCCCTCGAGCAGCAGCTGAGCGAAGCGGCCGCCGGGCTGGTAGCCGGCGAGTTCCCCGTAGCCAGCGAGCCTTGGAAAGGGCTCTGCGGCGACTGTCCTGGCCGCGGCGGTCTCTGCCCAGTGCCGCCAGAGCTCGCTGACCGCGACAGCCCGTCTGCTGAGTAAACGCGCTTTCCTAGTGGGCGCAGTCAGAGCCCTCCAAACCCATTTCTGCCACTAGAATCATTAGTCCGCTTCGGGGGCTGGCGCAGAGCACGCTGCCCGTAGCGCAACAGAGCGATGACGATGATCAAACGCCCAGGGCCTCAGGGCCTCTACAACCCCGCTTATGAGCACGATGCCTGTGGCGTGGCGATGGTCGCGAAGCTCGACAACATCCCGTCGCATCGCGTAATTGAGCAGGCGCTCGAGGCGCTCGACAATCTTGAGCACCGAGGCGCCGAGGGCGCAGACGTTACGAGCGGCGACGGCGCCGGCATCCTCGTCCAGATTCCTGACGCATTCCTGCGCGGAGTGCTCGAGTTCGAGCTGCCCGAAGCTGGCTTCTACGCCGTTGGTGTCTGCTTCTTGCCGCACGACCCGGAGCGCCGCCGCAAGCTCCAGCAGCTGGTCGAACTCAACACGCGCGTTGAAGGCCAGATCTTCCTTGGTTGGCGCGACGTGCCGGTCAACGAGGACTTCGTTGGCGTGACGGCCGGCCGCTCGCGTCCGCACATCAGCCAAGCGATCATCGCCGCCGGCCCTGGCTTCGACCGCGATCAGGACGCCTTCGAGCGCAAGTGCTACGTGATTCGCCGAATCGTCGAGCTGGCCGCGGGCCCCGACTTCTACTCGCCGAGCTTCTCGTCGCGGACCTGCGTCTACAAGGGCATGCTGATGTCGAGCCAGGTAGCGGAGTTCTACCCCGACCTCAGCGACGAGCGCTTTGTCTCGGCGCTGGCGCTAGTTCACTCGCGCTTCTCAACCAACACCTTCCCCAGCTGGGAGCTCGCACACCCGTTCCGCGTGATCGCCCACAACGGCGAGATCAACACTCTGATGGGCAACATCAACTGGATGAAGGCGCGCGAGAGCTCGCTCGCCAGCGAACTCTTCGGCCCTGACCTGCAGAAGGTGATGCCGATCGTTCGCCCAGGCGGCTCCGACTCGGCGACGTTCGACAACGTGCTCGAGCTACTAATGCTCGCCGGCCGCTCGCTGCCGCACTCGGCGATGATGATGATCCCCGAGGCTTACCGTGACCGCGCCGACCTCTCACCGGCGCTGAAGGGCTTCTACGCATTCCACTCCTGCCTGATGGAGCCGTGGGACGGGCCAGCTTCGGTCTGCTTCACAGACGGCCGCGTTGTTGGCGCGACGCTCGACCGCAATGGGCTGCGCCCGGGCCGCTGGGTTGAGACCAAGGATGGCCTCGTCGTGCTCGGCTCGGAGTCGGGAATGCTGGCGATCGAGCCGGAGAACGTAAAACGCCTCGGGCGGCTTCAGCCAGGCAAGATCTTCCTCGTTGACCTCGAGCAGGGCAGGATCATCGAAGACGAGGAGGTCAAGCAAGAGGTTTCGAGCGCGCGGCCTTACGAGCAGTGGTTCGCCGATAACTGCGTTCACTTCGACGACCTCGAAACAGCGCACGTCACGATGACCGGCGTCCTGCCAAGCCACATCCGTCGCCAAGCCTTCGGTTACAGCGAAGAGGATCTGAAGGTGCTGATCTCGCCGATGGCGCAGACCGGCCAAGAGCCGATCGGTTCGATGGGCAACGACGCAGCGCTGGCAGTGATGTCGGACTGTGCGCCGCCGCTTTTCTCCTACTTCAAGCAGCTCTTCGCGCAGGTTACGAACCCGCCGATCGATCCGATCCGCGAATCGATTGTGATGTCGCTCGCTACCTCCGTCGGCGCTGAAGCCAACCTGCTCGGTGAGTCGCCGGAGGCCGCACACCAGTTGGTGATGAACCAGCCGATTCTGCGCAACCAGGAGCTTGAGACGCTGCGCAACGTCGAGCGCGACATCTTCCGCGCCCACACGCTCGACATCACCTGGCCAATTAGCGAAGGCCCCGACGGCCTGAGCACGCGGCTAGCGAACCTCTGCGATGAGGCCCACGATGCGATCACAGCCAGCGCCTCGGTGCTGATTCTCTCCGACCGCCGCGTTGGTCCTGAGCGGACGGCAATCCCGTCACTGCTGGCCGTAGCCGCCGTCCACCACCACCTTGTAAGGATCGGCAACCGCCTGCAGGCCGGGCTCGTGCTAGAGAGCGGCGAGCCACGCGAGGTGCATCACTTCGCGACGCTGATCGGTTATGGCGTCAGCGCGATCAACCCTTACCTGCTGCTCGACAGCGCCGCCGAGATGGCCGCCGACGGCCAGATCGAAGGCGTTAGCGACCCGGGCGAAGCTGAACGCAACATCGTCAAGGCGCTTGGCAAGGGCCTGCTGAAGACGATTTCGAAGATGGGGATCTCGACGATTCAGTCCTACTGCGGTGCGCAGATCTTTGAGGCAGTCGGCCTCGAGCAGCAGCTCGTTGATCGCCACTTCACCGGCACCGCGTCGCGAATCGGCGGAATTGGGCTCGATGTTCTCGGCGCCGAAGCATTGACGCGCCACGCCCGAGCTTGGCCGCTCTCCGGCGAGCGTGACGATGATCTTCTGCCGGTCGGTGGAATTTACGCTTGGCGCCGCGACGGCGAGCAGCACATGTGGAACCCCGACACGATCGCCGCGCTTCAACAGGCCGTGCGGATCACGCCTGAGGAGGGCGACGCCCAGAGCCGCTACGACGAGTATGCGCGCCTCTGCAACGAGGAGGCGACGAAGCGCGCAACGCTGCGCGGCCTGCTCAAATTCACTACCGACGTGACGCCAATCCCGATCGACGAGGTTGAACCGGCGAAGGAGATCGTCAAGCGCTTTGCGACCGGCGCGATGTCGCTCGGTTCGATCTCAACCGAGTCTCACGAGACGCTGGCAATCGCAATGAACCGCCTCGGCGGCCGCTCAAACACGGGCGAAGGGGGAGAGGACCCGCGCCGCTTCGAGCCCGACGTCAACGGCGATCTGCGGCGCTCCTCAATCAAGCAGGTCGCTTCTGGCCGCTTCGGAGTGACGATTCACTACCTCGTAAACGCCGACCAAATTCAAATCAAGATGGCGCAGGGCGCAAAGCCCGGCGAGGGCGGCCAGCTGCCAGGCCACAAGGTCGACAAGTACATCGGCTGGGTTCGCCACACAACCCCTGGCGTTGGGCTGATCTCGCCTCCGCCTCACCACGACATTTACTCGATCGAGGACCTCAAGCAGCTGATCTACGACCTCCGCTGCGCCAACCCGAAGGCCCAGGTTTCGGTCAAGTTGGTCTCCGAGGTGGGCGTTGGAACGGTCGCTTCCGGCGTGGCAAAGGCCAACGCCGACCACGTGCTGATCGCCGGCCATGACGGCGGCACCGGGGCCTCGCCGCTCAGCTCGGTCCACTCGGCCGGTGTGCCGTGGGAGATTGGGCTTGCGGAGACGCAGCAGACGCTCTGCCTCAATGACCTGCGCTCTCGGATCACAGTTCAGACCGACGGGCAGCTGAAGACAGGGCGCGACGTGGCGATCGCCGCGATCCTCGGCGCCGACGAGTACGGCTTCTCGACAGCGCCGCTGATCGCGACCGGCTGCATCATGATGCGCGCCTGCCACCTCAACACCTGCCCGGTCGGAATCGCCACGCAAGATCCCGAGCTGCGCAAGCGCTTCACGGGAACGCCAGAACACGTCGTCAACTTCTTCTTCTTTGTCGCCGAGGAGCTGCGCGAGCTGATGGCTTCGCTCGGCGTGCGGACGCTGAACGAGATGATCGGCCGCACCGAGCTGCTTGAAGCCGACGAGGCGATCGAGCACTGGAAGACAGCTGGCGTTGACATGACACACCTGCTGCACCGCGTTGAGCTCGAGCCTGGCGCGCCGCTTTATCGCGTCGGCCCACCGCCAGAGGTGCTCGAGAGCGCAATCGACTGGGAGCTAATCGAGCTCGCCGAGCCAGCGATCGAACGCGGCGAAAAGGTCAAGATCGAGCGCGCCGTGCGCAACGTCAACCGCTGCGTTGGCGGCCTGCTTTCAAGCCGAATCGCAGAAGTCCACGGCGCCGAAGGGCTGCCGGAGGGCACGATCGAGATTGCGCTTGAGGGTTCTGCCGGACAGAGCTTCGCCGGTTGGCTGGCCCCTGGTGTGACTATGACGCTGCGCGGCGACGCCAACGACTACACCGGCAAAGGCCTCTCAGGCGGAATCTTCTCTATCGCGCCTTTGCAGTCGGTTGATTTTCCGGCCGAGCAGAACGTGATCGCCGGCAACACGGTGCTTTATGGCGCAACCGATGGCCGGGCCTTCTTCCGCGGCCTGGCTGGCGAGCGCTTCGCGGTCCGTAACTCGGGCGCCAGCGCTGTTGTTGAAGGCGTCGGTGACCACGGCTGCGAATACATGACCGGCGGTCGCGTCGTCGTGCTCGGCCCGACCGGCCGCAACTTCGCCGCAGGGATGAGCGGCGGCCTCGCCTTCGTACTCGACGAGGACGGAACCTTTGCCCAGCGCGTAAACCCTGAGATGGTCGATCAGCTCGAAGAGCTCGATGAGGCCGATGCAATTGAGGTGCGCAACCTTATTGCTGAGCACACCGAGCGCACCGGCTCTACCGTCGGCCAGCGCGTGCTCGGCAATTGGACTGAGCTACAGGGCTCGTTCGTCAAGATCTTCCCGGCCGATTACAAGCGTGTGCTGGCCGAGTTGGCCCTGCAAGAAGCCGAGAACGCTGATCACCCCACGGTCGACACGAGCGAGGTCGGTCGCTAATGGGCGAGCTCGGAGCGTTTCTGAAGATCGAGCGGGTCGGAATTCCTTATAAGGATCCGATTGAGCGGGTCGAGCTCGAGCCATACAAGGAATTCGTCGAAAGCCGCCCGGACGAGGAGCTCGCCGCCCAAGGCGCCCGCTGCATGGAGTGCGGCGTTCCGTTCTGCCACAGCGGCTGCCCGCTCGGCAACCTGATCCCTGACTTCAACGACCTCGTCTACCACCAGGACTGGGAGGCGGCGATCGTCCGTCTCCATGCGACCAACAACTTCCCTGAGTTCACCGGGCGGCTCTGCCCGGCGCCGTGCGAGGCAGCATGCGTACTTGAGATTCGCGAAGGCGATTCGGTAACGATCAAGCAGATCGAACTTTCGATCATCGACCGCGCGTGGCAGGAAGGCTGGGTCAAGCCCGAGCCGCCGCAGGCCGAGAGCGGGCGCTCTGTCGCTGTTGTCGGTTCCGGGCCGGCTGGTCTGGCGGCGGCGCAGCAGCTCCGCCGCGCCGGCCACAAGGTCGTCGTCTTCGAGCGCGATGAGGCGCCCGGCGGCTTGATTCGCTTCGGCGTTCCCGACTTCAAGATTGAGAAGCATGTGATCGACCGCCGCGTGCAGCAGATGATCGACGAAGGGGTTGAGATCCGTTACGGCGTAAACGTCGGCGCCGACATCAGCGCCGACGAGCTGAAGAGCGATTATGACGCCGTCGTGCTGGCGATTGGTTCGCGCGTGCCGCGTGACCTCGACGTGCCGGGCCGCGAACTCGATGGCGTGCACTTTGCGATGGAGTACCTCTATGGCCGCAACCGCTGGGTCGCCGAGCAGCTCGGGCCGCAGCCGCCGTCCGCTGCCCCAACCGACCTGCCGAAGATTACGGCCGAGGGTAAGCACGTTGTCGTGGTGGGCGGCGGCGACACCGGCGCCGACTGCGTTGGCAACTCGATCCGTGAGGGCGCGCTCGGCGTCGTACAGCTGGAGCTTCTCCCTGAGCCACCTGAGCATCGCCCCGACGACCGCACGCCGTGGCCGCTGTGGCCACAGAAGTACCGCCTCTCCTACGCGATGGAGGAGGCCCGTGAGATCGGCCGCGGAGAGCAGGACTTCTCGGTTGTAACGACCCATTTCTCCGGCGCCGACGGCAAGGTCACGACGCAGCACCTTGCGCAGGCCGATGCGGCGCCGCCGTTCGCGCCGGTGCCCGGCAGCGAGCGCGAGCTAAAGGCCGACCTCGTGCTGCTGGCGACCGGGTTCATCCATCCTGAAGCAGAGGGGCTCGTCGCCGACCTAGGCTGCGAGCTCGACGGCCGCGGCAACATTGAGGCGCCGACTTACCAGAGCTCTGAGGCTGGCATCTTCGTCGCCGGCGATGCGCGCCGCGGCCAGTCGTTAATCGTCTGGGCAATCAACGAAGGACGGCGCTGCGCGCGTATGGTTGACAAGTACTTTGCAGAAGTTCCCGTCTGATTAGGAGATAGAAATGATTAGTCAGCAGCTACCACGGACCGCGATCATTGGCGCAGGCTCATCCGGCATCACGGCGCTGAAGACGTTCGCCGAGCGCGGCTTTGACGTCACCTGCTTTGAGGCCTCAAACCGCATCGGCGGCAACTGGGTCTACGAGAACATCAATGGGATGTCGGCCTGCTACCGCGACCTCCACATCAATACTTCAAGGCTGCGGATGGCCTACTCCGACTACCCGATGCCGGAGGACTACCCCGATTACCCAAACCACGCCCAGATCGCCGCCTACTTCGACGATTACGTTGATCACTTTGGCGTCCGTGATCGGATCCGCTTCGAAACGCCGGTTAAGCACGCCGAGCGCCTCAGCGACGGAACCTGGGAGCTGACTCTTGGCGACGGCAGCAGCGAGCGCTTTGACGCACTACTCGTTGCCAATGGCCACCATTGGAACCCGCGCTGGCCGGAGCCCGCCTTCCCCGGCTCCGACTCCTTCAAAGGCGAGCAGATGCACGCCCACTCCTACATGCGCCCTGATTTTCTTGCCGGTAAGGACGTCGTCGTATTGGGGATTGGCAACAGTGCGATGGACCTCTCGGTCGAAGCTTCATATGTCGCTGAGAAGGTTTACCTCTCAGCCCGCCGCGGTTCTTACATCGTGCCGAAGTACATCTTCGGCAAGCCAACCGACCAGCTCGGCGGCTGGGTCAATCCGCGGATCCCGTTCAAGATCCGTCAGAAGGCCGTTGCGAAGCTAATCAACACTTATGTCGGCAAGGTGACCGATTTCGGGCTGCCAAAGCCTGACCACGAGTTCGGCGAGGCGCACCCAACAATTTCGAGCCGAATTCTTGACCGAATTACGCACGGCGCAATCAAAGTCAAGCCAAACATCCGCCGCCTCGAAGGCGAAGAAGTTGAGTTTGACGACGGAAGCCGCGTTCATGCCGACGTCGTGATCTACTGCACCGGCTACAAGATCACGTTCCCGTTCTTCGACGAGGATTTCATCTCCGCGCCGGACAACCGGATCGATCTCTACCGCCGCGTCTTCAAGCCCGAGATCCCGAACCTCTTCTTCATCGGCCTGCTGCAGCCGCTCGGTGCTGTGATGCCGCTCTCAGAGGCGCAGGGTCGCTGGGTGGCCGAGTACCTGAGCGGTCGTTACAAGCTTCCTTCCGACGCTGAGCTGCGTAGTTTCATGGCCGCCGATATGGCGAAGATGCAGAAGCGCTACGTGGCTTCGAAGCGGCACACGATTCAGGTCGATTTCGACGATTACCTCTACGAGCTGGACAAAGAGCTCGTGGCCGGCGAGGCGCGAGCACAAGCGAGCGGCTACCAGCGCCCGGTTGACGCGCTCGTCGAGCGCGACGCGGCCGCAGCCTAATAGCGCTTCGGGCTCAGCGTGAGCCCGCGGCCGCTGCCGGGCCGCCGAGCGTGATGTTGTTGCAGCTCTCGCAAACCTCAGCCGGAATCACACCAACGCGCATCAGGATCGCAAAGATCTTGCAGCCGACGCAGATGCCGAAAACCGATTCGAGAGTTGCAAAGGCGGCGAGGACAGCGAGCAGGACCGATGCCACTCCAATCTGATCAAAGCCGACCACCAGCACTGCCGCTGTAACTGAGAAGGCTGCGCCGATGCCCTGGGCGAATCGCTTCGGTGGGCCGGGGACAAGCTTCTGCTCGAACGGCAAGGCGGGGGTGAGGACACGGGTCACGAACTGGCCAAGCGGACTGAGCGTTGGGCCGCTCAACATGCGAGCGAGGAAGCCGTAGGCGAGCACGATGAAGATCCACGGCTGCGCGAAGAGAATTGCCACCAGCGCGATCAGAACCACGCCGCCAGCCACGAGCCGCGCCGAAACCTCGTTGACGGGATTGGGGAACGAGAGGAGCGAGTTGACCATCGTGACTAGACAAATTAGCAAAGCGCTGATCGGGCTTTAGCTGATTAGGCGGTGGGCGGCAAAAATGACGCAAATTCGGCACTTCTTGAGCTCCAGGGAGGGGAAAATCGCCTTCGTCGCGTGCTTAAGAGGGCAGCTGCGATGGAACAGATCAGTCATGACAGACCACCGATCGACCGCGAGGCCACGCAGGCAGAGCTCGACGCGCTCGTAATCGACGTAGTCCAGCGCCATGCCGCAAGCTTGTTGCGGCTATCGCGGCGCCACAGCCTCTGCGCCGACGACGCCGAGGACGCTTATCAGCGGGGTCTTGAGATTTTCATCAAGCACGCGCCGCGACTAGATCCCGAACGGGCGCCAGCTTGGCTGAGGACGGTCGTCAAACACGAAGCGATGGCGGTTCGTCGCACACGCCAGCGTGATCTCGCGCCGAGCGAAATTGACTTCGACCAGATCGAGAGCGATCGCAGCGCCTCGCCGGAGGAACGCGCGCTTGGTTTCGAGCAGGTTGCCCAGTCAGCAGAAGCACTGCAGCGACTGAAGCCGCAAGAGGTGCGCGCGCTCTGGCTGCGCGCGCAAGGAAATTCGTATGACGAGATTGGAGCCGAAACCGGCTGGAGCCGGACGAAGGTCAATCGCTGCCTATACGAGGGCCGCCGTGCCTTCATCTCTCGCTACGCAGGAATCGAATCGGGGGAAGAGTGCAAACGCTGGGAGCCAATGCTCTCAGCGCTCGTTGACGGCGAGGCAACCAACGAGCAGCTAGTTGATCTGCGCCCGCACCTGCGCCAGTGCGGGTCATGCCGCGGAGTTGTGCGCGAGATGCACCGCTCTAGCGCGCCGCTGGCGGTCGTCTTCCCGCTTGCTCTGCTCGCCACGGCTGGATCACAGCTCGACGAGGCAGGCAATGTCTTCATCCGTACCTACGAGTCTTTTTCGACTTGGGCAACAGAGCGCTCTGCCTCTTCGCTCGTTCGAGCGCAGATTGTGACCGAGTCAGTCGTCGGCGCAGCAGGCAAGGCGACAGCCGTCGTTGCTGCCACGGCGGCAGCTGCCAGCGGCAGCGCCGTGGCGCTCGACCAGGTCCCGGGCGGGTCGCCGTCGCCGACCGCTCTGGCAGTGGTCTCCGGGCAGTCGTTCAGTCAATCCAGCAGCGGCCGCTCGCGCGCTGAAACAGCGGCGCGCCGATCGCGCCAGCAGGCACGGCGGCGCGCACGCGCGGCAACGCACCAAGGCTCCGAGGCTGCGCCGGCTGCCGCGCCGGTCGTCGTGGTTCCAACGCCATCGACTTCGAGCCCAGCAGCGTCGGCGCCTCAGTCGACTGGATCGGCGCCAGCCAGCGCTGAAATGGGCCTTGAGTAGCGCTGCTGCCTGCCAAAGCTAGGTGTCGTCCGCAGCGACGCGTAATTTCGCTGACTAACCCCCTGCCTTCGGAGCTGCCGTTGCCCCTTTGTTTTATTGAGCCTCAGGATGCGATCCGAGTAATCGCAGAATCCGTTGGCCGCGACGCCCGCCGCCAACTTCTAGGCGAACTTGTCCGCGCCTGGGTCGACGCGATCCCCGAAACCGATCTTGAGTCCCACTACGTCAAGGCCGTCGCCGACCTTGACGAGCACGACCTTTCGATGCTTGCGGCTTGGCACGCCTCGATGGAGGTCGGTCAGCCGGTCGCCAACCGCGATTTCTTGCTGGGCGTATTTGGGTCGCTCGGTGAGCACCGCCGCGAGGCGTTGAAGATCGCTGCTGGATTCCGCGGCGAAGAGGCCTTTGAAGCTGGAGTCTCTGAGGAGCAGGCGTTGGAGACAGTCTTGCCGGCGCTAAGCCGCGAGCGCTGCGCCGAGCTGGCCGAGGAGTGCATCGAGCTTTATCTCTGGGACCGAATGGGCTCCGACAACTAGCAGCCCCGTCGCTTACGGAAGTGCTGGCGGCGGCGACTTTACCTCGGTCGCCGTTCCTTCAACGTCGTAGTCGCGCTTCGGCGCCCTTGAGCGCGCGTACTTCGCAGCGCGCGAACCGAAGAAGGCGCCGCGCAAGGTCCAACCGGCC
>Ga0194055_10001132_pt1 | contig 21647 bp, 24 predicted proteins | sample SepL449m_MetaG_FD_155482 | JGI IMG/M metagenome (GOLD analysis project Ga0194055, IMG submission 155482) | Anoxic zone freshwater microbial communities from boreal shield lake in IISD Experimental Lakes Area, Ontario, Canada - Sep2016-L442-9m | ecosystem: Environmental > Aquatic > Freshwater >...
CCATAAGTTATGCAAAAAAACGTAAAAATTTGTAAGTTTGCGTAAAAATATAAATAAGAATGTAGTCATTTACATTAAATGAATACATTTGTGGTCGCAGGAATTATTTCTTTTGTGTTTTTCCTTGTTAAATTTATTGAAATGAGATTTGTGGATAGAGAAAGTAAGCCTCTCAAATTTTTGATTCGTGATTCATTATTAGTTTATTTTAGTGTGGTTGCGGGTAGCTTTGTTATAGACCAGTTGAAACCTGTTATGCAAGAGGGCGGTGATGGTGCGATATTAAATCCAGCGGTTTTTACTGATAACCCAGGGTTTTAATTTTTCTTAATCGCTATAATAGCCGTAATCCTCCTCTGGCTCTTCGTAAAAGGGAACCAAAAACCTGGCTTCTTCATTTGTAAAGAAGCAATTCCAAATCCATTGCCGGGTTTCTTCATCAAAAACTTTACAATCGGATTGACTGTTGCCTGGAATGCGCACTTTTTGTCCCAACTCTTTTTCTAGATATCTTATTTCCGTGAAATTGTCAATTCCATGCGGGTTTTGTTCAGGTGTTTCTTGGTGATTGTGATGCGATTCAGGCTGGGCAAAGATGGGAAAGGTGCGTCCATCTAGACAAATATATCCGCGATAGAATAGCAGATAATAATCATCTTCATCCTCAAAAGTATTTTTTTCAATAAAAACGCACCCGTTATCAAATGCGCAGTAAGAATACTTGTATTCCATCTCACCCCCATATGCGTCAGTGTCCGTTTTTTGAGGAAATTTATAAATCATTGCAGGCCTCATGCGCGACACGGTTGCTTCTCTCTCTTCCGGTGTCTGAACGCAGTTGCGGGTGAAGCTCATGACCTCTCGGCTTGACGTTAAAACCGTTCTTGGCAGAATCAACGTGAATTGCGGTGGGTTCTGCATTTTGAACCGCATACACTCCCCAACTGCTGCAAATTTCTTCAAATACCCTTTTCTAAAAATTGCTCGGAATTCATGGTTGGCGGAAACTTTGTTATAAATAAACCGGCGAATGTTTTTTCTTTTGGCCAGTATGTCGGCATCCCGAAGGATCCGATTCACAATATTCATAGGCAGAAGGGGAAGAGAACTCATGGTTAAAATTGATGTGGGTTTTTGACTTGACCAAAAATCTAAAAAAGCATTTCAATTTTTTTTGTAATCGCCAAAAAAAGCAGACACAAAAAAAATTGAAATATAAAATAAACGGATATACTAACATATCATCAAATACAATGGCGTCAAAAGACTCAAAAAGGGAACATTTATTTATAACTACTTGCAATGGTCTAATAAAAATAAATAAAGACCATAATGTCGACAAACTTTTAAAAACTGGTGCAGAATATTATATGTATTTGCCGGAAACTAGCACATTGTTGCATCTTAAATGTAGGGGCATAGCAATTAGGGCCGCAGATATGCAAATTTTGAATATGACAAAAGGTGGAAAAAGAATAATTGAATTTAACGGGCATGTTTTTAGCTATCAATTTGAACACTTTGGCGCAGTTCATTTTGAAAGTTTTGATTTCCGCGAAACATGCGATCTGTATCAAGAGGAACCTATTTATACTATGCGACACATGGATGCATTGTGCTCGGTTGATTTGTAAATTTCAGAACGTTATATTTAATTTGTTACTAACGCCCGCTCCACACTTTTATTACTGGTAATGTATTTATTTTTTTGTTGCGAATATTTTCACAATGTTCATTATATGTGTATCCCCACTGACAATAATTTCTAATATTACCCAATAATGAATGTTGGTTTATGGATTTTAAATATTCAATAAAAAAGATTGTGCCCATTATTCTCTCTAAACAGCATCTATCTGAACGTTTTGTGACATAATTTAAAAGGTTGAATAAATTATACTTATTCCGCAATCCGATTAAAAAATTACGATTTATAAAACTTTGAACACCAAAACAACCAGTCCATACTTCACTATTAAGTTTCCCCAACTTTTCATATTGTTTATCGTGAATTAAGGTATTCATAATATTAAAATTATTTGAAAGTTGGGCTACCAATCCTTTTGTTATATGAAAATTTTCTTTTTTTTCGCAAGTGAAATGCCATAATGGCAGCACTTGCACACGTTTTTGTATTAGATATTCAAAATTTATTCGTTTTTGAATAAAAACACTATCATGTATTATAATAGCATTGTCAAAATAATGATTCTTATACAAATAATAATATGGAAGCAGTTCTCCTCGTCCAGGGAATTCTGAAATTACATATTCCACATTTTCATATTCATGTTCTGCATTCAAAAATTCTTTTTTGCTATTATCATCTATTACAATAATTTTTTTTAAAGGATAACATGTTCTAATGCACTGGATACATTCATTCCAATATTTATTAGTTATTTCAGAATTTACGTGTCTTGTAATAATAAATCCAAAATCGTCAGAAGTCATTTTATTTAATAAATATAAAATAACTTTTTATTTTACACATTTTCAGAAGAAAGTGATGGAATAGAGTCAATGTTAATAATTATTTGGTCAGATGGGACCTTATTTTTAGATACAATGTAGTTCTTAAATTCGGGTCGTTCAAGTTGGGCTTGTGGTGTGTGATTATGAACACATCTTGCAATCATTTTATATAATTTGAAATCAGGATATCTCTCAACACCGTTATTCTTGTATAATATATTAATACCACTATCATCCAAACACCAATCATAAATTATTTTAACAATGGGCTCGCATTTTTTAAAATCCTCTATTTCATCCAAATCATCAATAACATAATCAAAAATAGAACACGCTAAACGACACAAATCAAAACTATAATTTGGTTCCAACCGAGGTTTCTTGTCATTAAAATAAGGTTCTGTATTATATTGTGTTGCTGCATCAGCGCCAGGTTGAAAGCTATCACTGCAAAATATTTTCCCGTCAAATTTATATATAGCTCTTCCAAAATCAATGATTTTAAATATGCGTCCAAAGGTGGGGACTTTATAATAATTTTTTTTATAACAATAATAAATATATTTAACGTCGGTTGTGTTATACATGATATTATTTGTGTGTAAATCGTTGTGTGTAAATGAAAATGCTTTTTGATATGTGGTTAAAATCATAATTATTTGCATTAATGCAGAAAACCATTCTTCTTGAGTTAAATCGTTATTGACAATCAGATCGTCAAATGTAGTTTCACAGTTTTCCATGCAAATAACTTGAACTGGAAAATTTGGTATTGTTGCATCAATATGTTCTTCTTCGCATTCCTCACTATCTTCATCATAATCACTGGTTTCGCTGCTGTCTTCTTCAATGCTTTCATCATTTTTGCTATTTTTTCCATCTCCCGATTCGTCGCAATTATTGCATGAATCGGTTGCACTGTCATTATCAGATGTATGAGATGTTCTTGATGAACACGTTGAATTAGATTTAATTGTGGTAGTTGCTTTTATTTCGTTAGTATTAAAATTTTCGGAATTAAGTAAATCAATTAATTCAATTGAGTTTTCTTTAAGATCATCCAATGTAAATAGTTCATTTTTAGTTGTATTTTCGCCATCATTTATAAAAATATCGTCAAATAAATTATTGTCAATTGATTTTATAGATAGGGAGGATTTATTGCTAATATTATGGTCTATTTTAATAGGTGCTAATTTTTTTTCGTCTTCATTGTCATATAAAAAGCTATAATCATCTACTTGAAAATTAATATTTTTATTTTTATTAAAAAAATCTGATTTGCAAAGATAATCCAAGTCATCGATGACATTTATTTTAAAATGTTTTTTTATTCCAAGAAAAGAGCCATAATAATCAACCCCATTGATGAAATTATATTTATGAATTAGCAAACTTGAGAGAAATGAAAAAAATCCATCAACATAAGCGGAATTGTTATAGTCTAACAATTTTGGATGCACGTTTCCAATTTCAGCTGTAGTTGTTAGTTTTGGCAAATTAAATAAGGTTGGGTCGTTTATATTATATTTTCCAATTAAATATTTGAATGGATCCAATAATGGTGCCATCTTAAAAAATAATTGCTTCTTTTTTGTTTTTGATGTGTGTAAATTTTGAATGACACAATTGTATAAATTTTTATTATCAGTTGCACAGTTTTTAATATCGGTTAAAAACCAACTATGATTAAGATTTACAGCGTTGTAATTTGTATCATTTAACAAGAAAAACCTATTGTAAATGGGTGCATAGTTTTGAATGTCTGAGAGAAAAGTCAAATTTTCCTTTTGGAACAATTTGAATAATTCGCCGTTTTTTCTCTTCTCATAATTAATTTTAAGAGTATCGTTATCCATTAGCTAAATAATATATTAATAATATTAATTTTTAACTTATTTGCTAATTTACTTTAGAAGTTTTGTCTAAATGAATTAGGAATTCAAAAATAAAATTTATTATTCCAATGTTATTATGCGTATTCCGATTTAAATGAATTTTCTAAACAAAGAATAATATGACTCTGGAACTAAAGAAATTTGACATGAAAACAATTAGTTTTAAACCAAATGAGTCAAAAGGTCCTGTTGTAGTGCTAATTGGACGAAGAGATACAGGTAAGTCATTTCTTGTAAGAGACTTACTTTTTTATCATCAAGATATTCCTATAGGCGTCGTTGTAGCAGGAACTGAAGAAGGTAACGGTTTTTATGGCAAAATGGTGCCAAAATTATTTATTCACAATGAATACAATACTGCAATCATTGAAAATATTCTAAAGCGACAAAAATCTGTTTTGAAGCAAATTAAAAAGGAAATGGAGACATTTAAACGAAGCACAATTGATCCGAGAGCATTTGTTATTTTGGATGATTGTCTTTATGATGGTGCATGGACTCGCGATAAAATGATGCGTCTCCTCTTTATGAACGGTGAATGTTTGCCGTAGTCATTCCAAAAGAATGGCTAGTAAATGTGTTTAGGAAATTAACATATTTGCGACACGTCCAAATTGCGGAGACGTCTTGTTAAGTTTATGCTACTAAATTATAATAGAAATATTATGATGGCTTATGCTAATCACATAAGGTATAGTAAAAATGTATAAAATAAAGATAACCCGCAGCTAGTCATCTAAGTCCGTTATGATAAGGATATGATGATTGTTCAACGACTAAACGCTCGTGGGCTTGAAACGTATAATCAACGTTGATGATAGCTTAAAATATAGTCTAATCCCATCCGAGAGGATGTTACACCCATTTAAAAAGTGTAGATTTTATGATATTAGGAGGAAATGCCTAATGGAAAATGGTATCCAATGAGACATTGGAAAATAATGCTTATCATCACAATGCAATATCCGCTGGGCATTCCCCCCACACTGAGAACCAACATAGATTATGTTTTTATTTTGAGAGAACCATATATTGCAAATAGGAAGCGCATCTATGAAAATTATGCGGGTATGTTTCCAACATTTGAGTCCTTTTGTCAGGTCATGGATCAATGCACGGAAAATTATGAGTGTCTTGTGATAAATAACAATGCAAAATCCAATAGATTGCATGAACAAGTGTTTTGGTATAAGGCAGATTCACATAACGACTTCAAATTGGGATCAAAAGAGTTCTGGGACCTTAGTAAAGATATACACTCGGACGAAGAAGACGAGAAATATGACCCAAATAATGTGAAAAAACGCGGGCAAGGACCAAAAATCAGTGTTAAAAAGACCAAATGGTAAAAGTGTTTGAAGCGAGCCGGAGCGATAGCAAAGATGAGCGACTGGAATCCGTAACGTTAGTGAAGGGTTCTTAAAAAAAATTATTGTATAGCAAACTAAATAAAATTATAACTCTATTAGTTTTTATTCCAACAATTAAAATGCTAGCCCGCCTTTTTGATTAATTTCTTCAATTTTGTCTTCAATTTTGTTGATTTGTTGTTGGAGTAAAGCAACTGATCCTATTCCGGATTGTTTTACAACTGGTGGTAATTCACCATTATGACTTTTGGTATATTCTAAAACAGTTTGCATCATTTGAATGAAATCCTCCGGATTGATTTGTATTTTTGAGAACTCTTCGGCATTTTCCTTGACAAATGCGATTTGTTGTTCTATATTATGAACATTTTGTTGGACAACCTCTTGGCCACCAATCTTTCTTGAACGTCTTGTATATCTTTTTTTGCCTTTTATAATTTTTCTTCTAATTGTTTTCTTTCCCTTCTTCATTAATATAAAATATATAGATAATTATATTTTATATTTGCGGTTTATATTTGTTGGTTTATATTTGTTGGTTTATATTTGTTGGTTTATATTTGCGGTTTATATTTTACATGGCTTTACTCCTCCTTTGCCTTAATAGAAAATGGACCGCTTAAAAGCTCACTTTGACCATTGTCGGTTTTACCAATGATAATATTTTCACCCTCAAACAATTCAGCACGAATATCTGCAGCAGAAATACTTTCTTGGTCCTTCATTGTCTTTTCTTGAGTATTCATGTTGCTCACGCCGATTAAATTGCCATCAGCATCAATATTTTGCGTCAGTGTTGCACCGGTCTTTTCAGCATTCTTGATATTTTCTTCAATCGCCTTTTTCTTTGTTTCTTTCACGCGTTGGTCAAATGCCGACTTTGCAAAAGACTCATTCTTATTCTTTTCATGCATCAATTGATTCAACTCATCCTCCATGTATTCCACGCGTCCAGTCTTGTAAGCCTCTGGATCCCACGGCATCCACAATCCAATTGGGCCAACAAACACATCGTGATTTTCATCAATTTCCCGGAGCATTTTGCATCTTAACTCGGCCTCTTCCATTGTTGGATACACCCCGCGAATCTTAATTCCACGCGTAGATGTTTGAAAATTATATTTAAGATTGAAAGCATTCTCAAGTTCTTCTTCATTTTGATCCATAAAGGTCTTGTAATCATCCTCCATACTTCCCGTGACGATTAATTCTTGCTCTTCGCTTAAGAATTCCTTAAAGTCCTTTGAAATCTCGTCAAATGATAACTTATATTTGTAACTAACAAAATTCAAAAACTGAATAAACTTTTCCATACTTTTAGAAAATTCCCATTTCTTTAGGAACTCTTCAAAAAGGAATAACTCCTTTTGTTTAACAATTTTTTCAGGAGAAATAAAAGAAATACAAACAAATTTTTGCCCTGCAATTTGTTTATCTTCATCCAAAACATCCACATATTTAGGGTTAATATTACCCGTTTCGGTTTTTTTCTTTTCAAATCCACGAGATTCATTAGAACCTTCTTGCTTCTTTAGTTTAGACTGAGCTCCCATTTTATTATTAAGACATCTTTATTTTAAGTTTTTTTAATCGTATAATATATTTTTTTCTTATTTATTAATATAGATGTTTGATATTACCGAGCTTGTCAAAAGAGTTATTAAGTATTTGGTGGAGGGTTTAATGGTTGCAATTGCTGCATATGCTATTCCTAAACGTTCTTTGAATATTGAAGAAATCTGCTTGTTGGCATTAACTGCCGCTGCTACATTTAGCATTTTGGACACATACGTCCCCAGCATTGGTGTGACCACTCGTTCTGGTGCAGGATTTGGCATTGGTGCCAATCTTGTGGGGTTCCCTGGTGGGCTTTAAATTAACTTGGTGTAACAATAATATGATAATTAATTATATCACATTATTTTATAAAGAAATTGGAGCGATAGCGAAGGTGGAGCGACTGGAATCCTCTACGGAGTGAGAACGTTAGTGAAGGATTCTGAGCGACTGGAAAAGTAAAAGAAGAAATTAAATCTAAATAGTTGCAATAAACTCCCAATCTAGTTCTTCGCATATTTTTTTCCAAATTGTGTCTTGTTCAATCAACTTTTCCCGATCTTTTAACATGGGTATCTCAGGTAAATAATGTTGTTCCCCGAGTAGTTCAAATAACTTGTATAAAACATAATAGTAATGCAAGAAATTTACACGATAATCAGGGCAATGTTTTGCATACGGGTATTGAATTTCCATAAAAAAATTACATAATGTTTCTTCCAATTCTTGAGAAATAATCGGAGGTTTAATGCCAAGTTTATCCTTGATAAAATTAATGTGTTCGTAATACTTGTTATATCCCAATTTTTTGAGTATTTCTTTTGTCTTGTAATAGGTAAGCTTAGAATATTCAATGCGTTCCTTTTTAATTTGCTGTTTCAGATTTTCAATAACTTCAACAGGTATTTGAGTCGTTTCTTTTCCCTGAAATTGTGCCAAGATTTCTTTAAAATGATTAATTTTTTTATAAGCATAAAAGCACACTTCTTTTGGCGGTTCTTTGTATGATGGCTTTTCATTTTCTATTAAATATTGCATATTTTTAGAACACGCATTGCAAATTAATACACCTTCATCATCCATTGGAATTAATTCGCCTTTAAAACACGATTGACATACATCAGTTGGACGCAAAAATGCATTAATGTCTAAAAACGACTCATCAATATTGCTAAGATATTTTTGAAAAATATTATTATTTTTACTTTCTATAACACTAGAATTATTTGTATTTATTTTAAAAAATGTTTCAAGCATTTTATTTTTATTTGTTACAGTATTTCCAGTAGATATGTCTTTTTTATTCTCAAAATAATCAAAAATAAATTTAGAGTTATCTAAAAAATAATCTATTTTTTTTGACTTTAATGATTTAATTTCATTGCCGATTTCGCTAATTTTATCATGATAATCCATTATCTGTTCAATCGTTAATGTATTATCAATATTATTAAATTCTAATAATTTTTGAATTTCCATTTTTTCTTTTTTTAATTTTGGTATCTTATCATTTTCATCCTTATTAAATTCATTAACAAATTCTTTGTGTTTGCCATCTAATGTTGTTGAAGTTTTTTTATTTACCTTAATTTTTTTTGTTGATTTAGGCTTAAACGATGGCATTAAGTAATCTAATATAAATCCACATTTTTTATTTAATTGCTTATTAATATAAATTATATAATTCAAGTTAAAACTGCATTTTACTTTTCTCAGAATTTTAATAGATGAGTGAAATTGAATTAAAGGTGAATATTGAAAACCCTGGGAATGCAAATTATGATATTAAAATTAGTAATATAAAATTTCAAAAAATGCTATTTTTGTTCAACGCAATCAACGATGGATGGAGTATTAAGAAAAGAAATGATTCTTATATATTTACAAAAAATCACGAGGGAAAAAAGGAAATTTTACTAGATTCATACCTTCTTTCATTCATGAAGGGTAATTTTGACGTAAATAAAATTTTATCATAAAACTGTAGTGTATTGTCTAATTAAATTAATTTAATTTAATTAAATTAAAATCAGAAAAATTTTTTTCTTTAGCAATAATATAAACTATGGGAGGTGGTCTTATGCAACTCGTCGCTTATGGCGCTCAAGATGTTTACCTTACTGGTAATCCTCAAATTACTTTCTGGAAAGTCACATACAGACGTTACACAAACTTTGCAATTGAATCTATTGAACAAACTTTCAACGGCCAGGCTGATTTCGGCCGCCGTGTTACATGCATTATCAGCCGAAATGGTGATCTTGCCTACCGCACATATCTCCAAGTCACACTTCCTGAGATCAACCAACTTATGGGCAGTGCCGCCAACATTACCTCTGGTAACAACGCGGTCTATGCTCGTTGGTTAGATTTCCCCGGAGAACAACTCATCGCTCAAGTTGAGGTTGAGATTGGTGGCCAACGCATAGATCGCCAATATGGTGATTGGATGCACATCTGGAACCAACTTACAATGACCTCCGAGCAACAACGAGGTTACTTCAAGATGATTGGTAACACCACTCAGCTTACCTTCATCACGGATCCCTCTTTCGCGGATGTTGATGGTCCTTGCGACTCCATGGCTCCTCGTCAAGTGTGTGCCCCCCGTAACGCTCTTCCTGAGACCACGCTTTACGTGCCTTTCCAATTCTGGTTTTGCACCAACCCTGGTCTTGCCCTTCCTTTGATTGCTCTCCAATACCACGAGGTCAAGATTAACCTTGATATCCGCCCTATTGATGAGTGCTTGTGGGCCGTTACCACATTGAGTTGCAACACCACCCGATTTGCGGCTCCTCCCGCAAACCCCGCGGGTGCTTACCAAAACCAAATGGCCAACCAATACTCCGTCAGCACCCCTGTCAGCGCCACCATCGCTTACAATCAATCCCTTGTTGCGGCCTCGTTATACGTTGATTACGTGTTTTTGGACACGGATGAGCGCAGACGTTTCGCCCAGAACCCCCACGAATACCTCATCACCCAGCTCCAATTCACTGGTGATGAGTCGGTCGGTTCGTCCTCCAACAAGATCAAGCTCAACTTTAACCACCCCGTTAAGGAGCTTATCTGGGTTGTCCAACCCGATCAAAACGTTGATTACTGCTCTTCCCTTCTTTGCAACGGGACCCTCTTCAACGTGCTCGGTGCCCAGCCCTTCAACTACACTGATGCCATTGATGCCCTCCCCAACGCCATTCACTCCTTCGGTGGTCCTTCTGAGCTTGCGGGTGCAAACGCGTTCATTGATGCCCGTGGTCTTTTCCAAGACGCTGGTGCCATGGACGAGTCCATCCCCAATGGTTTCACTGGATACTGGCACGGGGGTGTTTACAACAACTCCTTGACTGAGCCCCACTTTGGTGGCAATGTCCCTGCTGGCAGTTACAACTTGAACCCCAATGATGCCAACGCCGCCACCCTTGCTGCTCTTGGATTAACCAGCCTTGCCCAATTACAACCCTCCAACAACACCTACAACCAGGGCTCGTCTGTCTCCGATGCCGGCACCTTCGTGCTCTCTGAGACCTCTTTGGACATGCACTGTTGGGGCCAGAACCCCGTCGTTGTTGCCAAGCTCCAACTCAACGGCCAAGATCGCTTCTCTGAGCGTGAAGGATCTTACTTCTCGTGGGTGCAACCCTACCAGGCGCACACCCGCTCCCCCGATGAGGGCATCAACGTGTATTCCTTTGCATTGAGACCCGAAGAACATCAACCTTCGGGCACTTGCAACTTCTCGCGAATTGATAACGCCACACTCCAACTTGTGCTCTCCAACGCCACCGTTGAGGGAACAAGAACCGCTAAGGTCCGTGTTTATGCTACCAATTACAACGTTCTCCGTATCATGAGTGGTATGGGCGGGTTGGCATACTCAAATTGAGCGGGTTGGGTGGTCTTTTCAAATTTACTTATATATATTTTTGTTTTAAAACTACTTAAATAATTCATATTATTATAATCTATAATATGAATAAAATTGATTTATATAATAACAGTGAATTGTTATTCACACAATCTACTATGAAACCAGTATATTCCACAAATATAGATTTATTGTGTGGCGTTATTGAATATAATAATAAGACCTACCTTGTTGATTTAAGTGACAAGGACAGAATTATAAATTTTAATAAAACATTTGTTTTTGCAAATGAAGATGATTTATATCCGTCTTATGCTTATAATTATAAAAGATTTACTTATTTAGATTTTATATATAGTTTTAATCAAGAGTCTGTGCATTATATTTTCAAAAATGAAAATTTACATGATTTAAGACGGTGCAATGTAGAAATATATCACTTTTACCACAAAAATATACTTGAAAAATACAATGTTATTGACTACATTAATGGTCATTATTTGACTATGGGACAAGATGCAAATGTTATGAAAAATCCTATTTGGAAAATAAGGGAAAACGATAATGAGTATCTGTTAATGTATTGTGAAAAGGATACTATTTGTAAATTGTGCATTGAAAGCTATCAAAAAATATTAGAATATGAAATTAATAAAAATAATGGCAAAAAAATCAGTTGGTTTAAATTGAAAAATGGATATATAATGGGAAGTGCTGATTTATACATACACCAAATTATTATGGGTTGTTATGGAAATGGAAAAGGAACAAAAAATATTAGCGTTGATCACATTGACCAAAATCCTTTAAATAATGCATTAGACAATTTAAGAATTGCTACAAGAAAAGAACAAGAACAAAACACAAAGGGAATTAAACCAGGAACAAAAAGGGAAAGAAAATCTAGTGCAAAAGATTTACCAGAAGGAATAACCCAAGATATGATGAAAAAATATGTAGTTTATTATCAAGAATGGTTGGACACAGAACATACTAAACAAAGAGAGTTTTTCAAGGTTGAAAAGCATCCCAAGTTAGATAAGCCATGGGCAACTACAAAATCTAATAATGTATCTATTCAAGAAAAACTTGCACATGCAAATAAAGTTGTTGATGATTTAGAAAATGATATTTACCCAAATAAAGATGCACCTACGTTGCCCAAATACGTGTCGCTAATTGTAATGCGCGAAAAACCTCACCTTGTTTTTGAAAAAAGAAACGATGGAAAAAGATTAAATCTTAAAATGATTTTGCCAGACGAATACGATTTAGATGAACAAATATCATTATTTAAAGTAAAAATTCGTGAAAAATATGGCGCTAGTTTGGTAGATAATAATGTTGTATTTAATTTTGTATATGATGCGCCAATAAACAATGATAATAGATATATCAAAAAAATAACATTTGAAATAGTAAGAAATTACGATAAACATACTTTAATTTTTGAAACATATAAAACAGAGAAAGAAGCTATTTTAGAGGTTGAAAAATGGCTGTCTATAAAAATAACCGAAGAGTACTTTAATAGTCTTCAATGCAAACATGATCTTAATGGAGATTTTGAATTTTATAAAAAATTAGATTGTAATAGAGGAGCATTATTAGGTTCAGGAATATACCTTGAAGTTATAGAAACAATTGGACATAATCATGTAAATCTTGATTGTAGCTCATAAAATTAAAACAACCAACTCGTAAAAGAATTTGTTTGCAAATACGACTGCATAAAACAGCTAAAAATGAGCGACAAGACATTGGCAAAGGCGTTGGACAAAAATGTTTTATATAACAACTCATATTTTAAACGCATCGGAAGCAAAGTAAAGTATGTGTAAAATGCTTAAAACATTTACAACAAATAACAATAATATGCATAAAAAACTATTGTTATTTCTCTCTTATATTTCTTTGAGTAGTCAATTTTTTATGACTCCCAGATTTATTTTGCCTTTTCAAAACAATACAACAACTCAATATTATTCAAGTTTATCACGATGTAAGGAATATGAAACTGCACCAAAACGCAACGACGCGTTAACTATTTTTAAAGTGTGGGCAACAATAACTGTTTTTACCTTTCCAATTATTTCGTTTCCATTTCACAAAGAAAACTAATGTAAAGTAAAGAAAAATTACAAACTAAATATATTTTTTACCACAATACATGCATCGCCAAATTATTTGCCGAAAATTTGTTATTTTTCCAATTACCTCGCATTCCACTTGATCGCGTCAAGTAATTTTTTCTCCGTGTTTTGTTCTTGTGTTTGGTATAATCCTCGTATCCCATTTGACCGAAATATACCAACTTATCTGTTTTCGGATCTTTTATCATATACTTCTTCTCCTTGCGAGTGCTTCTAAAAATTTTACCATTTTTCTTACCTAAATACTTGTAAGCCATTCTTTGTGCCTGAGCAGGATTTGAATACTTATATATTTCATCTCTCATAATATATATAAACAATTTAATTAAAGATCCGCGGATGAAGTTTTTCTAATTAAAAATGTTAAAATATAAAACAGTAAAAAAATTGATTTAAAAAATGCAACATAAATAGAAATCATCAAATACTTACAATGATGACAACAAATCCAATTATCCGTGTTTATTTTAAAGTTGCCAGGACAACAAATCATGATACATATGATGTAGATGTTAATTGGACAACAGAACAATTCATCAATATTATGAGAGAAAAAGTAACAGAAGATTTTAATCTAGAAAATGTTGAATTTGTTCATACATCGCAAAATTTACCCCCAGGCATGGCAGCAGAAGACGCACCAGCAATTGAGTCTAGCAATATTACATTAATTGAAAAATATGGAAATCAAATATATCAGAATGCATTTTATATTAGACCTCTTCCTCCAATGACAATAAATGTAACGCCCGATGAACAACACCACGAAACTACTTACTTATTCCCAGACCGTTCATGCTCAATTTGCATGACCCAAGAAAGAAACCTCGTATTTATGCCATGCAATCATTTGTGTGCATGCGCAGAATGTGGTTTTAACCCAACTATTAACACATGCCCAATGTGCAGAGCCGCATTTACCAACCGAATAGTTGTTTATGTTTAGAATCCTTCACTAACGTTCTCACTTCGTAGAGGATTACAGTCACTCACCTTTGCTATCGCTCCAAAAAAAATAATACAGTTATATTTATAACTTTTTCTATTTTTTCTATTTTTTCTATTTTTTCTATTTTTTCTATTTTTTCTATTTTTTCTATTTTTTCTATTTTTATACGGCGGCAGCCTCAACAATTTCACTGCCAAATAATACATTCATATTTCTAACTTCAGGTTTGTTTTCTTCCTCATAAAACAGTTTTGTAATTTGTTCATCGTCTCTGAGACGGATAGAATACGATTGTTGAATATTATTTCTACCAATGCGACCAAGAGCTTGCACCATTTTCTCTTGAGTCAATATCAAATCTTTACTCAAGTATCCATGACAAAACTGATAATTTGTTCCATAAATATAATCACTTGATGCAATAATCATATACAATTTTTGCGTGTCTGCTAGCTTTTTCATAATTTCCGTATAAGTAATATCTGGATGATTTGTGAAAACACCAATACCCATCAACAGCAGAACCTTCCAACTATCTGCCACGTTTTTTAGCATCATTATTTCAATAATAATTTGGTCGTCAATATCGCTAGTAAAAGCAGCAGAAGTGCTCAAAGTTTTGGCCCATTTTCCCAAATGCAACTGTTTATTCGGCACAAATGTCTCATTTAATTCGGCAGATTTAATCATTAATCGCAATGTATCCAATTCACTATTTATTTTATTCGTATCTTTATTATTTTCATTTGGAATATTATTCTTTTTTTTACTATCATCTTTTTTAGAATAATTTTTACCATTATGACTTCCCCCACCGTCGGCCACAATTTCCTTCATACTATTTTTTTCTTCAAGATGTTCCAATTCATGTTCTAATTCATCTATTTTTGCATTTATGCGATTATTAAATTCAATCTTTTCTGTAATTGCATCCATTGCTATACTCGGAATATTGGCCTGCTGAATGCAAAACCTTGCAACCTTTTCAACATCCTCGGCTAGAAAGATTGTAGGACCATCTGTTAGAGTATATGCATCCTTTGTGCTAACATAAATAGCACAATTTCCCAGTTCTTTTTCTTTTTCCCTTTCTTGTTCTCTAGGAGTTGATGTGCTTACAATCTGCTCACTCATCATTTTTATAAGCGGCTTTCCTTCATGAATTTGAGAAATAGATGGTTTTGCTTGAATTCCGGGACCAATGCTAGAAATTGTTCTAAGCGTGTTTCCCTTGTCATCAATACTGTTATTTTGCGGAATGCGGCGGCATCTGCTAATGTATAGCGTAGTATAAATTGCCCCCCAAGTTCCGCTTTTAATTTTCCCAAGCAATTTCAAATAATGCAATTTGATGTTTTGCATAGTAACATCATCTAATGTCGCAAAGTTTCTGTCAATTTTTGAACTGCTTGTGCTGTTATAGTTGTTTTTTTCTACATATATAATAAATTTAATCACTTCATCCAAATCAAAATATCTCAACAATGTCAAATTTTGCTCACAATGCTTCACAATTTCTAAAATAATTTCATAGTCCTCGCTCAACAAATGCGGTAAAACCACATACCCATTTTTATTGATAATTGGAATTGATTTTTTGCAGTCGTGACTAACAATGTTGTATATTTCTGCGCCAGGAAATTTTGCAGTAAAATCTTGAATAGTATCCGGCAACTCGTGCAGCTTTGGCAATGTAGCAGACGATAAAACCATGTTTGGAATTAAATTTTCCCTCCAGTTTTTATTGATAAATGAATGCAATGCGTGGGACTCACAATCCATGGTAATAGTCGGCTCATCCCAGCAAGTAACAATATTCTCCGCTGGATTAAATGCCAACATGTAATACATTGCGCATAAATAAGAACGCACATCGCAAATCATTATTTCTACTTTATCACCAATACTATTATCCACTTTTCCAATGCCGCCAGATTTTCTATGCCTCGTATATTCTTTTGCCGCAAAGAAGTGTAACCGAATATCATCTGCGCTAGAACACCCAAATGCAAATGCAATCTTCTTACCAACTGAAATGGATGCCTTGGCAAGTGCTAATCCAACGTGTCTTGCAGCACACACAAATATTACGCGATAATTTTGAGAAAGACCGATTGGTGTCAGCGTTTTACCAGTGCCAGTTGGGGCAATATATAGCGCCAATTTTGGTGTTGATGCAGGGATTTTCAGATCCGGATTGAAAACGGTAGTTGGTTCATCTTCATCTTCATCGTAGGAAACACCATTTTGCAGATCTTCCCTGAATTTTAAAAGACGCTCATTGAAATGCGAATTTTTCATGAGTGTAAATATCTCTTTTTGATGTTCATATAGCATCATGTCTGCGTGTCTTAGCAACATCTCATTTTTTTCAATATATTCAACCGAGTTTTCAATCATGGTAGTCATGTTAATCTCATCCTCAAAAGTCTTCAAAATATTTGAAATCAAAAGTTTAATGTGTTTATTAATATTTGTAATGGTATTTTTATCCATTTTGTATAGCGTAAAATAGTGAAGCAGCCAATCCTTGTTTTTTTTCTCCTTGCATTTCAGCATTTTTTCAATTGTATCAATCAATAGATTTTCATATACAACTGGAATTCTTGACACCTCATTTTTTTCAAGCCGAAATAAATCAGCCTTTTTAATTTTGGGATTACTATTTACATTTATTGACAAAACTTCTCCACTGGAACCGCTGGCTGTTTTTATTTTCTTTATTTTTGCATCAAAATATTTATTGTATAGATAATCTTCCATTTCCGCATTATTTTCCACCTTCAGGTATGAAAGAAGTGAAATAGATTTATTATATTTTATATTAACATCTGAAGTGCCATCAACTATTAGTTGAAGGACTTCTTTTTCTTCGCTGCAAACAGGAACCTCAATGGATTCCCATTCTGACCGGTTAAGCTTTCGTTGAGTGAGATCCATGTCTGATTCTGATTAGTATTAATATACGTATATCTTTATATTTGATAATCAATTTTATTTTCAAATAAAATAAAAATTGATTCATTGAAATAGCTTAAAAAAACATATATCCATTATAACAGAAATGACAACATTAAGGCCAAAAAGGTTTGTTTCCATTGAGGGAAATATTGGTTCTGGGAAATCTACTCTGCTTGCAAACCTAAAAACATCACTAAAAGATAATCAAAATGTTGTCTTTTTGAAAGAACCGGTGGAGGAATGGGAAAAAATTAAGGACGCCAATGGCTGCACAATGTTGCAAAAATTCTACGGCAATCAAGAAAGATATTCATTCCCATTTCAAATGATGGCATATATTTCCAGGCTTGCTGCTTTTAAAAATGCAGTCGCAGAAAATCCACAAGCAACGGTATTTATTACAGAGCGTAGTTTGGACACCGATAAATATGTATTTGCTCAAATGTTGTATGATGATAATAAAATTGAGGATGTTAATTTCCAAATATATAGAAAATGGTTTGACACGTTTGCACAAGAATTTCCAGTTGCTGGATTGATTTATGTGAATACTCTTCCTGAGATTTGTCATCAAAGAATTACGAAGCGCTCTAGAGAGGGAGAAGATTGCATTCCTCTAGACTATTTGCAAAATTGTAATAATTATCATGACTATATGATGTCTGTTATGTCTGATTCGCCAATCCTGACGTTAGATGGAAACGTTGATATTTATGAAAATTCTGACATTCTAGGAGTGTGGATTTATAATGTCAAACAATTTATTTACACGCTTGAAGAGTTTGGTCCGCTAGAAACAACATTGTCCTTGTAGATTGTCTATTGAGTAGATTTGTTTATTATGTTTATCCATAAAATAATATAAAATTTTTTAGTTATATTATTTATATATGTCTGCAACCGAAATAATTGTTGAGTGTCCTCATTGCAAAAATAGTATTATTATTGAAAAATTAAATTGTCATATTTTTCGTCATGGTATTATTAAAAATATTGGAAAACAAATAGATCCTCATGCATCAAAGGAAATTTGCGATGAGCTTATTACAAAAAACCTCATTTTTGGATGCGGGAAACCATTTAAAGTTGTTAAAAAGGAAGATGACACATATACGACAGAAATATGTGAGTATATTTAGATATTTCCGTCCAGCTCAATAATCATTGGATAATGATCTGAATTATATGTGCCACAAAATTCGGTATAACCTTGGTATATATATGCTTTTTTGATTTTATCATTTAAAAAAGGCGTAAGCAAAATGTGGTCTATTAGTGAAAATTCATCGGGTGTTGAGACGCAATTGTCATTTTTATCCCACCAATCAGAAAATCTCAGACTCTGTGGAATTTTTTCTTCCGCAGTTTTTAGCTCATATTTTCCAGAATATGTTCCAAATTTTCCCTTTATTATATCTAATGCATGTGACGTGGGTTTATTATTATTTGCATCCATTACTTCGGCATCAAAATCATTAAAGTCTCCTAGCACTATTATTTCATATCCTTTGGTAAAATATTCATAAATAATATTCTGAAGAATCTGTGCTTGCCCTTCTCTCTGAGCACAGGATGTAGGGTCTGTTGGAAATGCTTTTAAATGCGTCCCAACAAACAATACATTTCGTCCATACCAGTAATATTCTGTGAAATAATGTTTGCTTACTCCTGTAGTTGAAGGGGCGCCTGTATATCCGCATTTAGACCCACTAATTGGGTAGCTTACTTTTTCTTCCGAGCTTTGTAAATCAGTTTTTGGATCTATACGCGTTATCATTCCTACATTCTGCCCAGTTGCAGTATCAGTGCCTTTTTTTAAGTAGGGTTTATAACCAAAATTTGACCCCAATTTAGATACTAATATATTTAATTCATCGCAACCTTCAACCTCGCAAAAATTAATAATATCTGGATTCAAATCCGCAATAACTTTTGAAACGTAATCAACGTGAGTTGTCGCGTCTGTTGAATTTTTCCAACTGCAACCATCTCCGGGACAATCTGCTGCACTATAATAATCAACAAAAAACCATTCTATATTATATTGCATTATCTTGAATGTGGAAGAACCACTAGAAATTCTATTTGCTGGTGTTGTTGGAACCACGGGGCATTGTGTATCCGAATTTACTAATGTTGCGAAACCAACAAAGAGAGAAAACCAAAATTTGTTAAACAGCATATTTATAATAGTTTATTATATTTATTAATTTACTCAAAATTATATTTATATCATTAAAAATTGATATATAAATATAAGTATAAATACAAGTATAAATATATTATAAAACCATCATGTTTTCGCCTGCAATGAAACTGCCATTTGTAAAAAAGTTTGACAATTCTTCAAAATATGAAGCGAGCCGTATAGGTGAGCGACTGGAATCCGTAACGTTAGTGAAGGATTCTGAAATAAATGATATTTATGTTTTATATTTTGACGGTTGCAGCAAAGGTAATCCTGGTCCAGGTGGAGCAGGAGCCGTATTATATAAAAATGATGAAGAAATTTGGTCAGACTGCGTTTTTGTTGGAAATAAAGTAACAAATAATTTGGCCGAATATACAGGATTAATACTTGGGCTCAACCATGCAGCAAATCAACCGCATATAAAAACATTATTCGTAAAAGGTGACAGCCAATTAGTAATCAAACAGATGCGAGGTGAATACAAGGTGAATTCTAGTAATTTGATAGAATTACACAAAAATGCAAAATTATTGGCGACCGTATTTGAAAAAATAGAATATCAGCACGTTTATCGGCAAAATAACAAACGAGCCGACGCATTGAGTAATGATGGATTACTGAAGAATATAAAATAATTGTATTGGTTTTATTTTATTTGGCTCATTCATTCTATAAAGCAATGTATAACTAAAACTAGAATCATATACAAGTATAAAAACGTTATTGCAATGCTGACCAATTTGCATATCATACATGGCAGCAACATCGCGGTTTTCATCCATTTTAGGTGTTAAAACGTATTTATATTTATTTTCTGTTAAAAATTCTATAACTTTATTATTATAATTGTGTGACAAAATAATCGTTGTGTCATCTTTGTCTATATTGTTTTGTATTTCTGCAATATATTTTTGTTCAATAATAAATTTAAATAATATTGGATTCATATTATTTTCCTTAGACCAATGTTCAATAGCATCATCCTCTAATCGCAAATGAATGCAATTTATTTTACAATTTTTATCGTCTCCAATAATTTGTTCAATGTATGCATTTGCCTTGCTAATAATCTCGTTATTAAATACAATATTTTTTAAAAATGATGCACTAAATGCAGATAAATCATTATGTATTCGCAGAGATGGTTGAAATATTCCATTTTCAAGATCATACACAATGTTTTTTTTTAAATACCCGTTTTGTTGTTCATATATTTCTTGAAACGTAATATTATTAATTGAATACGTTATGTATAAATTTAACTGATTGCGATTCAACGAAACAAAAAATTTGTCTTTAAAAAACTTAACAGGGTCTTCAGTTAAACTATTTAAATTAACGTTTGTGCTGATATAAAATTTATTATTTTCGCAATATTTTTTAATCTCGTTGGTAACATCAATGCACATATTATCTACTCCATATTTGGCATCAAGAATTGTAAATGAAAAATTATGATAATCAACTAAAAAAACGTTATAATTTTTTAAAAATTGATTTGTTGCATTCAAGTCAATGACGTCACTTACATTGCAGAAATTTTGTGTGTTTATTGCTTTTAAATATTTTCCAATAAAAATAAACTGTATATTATTTCGCAATGCATGCCCGCACGTGTAAAGAATTGAATATATTTGATTACAAAACCCACTGTTTTTTTGAGGTGATATATCAAGAAAATAACTTTTCATTAATAATATTATTATTGTTATTAATAAAATTGACTTTAAACAGGTTTTTTAATTTTCAATTAACGAAATATTTAATCGTTGTGGAGGTTTATATTTTAAAAAGTCCAATTGTTTTGTTGTTGTTGGAAATTCATTATATCCATAAATATCTTGAAGCATTAACCATTCAAACAATCCTCCCAAATAAATAAACACGTTTGTAAATCCCAGTTTTATTAATTGAGTATATTTTATGAATATTTTTTCATCGTTTGAGTTGCGACCATAAATAATAATCCGAATACGCTTGCTAGAATACATGTGGTGATTAATCAATTGCTCCTCTTTATTTGCATTTATCGTATTTATTATTAAACAATCCTGTTCTGATTCATTGATTGTATTTATAAGTAAATAAATCTCTGGATTTTTACAAGCTATCTGCATATCTTCAAAATTTATTTTTTGTATTGATTGAGAAGATCCCATAATTTGAATATTTCTTTATATTTAAATTATAGTTTTTGTTTTTTTTTAATTTTTTCTTTTTTT
>Ga0194055_10001133_pt1 | contig 21636 bp, 25 predicted proteins | sample SepL449m_MetaG_FD_155482 | JGI IMG/M metagenome (GOLD analysis project Ga0194055, IMG submission 155482) | Anoxic zone freshwater microbial communities from boreal shield lake in IISD Experimental Lakes Area, Ontario, Canada - Sep2016-L442-9m | ecosystem: Environmental > Aquatic > Freshwater >...
TTTATGCCAAATCAATAGAGCCGCTACGATAGCGGCTCTATTGATTTAGATTTTAGTGATTTTTAGTTTTCGTACTGACAAACTAGAGAAGTGCTAATAATTCGTCGGCGCTAATGCAGACCATCAACTTTTCACGTAGTTCTTTAGCACCATCAAAACCGTTGATGTATATTTTGCAGAATTTATTTAGTGTTATGAGTTTGCGCTCATTATTTTTCCAGGTCTTAGCGAACAACTCCACATGCTTGCGATAAAGAGCGATCTTTGCCTCTTTTGACATTGAATCCCAAGGCGACACACCTGATTCATTATGAGCAAAAACAAAAGGGTCGTGGAATATACCACGGCCAACCATTACGCCATCTAAATTATGTTGCTTAGCAAGAGCTTCGCCCTGACTACGCGACAAAACATCGCCATTACCAACTATTAAAGTAGCAGGGGAGATCTTATCCCTTAGCTGCCTGACCTGCCCAATAATTTCCCAATCAGCTGGAACTTTACTCATTTGTTTTCTGGTGCGACCATGAATAGTTAACATGTTAAGTTTTTGATTAAGTAATAGTTCGTGCCATGTTAGGTCCACACTATTAAAGCCAACGCGAGTTTTAACACTTAGGGGAAGGGGAGTGAAGATATTTTTGTTGTCTCCCCCGCTCTTTTGATCATTCTTGATCTTAGCCCCGTCTACAAGTCCACGCTGACAAGCTTTAATAATCTCAATTGCTAAGTCCCTGTTCTCTGGCAAAATAAAGGCCGAACAAACTCCACTTCTGACTACATTCTTTTCTGGACAACCAAAATTCAGATCCATACCATCAAACCCAAGCTCAGTAATAAGCAAGGCTGTTTTATAAAAGTTCTCTGGATTCTTACCCCATACTTGTGCAATTAGTGGACGCTCTTTGTCTGTAAATCTAAGTTTGGGCATTAGCTTTTCCCTCCCCGCACTCTGCAATCCATCAACATTCACAAATTCTGTGAAATACACATCGGCTGGAGCGCAATCAGATATAATCTGACGAAAAACAGTGTCCGTAACGTCATCCATAGGCGCCAAGACAAAAAATGGTTTTGGTAGATTGCGCAAAGTCATCGACCTATTGTAACTTATCTTTCGCGTGTAGCTTATCTAGACCTTCGCTGGCTATTGGTCGTAACTTGGGATAACCCTTGGCTACCTCTACCAATTTACTCATCCAAAATGCCTGTCGATTAGACTCTGAAGCCTGAGCTTCTGGCAAAACGCGCTTTACTCCGCCAACTCTCCACTCTTCGGTGTCTACCATCAAATAATAATCTAAACCACCGTTTTCCGGTGTGTACTTAACTTTTTGAGGGTCATAGTCCATTTTGCTATAACTACCCTCATTCTTTAACTTCGACAAATCAACAAATCTTTTATAAGGGATTAATCCTGGCTGACGAATATCATTTTCTAAAACTACGCTCAATCTAAGTTCCGGGTTCATTACCTCGTCCAAGACTTCAGCGAATCGGCCAAGTTTATCCGCACTATTTTGGGCATCTAATGCATAGTCAATATAATTACGAGTTAGCTTTTTGGCGGCTCGCAACGGATCATCAACTTTTTGAGATTTTTGCCTCAAAACAACTTCAGCAAGATGCTTAGCAGCCCCGCCGACTTTTTCTGGAAAATTTTGTAAACTCAAAGCCTCGACTTGTTCTGGTTTAGAGACAGGCAAAAACCCTGATACATAATCTATAGCCTCAATACGCTCAAAACGATCTAGGCCATGATTGGGATACGGCAATTCGATATTAAAATTTTCTTTTTTCACTATTATTGATTTCTTTTGATACGAGCATCAATTACTTCTTGTCTAGTGCTAATTGGAGTTTGAGGGGTTTGTTTATCCCGCAAACCATCTATTTGTTCTCTTACGCTGTCTGGCATTCCAACAGCTATCTCTCCAATATTTTCAGCAGCATTTCTAATAATACTTGCCAGTTGTTTGGGGCTTGCATAGCCGAGATCTTCTGCGACTTCAGGATCTATTCCATCTTTCTCGCCACCGATTTGGTTGTTGCGAAGATTTTCGTAGTAAGCGGTTATAATGTCAGATTTTTTTGTCATAATGCTAGTATTATATCATACTAACGCTTAGAAGTCCAGTATTTGTGCATCTTCTGGTATTTTGATTAGGTTAGCTCTATAGTACTGACATATAACTCTTAACGTAAGGACTGAGACTAATGGCTAAAAAGAAGCGTAACGCAAAATCAGATAATAAAGTATTGACCAGCTCATTTTCTTTATTCGTACCAAGTATGAATGCATTTATGAGGAACCTACCAACGTTTATTATTTTGCTCGCACTACCCTTCGCGGTAACTCTGAATAATTTACCGAACGGTATGAGCGACAGCAACAACATAGCAATTGATACTTCTTTGATACTCGGCATAATTTTTGGCGTAGCTATTTTTCTTGTAATTTATGTAATACTTTATGCCCTGATCACTAAATTACAGCTTGAAGCAGCTAAAGGCAAAGTCGTAAGCCTCCGCCAACTCTGGGCCAGCACGAAATCTCGCATTGTTACCTTCGGTTTGCTTTGTATTGCGATTGGAACTCTGGTAGCTGTCGGCCTGATCGCCTTCATAATACCTGGGATTATATTTATTAGACGCTACGCGATGGCGCCGTATATTTTATTAGATAATGACGACATGACTATTAGTGAGGCGATGCGTAAAAGCTCCGAGCTGTCTAAGCCCTACTCTGGCTATATTTGGGGCGTAATAGTCGTGGGAATACTACTGGGCTCAACTACAGCAATACCATTTACTGGCCCGATACTTTCTTTAGTTCTCACATCTATATACGGTATTGCCTTGCCGCTTCGATATCTTGAAATCAAGAAATTAGGACGTGGTCATTCCCAACGAAAAACGCGAAAAGCAATCAAATAGATAATAACCGCCCAGATGCCTATCATTCCAAGTTGTGGCGCCACACCACCCAGAGATTTACCCTCATTTGCTATTAAACGAATACCGTCAATGACTGGTGTTAGAGGCAGGTAGCTTGAGGCGTTCTGTAGCCACTCTGGCATGGCATACCGTGGGAAGAACGTGCCAGACAAAAATAGCATAGGAAACACTATAATATTCCCAAGAGGTGCAGCCTGGCGCTCGTTGCGAGCCCAACCACCTATAGCCAAACCTATTCCGAGGATCATTATTATACTTGTGGCCAAAAAGGCCGCTAGCTCAAATACATTACCGACAACCTTCAAATCATAGAAGACGATCGCCACCAAAAATAGTATCGCCATCGTCAGAAGACCGACTATTGCCTGCGAAAGAGCGTTCGATACGAAGTACTGCCAAACTTTTAACGGCGTAGTGTGTAGTCGTCGCAATATACCCTGTTTTTTTAGTTCTGGAAACACACTAATCGGACCAAAAATGCCTAGACCAATAATAGAGAATCCTAGCAATCCGGCAAAAGTATAATCAAAGCGCGACAAAGACTTCTCGTTACTACGCTCAGACGCCACTTTAAATGTCTCATTAGACGGACTAAAACTGTTGTTAATGCCCTTAAATTGAGCTTGAAGTACGCTCACTAGCGTTAAAGCGGCTTGTTCGCTATTGGCAGTAAAAAGAACTTTGGCGGTACCAGCTGGCTTGCCGTCCACAATGTTACCAAAGTCTGCAGGCAGAATAATTGTGGCGTCAATTTCGCTACGCTTCATCTTGTCATTGGCAGTCGATTGATTAGTGATACTATCAACAACTTTAAAAATTTTATCTTTATGCATGTCTTCTACATACTTTTTAGAAAATTCGCTACTAGAGTTATTGATTAGTGCGACTTTGAAGGAAACGCTTGGATCTTTGCCAAAAATTCCACCAAAAACGACTAAAAATATTAGCGGAAACACGATAGTAAAGAATAAAGCCAGGCGATCACGAAAAAATCGCTTAGTGCTAAGCTTCACAAAAACATAAATCGTATAAAATTGCTTTTGGAGTGGAGTCATAGCATCAATCCTTTAACTTCTTGCCTGTTAAATCAATAAAAACATCTTCGAGGTCGGCTTGCTCTACATGCTGAGCCTTCTTGAAGCCACGAGCTAGCAACTGCTTTACTAGCTGTTTTGGCGGTGCAATAGTTATAATATTACCCTCGTCCATGATAGCCACTCGGTCACATAGCAACTCTGCTTCTTCCATATAATGAGTGGTCATGATAATAGTTATGCCTCTGTCACGAATTTGTTGAACAAGGTCCCATAAATTTCGTCTAGCTTGTGGATCCAAACCTGTTGTTGGCTCGTCCATAAAAAATATCCTGGGGCTATGAACTAGCGCCGCAGCTATACTAAATCGCTGCTTCTGGCCACCCGACAACTCTTCTGCATAACTCTTGGCCTTGTCTAATAAATCTACGTCTTCTAGCAACTTTCTGGCGTCAACTCTTTCGCCATAAGCAGCGGCAAATAGTTCTAGCAACTCTGTAAGTCGCGTCTTATCCTGGAAAGCCGGACTTTGTGGCTGGACACCAATAATCTGCCTGATCTTGGTAGGCTCTTCGGCAACGTTAATGCCGTCTAATATCGCCGTACCGCCGTCTATCTCTTTGATTGCTTCAATCATCTCCAGAATAGTGGTCTTGCCGGCTCCGTTTGGCCCAAGAATACCAAAAATCTCGCCCTCGTTAACCTCAAAGCTAACACCATTAACTACAGTCTTGTCGCCGTACTTCTTGGTTAATCCAGTAACTTTTAGTAATACTTTTGCCATGTTATTCTCTACTATAGCCTAATTTTTGATAAAAATAATAGCCCTAGAGTAATTAAACTAGGGCTATTAATAAACGAAGATGAATTATCTATCGCGCTTGATTGTCAAAAATCCATTGCGTGGATTTTCGTTGACTGAAAAGCCAGCTGGCAATTCTGATGCTTCTGGACGGTCGTCCTTGCTAAAGTAGTAGATCATCTGTTGCTTGCCGCCACGTAGTGTTACGTTCTTTGAGTTAAGATGATATGTTACGCCCTTGGAATTGGTGTGTTGATAACCCATAGTTACGAACTCCCTCTCTCTTATCGTTAGTAGTAGTACCCCTAACATACTCTGTAGTGTTTTAGATTGTCAACCCTATCGATCATTTTTATTTCAAAAGATTTCCACAGATACGATAAGATAGCCACTCTCCCATGAATAATTAACAGATAAGATAACCACCGAAGTTAGTATTTAAAAATTACAATGTAAAAATGTAGTCAACGACTCCTAATAACAGGTTGCAAATCAATGTGCTTATGTATTACACTAATTAGTGAAAATAATAGAGTTAAAAGGTGGAGTAATTATGGAATTTGCCCAGCGCGGTACACAACAATCATCAAGCCCGACTACATCTGGAAGCCAAGTGCCTACAGGATCAAGCAGGAATAATAAAACTACTGGCAGCAGAAGCGCATTTGTAATGCCGATGATATCGCTATTCCTATCAGGATTATTGATACTAAGCGTGCTCTTTTATGTTATAACTGGCAACAATATTGGAGCTAACAACGAGAGTAAATACGTTGCGGGTGGTCAGTACCAAGCCGTATTCCTAAACGGTGGTCAGGTCTACTTTGGTCAAATAACTAGATTGAACACTAAGTTTTTGAAAGTACAAGACATCTACTACCTTCGCGTTAACCAAACCGTACAGCCAAAAGCTGGAAGTACTGCATCAAACGATGTTTCACTAGTAAAGCTTGGTTGTGAGCTACATGGCCCAACAGACGCTATGCTTATCAACCGTGATCAAGTTATCTTCTGGGAAAACCTTAAGACTGATGGTCAAGTTGCAAAAGCAGTTGCAGACTACAAGAAAGCTAATCCAAACGGACAGAAATGTGACACAAGCACTTCTGCTGCTACGCCAACAACTTCAAAGCCATAACAACTTAACGTTAAGGCCGATAAAACGCCCACATCGAGTGGGCGTTTTAAGTTGTGAAGAATGCATCCATGCAGTCATAATGAGTCATAACACCAACTCTAATTCATGAACCTTATCAAGCAGCTTCTAGCTCTGACTTAAGTATTCTGTAAAGTGCTAATCTTATAATAAACACAATGAACAGCAGGACAGCAATCAACAAACTCCATCCAGCCAAGTCTGGAGACCAAGCTGGCGACAGGAAGTCGAATTTATAAAGACTACTATCTATTGGCATATTACTGGATGAGTGGTCGGCTATGTAGGATTGAATACAAGGAATTCGTGGACCTCCGGCAAAAGTTTCGCCTGGCAAATACTGACACCTGGCAAGTGCTTCAGCCAACAAGCGTGTTTTTTCTTCTGCTAAGCGTAATTTTTGGGCTGCCACAAGTCGGTCATACTCGTTTTTTAACTGCAGGGGTGGTTTTATAGGACTAGAACCACTGGCCAGATTAGTGTTCATGTGCTTATAGACGAATTGGCGCAAATTACGCATCTCTAGTTCCGTATTGCCATTTTGCTCGTCAGCTCTAATCACCTTGTCTCTGAGTATTACCATTTTTAAATTATTCTGGCGCAACGAATAAACCGAAATCGATCCAGAAATTAGACAAAGTATTAAAATAATCCATGGATTTATGACATGAACTCTTCGTGAATAATAATGTAACTGCTTTTTGCTCATGTTTATAATAATTATATACGACCCTGCCCACATAACTTGCAAAATATATTTACCACCCCCGTACTTCGCTAGTTACAACCAATCAATTCCTATATACTGATGTTATGCATATATTCTTTTCTGGCATTGGTGGCGCAGGCATCGGACCTCTAGCGCTTATTGCAAAAAAAGCCGGATATGAAGTTAGCGGCTCGGACAAACAAGACAGTCAATACATATCTAACCTCAAAAAGAACGGCATATCTAATTTATACATTGGACAGTCTGAGGCAGATATCGCAAAAATACATGCCGAGCATCCTATCGATTGGCTCGTCTACTCTTCTGCCCTTCCAAAAGAGAATCCTAATCACCCTGAACTTAAATTCGCTATAGAAAATAATATAAAACACTCCAAGCGCGATGAATTATTAAACGAAATATTGATCCAGAAAAAACTAAATCTAATCGCTGTCGCCGGAACTCACGGCAAAACAACAACTACCGCCATGGTAATTTGGTTATTCCGCCAATTAAATATACCCGTAAGTTATTCGGTTGGAGCAAAAATAAGCTTTGGCGATATGGGTAACTACGACCCTGAGAGTGAATATTTCGTATACGAATGCGACGAATTTGACCGAAATTTCTTGTCTTTCGAGCCATATATAAGCCTAATAACAGGAGTGACCTGGGATCATCACGAGATATATCCAACTCGTTCTGAATATCAGCAAGCTTTTAGCGACTTCGTTGGGCAAAGCTCGCAGACTGTTCTTTGGCAAGAAGATTTCGAATACTTAGGCCTGACTCCTTCTGACAGCTTATTAGTTCAGGATTCTGGCTTAATCAAAAACAAGAAGTTTCAAATTGAACTTCCCGGGCTTTATAATCGGCTCGATGCCTGGCTTGCAATAGTCGCTGTCAATAAATTAACCAACACTCCCTTAGAGAAACTAATACATTTAATAGATACCTTCCCTGGTAGTAGTCGTCGCATGGAGCAAATTGCTAAGAATCTTTACAGTGACTATGCCCACACACCAGAAAAAATCACTGGAGCGATGAGCGTAGCACTAGAAATGGCAGAGAAAAATCATCAAAAGCTTGTTATCATCTATGAACCACTAACTAACCGACGAATGCACTATATGGCCAGCCAGCACTACGGCGTGTTTGATGGCGCTGCAAAGATATATTGGGTTCCTAGTTATCTAGCCCGCGAAGATCCTTCTCAGCACGTCCTAACACCTACTGAGTTAATCAAAAGTTTAAGTCCAGAGCTTCAAGAAATAGCCAAACCAATGGAATTCAATGACGAATTAGAGCAAACCATCAAAGAGCATGTTGACGCAGGAGATATGGTTGTTTGCCTTTCTGGAGGCGGCGGCGCAAGTCTAGACGAATGGCTAAGAAGCAAGTTCGGTAAAGTCTAGCTCGTAACTTCCCTGTCTAATAATCGTTAGCTTATCACCCGACAACTTAACTATTGTTGATGCAGCGTTGTCGCTTAAGTCACCACCATCTACATAGAAACTAACATTTTCACCAAAAATTTTTTTAGCCTGTTCAATATTAGACACCACCTGCTTGCCGCTCAGATTGGCACTAGAGGTAACGAGCGGGCCCGTAGCCAACAAAAAAGACCGGAGTTGTTCATTGGCCGGAATTCTAACGGCGACCGAACCTGAGCCTTGAATCTGGTTAATAACACTCGCATCGCAGTCAATAATAACGCTCACAGGATTTGGCCACAAATATGCCACTTTATTTAGCACTAATGGGTCTAGTCCAAATTCGACTAATTGATTAATCGATCCAGCCAAGATTGTACCGGCTTTTTGATCACGACCCTTAAGTATATTTATACAATCTAAAATAGATGGCATGCGAGCAGAACCAACTAATCCGTAAACTGTATCTGTTGGCAAAACGCCGATTGCGCCAGATATAATTAACTGAACTAGCTCAATATCGTCTAGTTTGTTGAAATTTTTAACCATCGTGCGAACATAATACTAAAATTATCTATTAAAGGCCAAGTGCTGTATTGGTTAGATCGTTAGAAGTAATATCTTGTGTGGCATCTGCAATAGCAATACTTGCGTCTAGATCTGTTGATAGCTTAGTGACGTCGGCTGATGTTGCTGGTTTGACCGCAACGGCTGGAGCGACAACTGTAGCCTTAGTAGTCTTGGTAGTAGTTGTCTTCTTTGTAGAATTTAAGTACAAGAACACTGCTGCTGCTACTAGAACTACGGCAACAATTATGACAACCAACACTAGTACTTTAGACTTCTTTTTTGGTGCCTTTGGGGTAGTCGAAAGCAATGGAGACATGCCTGCCGGAGCACTACCATTACTAGGAGCCTCTGGAGCTGGCGATGTAGGCGTTATACTAAAATCAGTTGCGGGTTGAGTCGAGCTCTCTACTGGAAAGTTATTTACAGGAGCTTCTATTGGTGCCTGAGGCATAGCAGTAGGTCTGATAATATCAGCACCCATAGGGTTCGCTGATGGAGTTGGAGTTACTGTTGGCGCCGTACTTACTGCTGGCGTTTCAGGCATCGGACCTTCTGGCATGCCTACTGGTTGACTATTGTTTTGTGTATCTTCCATGACTAGTTACTTTCTTTGTTAGTAGTTACTTTTTCCTGCGCTTCAAGTGCTGTTCTAATCTGTAATAAGGTTGGCTTTATAGTGTTCTTGATGTAAGCCTTAATATCGGCTGCATCAGCAATTAGCTTTGTGTTAGCTGTTCGTGCTGACTCAAGAACGGCTTTGAATCCGGTAGGGTCAGTGACGCAATCATGTAGCTTCAAATCGCTTAAAGCTGTCTTGTATGTCGCTAGATCAGTGTTGAACAACGCTATCTTAGTATTCAGTAGGGCTATTTCTTGTTCTAGAGCTGTTGTGACTACGCCTTTAGCTTTGAGTTTTGCGACGGTTTCCGTCAATTTAGTTACTACTTCGGTGTATGCTTTGGATCGTTCTTTAACATTTAGCTCTGTTTTGTCTCCTACATCCTTAATCTTTAGTTGCGCAGGCTTACATTTAGACTTTATACTTTCAACTTCTTTAGTTTCAGGCTTAACCTTAAGCTCGATTTTTTCTTTTTCTAATCTTACCGCTCTATCCTTTATGTCGTTAGCTGATTCTGCTACCGAAGTACTGGTATCAGTTTTCTTTGTATTAGTAGTGGTGGTGGTATTATTGGTGGTTTCGGCTGATGCTATTGGAGCTATTGCTAGCAAACCTAAAGCAGCAACAGATATAGTTAATCTTTTTAGATATTTATTCATGTGCCTTTATTTCCTTTATTAAATACAATACCTATATTCTACCATAAGCATCTACAGGCACATCCCTAAAATGATTGCATCTTAGTAGTATATCTTACGTAATTACAGCTTAGCTGTGGCGACTAGCTATCCAAGTCATAACCACGGCGCTAGCTACCCATTGCGGGAAAACCATATAAAATATATCGCTAGCTGAGTTCTGGGTTCTAAACGCAACGGATAGCACCGAAACAAGAAAACCAATAAAAGGTACATATGTCAGCCAACCCTGCCAACTAACAGGAATGTAACTTCCTCTGATCTTTACGAACCAAGCGCCCTTCTTTATCTTATTAGAGCCTCTTTTTATCATATCTAGTAATAGCCTTGGTCGATGCCGATAGTATTTGTGACATCTTTAATCTTTTTCGCTTCGCCACCATCTAGATTCAACACATAGTCAGCAGTCTCCTGACTAGTGTGTATGCGATAAACTACAGTATTGTTGCTCAACCATCTAACCGTACTAACCAAGCCACTTTGAGTTTTAAGTGCCTTGTCGGTCTTAGCAATAGTATCGTAAGCCAAAAGTACGCCCTTACCGTCTCTTTCTTCCACCCAAAGACTGTGTTTAAGATCTGGGCTATCAAAGTATGTAAAATTCTTAAGTCCGGCTGGCTGACCCGCCAACTTAGTTGTTGTCGTAGTGCCTATCTTATAGTCATACCAGTCTTGATCTACAGATAAAGTCATCTTTTCATAGGTCGAGCGGAAGATATTCCACACTAACTTATTAACAACAACCTGTTTACCTGAGCCATCTACATTAATCTTACTAAAGTTCGAAGAGCCGTCATCCAGAGTCAATCCTGTGTTGGCGTAATAAACAACGCCTCCGACTAATACAGTATCGTTAAAATAATTCCCTGCCGCAAGTTCGCGCTTATCGGTCGTCTTATAGTCGTAGCTCATTATGCGATAACGTTTTTCGCTAAAGGCGCTAGCCCCGGCTACGATCTGCATATAAACAAGTCTGTCGCCCGACCAACCTATTAACTTTATACTCTCAGACTGCGTGATACTTTTGGTGGTGTTGTCGCTGATATTAACTATTAGTAGTGAGCTAAGTAAAAAGCCGTCCTTGTTGCGCGCATTGTCTCTAGTGGATACATATGCGGTGAACTCGTCCGCTGGATTAGATAGCAATGCCATACCTTCTTGCTCAGAACCCGTGCCCTTAAGTATCAGGCTTTCGTTCTTTCCGTCGACATCCACTTTAAATAGGTCATACTTTCCTGTTCTCTTAGATATAAACACGCTTTTACGAGCAGGTACCATCTGTACGATTTGTTCAGCCTTACTGTCAACCGTTATGCTGACCTTTTCTGTTCTATAAGATTTGGCGTTGACTGTAATGACAATGTTCTGAACATTACCAGGATCTGTAGCTATCAATACTTTGCCGTTTTTGTCTGCAGTAGATATCGCCTCACCTACTCCAGCCTCTGCATAATCTATAGGCAAGCCAGACAGTAAATCCTTAACAACAAAACTATACTGAGTTCCAACTGCTTTTAGGTTGAAGTTACCAATAGGATTACTACCCCAACCAATAGTTATTACTTTTGATAATTCTGCATATGCTCGTTTTTTTATGCGTAAAGTAGTCTTGCCAAGCTTAACTCTCTTAACTGTCGCCTTTCCATCTCCATCGGTTAAGCTAGTCTGACCATTTATTGTTACTTCAATATTTTTAAGTGGCTGCTGACTAGAATCTTCAAATACAGTCAACGAAACACTTGATCGGACGCCAGCAGTATTTAGTAGGAAGTACCTGCTCTGAGGTACAAAAATAGTCATCAATATAAATAAGAAAATGATTACTATTGTTCGCCACCTCTTTGTTGAGTTACCCCATAAAATATCTGCTATTTTATGGAACTTAGCACCAATTCCCTTTTTGGTAGGCAGAAAAGCCTTTGCGACTTCCGCGTCTTCAGACTCTAGTACGGTATCAGCCTCCTTGGCAACAATATCATCTACCGCCTCACTTGTGGTACTGTCCTCTTCAACATTTTCATCATCTAGCATATCTAAATCTTTCGAGCTAGTTACCTCTACAAAAACCGGATCTTCAGCTACAACTTTTGCTGGCTCCTCAAGTTTAGGTTTTTTTAAGCCTCGTGACTCTAGTATCTCATCTTCTGTTGCTTCTTGAGGTGGGGGCCCCATTAATTCACGCATCTTCTTGTCTATTGCTTTCTGATTACCAGCTTGCGGGAGTCCTTCGATCTCCTTATCTTTCATGATAATCCCCTCAACTGCGAAGCTTTACTAGACTTACTCATATAGCCTGTCGCGACAATGCATGCAAGAATAATCAAGCCACCAAAAATAAATACTTGATAGTGGTGATTTATTGGCTTTACTAATGATGGGATAGATATGCTTGATGCGACAGTTGAATCGAATGACTTAAAACCAACATCACCCACGCTTGTGATCTTAATCTTATTATCAGAATTATTTATATTCACCGTACTAGGCTGTAAATTAGTAGTCTCTGCGGCTAATGTCTGGCCGTTAGTAGTTTGAGGATTTGGTGAAATTTCTGTCTGATTCTGGTTATCCATTAGCATTAAGTATATAGGAGATTAGCGCTTTATAAAATGCACCATGAATTAAGTGATTTCTTAAAGATAAATCACTGCTTCATTTGTTAATGTTTTATGAGATTACTCTGTGTAGTTATTGTTGTCGTGACCATCCGTAAAGAATCCTGGCTGGATGGTATGACGCGGGAAGTAGTGGCTAAAAACCTTCTTCGCCCTGTCTACTGTCATGCCGTAATGATCAATTCCGGACTGAATTGCATTCTTTGCGGCTTCGGCTTCATTATACGAATTATTGTTATTTTCTGGACTGAACGAACTATGCTTAGACTCGTCGTGATTTTGTTCCATAATAATTTATTATACGCCGATTATACAAAAGTCAAGTCCAACCCATGCGCGGCGCATCACAGCTATCTGTATCTGTTAAGTTGTAGAAATTTCAACAAGAAACAGTGCTATGCGCGACGACGATATCCGCTTATTGCTAGTGGTACAAAAATAAGGATAATGCCAACACACCACGCCACTAATTTCCATGCTGAACCGTCAGACGGAATGCCAAGTGCATAGCCCCGAGCGGCATTTGCAGCAAAAGTTATTGGCTGATTATTTGCAAAATGCTGCAACCAACTAGACATCGTTGCTACCGGAACAAATGCAGCGCTAGCAAAAGTAAGTGGGAAGACCAGAACGAATCCTGCCAATTGAGCAGTCTCTTCGTCTTTAACGCTTAAACCAATGAATGCCGAAAACCACGAGAATGCGAAACCAAACAATAACAATAACCCCACCATGTCTACGGCATTAACAAATCCGTTAGTAAATCTGAACCCGAGAACATAGCCATAACTCAGCATGATCGCGATCACAACGACGTTGCGAATCGTATCAGCAAATGTGCGACCAGCTAAAACTGCCGCTCGACTCATTGGCAGACTTCGAAATCTATCTATAATTCCACTATTTATATCTCGAGCCAGCCCAATACCGGTTTGTAGCCCTCCAAAAAGAGTCACCTGAACCATGATGCCGGGTAATAAATAATTTATATATTTACCATGTATTGCACCGCCACTATTACCTATTGCGCCACCAAAAACATAATTAAATAATGTCAAGAAAATTATTGGCTGTATCGACGAGAAAAATACTAATTGAGGCAACCTAACATAGCGCAGAAGATTTCTCTTTGCAATAATCCAGGTATCGGTAATCTCGTAGCGTAGTCTATTAAGCATCTTTTCGTCCTCTTCTTCCCTGTTTTGGTGCTACTTTTTCTTCTACAATCTTTTTGCCTGTTAGCGCCAAGAAAACATCATCAAGCGATGGACGATGCAATGACAAACTAACTGGGTTAATCTTGGCGTCATTAAGAGCCGAAACAACCTTCATGAGATCAGTTGGCCCGTGATTAACCGGAGCTGTAACTGTTAAGCCATCCTCGGATAATATTGCAGTCTTTGCTGTGGTTTTAGACACTGCCTTTACAGCAGCCTCGGCTGTAGCCTTGTCTCTTAGTTCGAATTCAACCACATCACCACCTAGTTTCGCTTTAAGTTCGTCACTTGTACCTTCGGCAATCACTTTACCGTGATCAATCACCGCAATCATGTCGGCCAGCTCATCAGCTTCTTCTAGATACTGAGTAGTCAGCAAAATACTAGCGCCATCTGCGACTAGCTGACGGATAATCTTCCAGACATCAATTCGACTGCGAGGATCTAAACCTGTTGTCGGCTCATCCAAAAATAATATTTTGGGTTGCCCAACCAAACTTGCGCCCAAGTCGAGCCGCCTGCGCATACCACCCGAATATGTCTTTACTAATCTTTTTCCTGCATCCGACAAATCTAGTTGCTCTAATATAGTCTTAGCTCTTGCTGCCGACTCCTTAGAACTCAAATGATACAATCTTCCAACCATATATAGGTTTTCATAACCTGTTAATAGCTCATCAACAGCAGCAAATTGTCCTGCTAAACCAATTGTTTGACGCACTAAGTTTGGATGCTTAACGACATCAACACCCAATACTTTTATTTCGCCTCTGTCTGGCGAAATTAGCGTACTAAGCATTCGCACCAAAGTAGTTTTGCCGGCACCGTTAGGACCAAGAAGGGCAAAAATCTTACCTTTTTCGGCTTTAAGAGTAACTCCATCAAGAGCCTTTACATCGCCATAATACTTGGCGGCATCGGTCACTTCAAAAGCATAATCATTCATCATTACTTAATTTAAACCTTGATACTTAACTTGTAAAGCTTTAAATATAAAATCATCCTATTTAGCCTTTGAACTACCCTTTTCATTTATCCACTTTGCGATTTCGTCCGGTACTGGCATTACACTCAACCGACTGTGCCTGACCAACAAAAAGTCCTGGCAAAGCGGGTTAGCTTTGATTTCAGCTAAACTGATTGGTTTTATTTTCGACACAAACTTTAGTTCTATCGCCCACGAATGCCTCGGATCTTCAGTATTTAAAAATGGCTCACTAATTGCTTCGGCCAAGCCAACAATAGCTTTGTCGGTCATTGATAAATAAACAAATACTTGATCACCAGGCTGCATGGTCTTGATAACGTTGATGGCCTGATAATTATGGACACCGTCCCAAATCGTCTTCTTATCACGTATGAAATCTTCCAAACTATAGGTATCAGGGTCGGTTTTAACTAAAAAATAAGCCATAGATTAATCTTTGCTCAACCTGTTACGGAAATGTTTTGTGTAGAACGCCCATAAGATGCTTACTGCTACTGCAGTGACAATTATTGTGCCACCAATTACGAGATTACTATTCTTATTGGATTGCATTGTCGAACCGTCATGTACAGCTCCTGAAGCTTCAGAGCTTAGCAAGTCTATTGCTGCATTATTACTTGTTTTAGTGGGCTGTTCAACGTTTTGAATTGTTGAAGGATCAGTCTTTTGAGTAGTCTGAATATTCGCTGCAGTCGAGTCACCGACCGGTTGCTGTTCACCCTCACTATTAGTAACTTTTAGTACAGATTGCATATACTTATTCTACCTCATAATCGTTTTATAATTTTTTAAATATCATGTGCTCACGTTGCAATTTAGCGTTTAATTAATACTTGACAAGCATAGTCAGGTGACGTAATCTCGAATAATGGTTAATTACATATCAAGCGCATCAATTAAGAACATCGCGATTGTGGCCCCAAATGGGGAGTGCTTGTGTTTGTAAAAAATCGATAACAATAATAAACGCAAGAAACCACTCCCCGAAGCAATCCGGGGAGTTTTTATTTGCAAAGGAGAAAAGGAATGAGTGTCATGGAAATGGACAAAAGTAGGTTCGACAATTCACAAGAAGGGCTAAACCCCCAAACAGAAACATTAAATAAGCGCAGTAGAGTTAGCGAGTTCGTTGGCAGAATAGCAGATGTCGCAAGCATCTGGCCAAAAAGTGAACGAGTCGGAAATAGTGAACACGAAAGAGTAATTGGACTAAGTGGCGAAAAGGAAAAACGAGAACACAATCCTTTAATGCCAGTACCTACCTTTCAGCACGAATTTCAAACTCAAGAGCATCCTGACTTTTTGCCAGGATCACACGGCTTTAGCGACTGATGAATTAGATCCAGCGCAATTGGACGGGCAGATAAGCTCCGCCCGTCATACTTGCTTGAGCCAAAAAACATAGTTACTGAGGAAAAAGTCGCCAACTATACCGGACATCTTCTAGCAGTTATCGACGAACTGCTTGGCGACAATCTTGTAGCAGAGCTTTAGAATTAAGGCGTGAGGCGATTTATATCGCGTGGGAATAATGTAGCTTCTTTGACGTTACTTAGTCCGATTATTTTTTGAGTTAGGCGCTCTAGTCCCATACCGAATCCGCCATGAGCCGGCATACCAGCTTGCATAGCCATTAGGAAATACTTAAAGCCTGGATCTTCTGGATTGCCTTTGGCTTTTTCTATCAATTGCTTCAAAACTACTTCATAACGATTCTCTCGCATACTACCAGTAATGATCTCTACTCCTCTAAATAACAGATCAAATCTATCGGCAAACTCAGGTTTGTCGGCTTGAGCTTTATGATAAAACTTCATCTCACTAGCTGGCCAATCGGTAACAAATACGGCCTCAGAACCAAACTTCTTCTTAGCGTAGTCACATATCCACTTCTCTTCTGATGGGGTTAAATCTTTAAGGTCGGTAATCTTATCTTTTGTAGCTTTTTCGTATAAATCATGTATTTCGCTCATTGGAATAGAAGGAAAAACATCAGTCAAGACGGGCTTAGTAGCATTCCAGCGCTTCAACTCAACATCATACTCACCCCAAGCTGCATCAACAGCAGATGTAATTAGTCCGCTTAAAAATACTTTTATGTCATCAATATCGACAAAGCCCATTTCGCCATCAACGCTGATATATTCTGTCATGTGTCTAGTAGTTGCGCTCGGTTCGGCTCGATAAACTGGCGCGATTTCGTAAACTCGCTCAAAAACACCAACCATCATCTGTTTATAAAATTGTGGACTTTGCGCCAAAGTAGCCTCTTGACCAAAATAATCTAGCTTGAAAACTTCGGCGCCACCTTCTGTTGCTGATGCCAATAGCTTAGGGGTTTGTATTTCCGTAAAGCCGTTTTCGTGGAAGTGATTCCTTATCGCCCTAGTTATCGCGCCACGAATCTTAAATATAGCGGCTTCCTGAGTATTTCTAAGCCCTACAGTCCTGTACTCAAATAAAGTATCGAGATTTTCTGGCTTATGATCTAGCGGCTTGTCTATTTCAATTGCCGGAGCTTCTTCGACTGGAACTAGAACTGTAATTTTTGGCTTATGTAACTCAGCGCCACCAGGAGCGCGCTCTTCCTTGACGACTTCGCCAGTAATTTCTAGGACAGTACCAATTTGTAATCCTCTTAACTTCTCAACTTCATCTTTGTCTTCTACGACAATTTGCGTGAGCCCAGATCTGTCGCGAACATTAATAAAAGCCAACCCACCGAGTAGGCGCTTTTTGTGTAGCCAACCCTTAATCATTACTGATCCACCGATTTGGGTTGATATATCTTTACTTAATGTTCGTTCCATATTGTCCTTAAAGTTACTAATTAGTGTACTCATCTTCTTGAATTTCTTCTAAAGCGAAATCGTTAACTGAATCTGTAAAACCAGAAGATATTTCATTTGATTCTACCACTGTTTCAACAGATACGGAAGCGTCATCAGGTTTTGTCAACCTCACGCCTTTATATTTTGCTACGGCGGCCCTGTCATTAAACTGACCAAATTCATCTTCGATTTGTGTGCCTAAAATCTGTTCAAGTATCGCTTCGATCGTAACAACACCCACAAGATCGTCGAACCTATTTACTACTATAAATAAATTATGCTTGCTCTTTAGCATTACTGCCAAAGCCTGATCTAGTGGTTCTTCGTCGTGCATATAATAAACATCCTTGCTCATAAGGGTACTTATCTTGCCGCCGGACTTAACATTTATCAGATCTTTTAGATAAAGCGTACCTACTATTTCATCCTGATTCTTGCCATGATAAACAGGAAATCTATTTTTGCCACTGTCGTAAAGTTCTGTTAATAATATCGGCCCAAGGATCTCGTTATCGGATATTGCAACTATGGATTTTGGGGGCGTCATTATTTCGCGAATAATTCTATCACCAAATGTCAAAGCATTATGTGCGGCTTTAAGTTCAGCCTCACTAAATCTACTATCAGACTGCCCCGACTGGGCTTCTAATAAATCCAATAAATCATCTTTTTCGTATAGACCTGTGTGTTTGCTCTGTATGCGATTATTAACTAGCTTTGCTACCGGACCTAAGATTGGATCCAGTAAATTTAGCATCCACGCCAATGGAGTAGCCAATAATCTGGCAACTATCAGCCCTGTTGCCGATCGCGTATTTGGCATCCAGGCAAATCCTAGCCAAACAAAAATCAAACCAATGAGTACTGCTATCGGAGCAGAAACTGACCGACTAAAAGAAACAAAAAATCCAGTCGCACCAAAGCCTATGAAGAACCACAGCAGTATCTGCATGCTAGTTTCGTAATTAGATGCTCTATAGATCAAAGTAGCTAACTCATCGCCTGATCTAGCTCGCCTTTTAATCTCCTTTAGGGGTAAATGGGTATAGGCCTTAAGCAAACTTACTGAGCCGAAGGTAATGAACGACAAAGTAACGTAGACAACGATGTTCATACTTACATTATATAGGATGTCTACAATCGCAACTAACTAGTCCAACTAATCTTATCAAGCCTCGCTATAGGTAGATTCTCATGTTATAATTACAGGTACAAATTGAGGAAAAGAGGTGTTATGAGCAAAAGATTCTTGGCGGTTTTAGCAGTGATTATTATAGCTTTTGTAGGTATATCATATACGACCAAAAGCAAGGCCAGCACTAGTGATAGTGGTAGCACCAACAAAGACCAGACGACTAGCCATATTAGTGGGTTGGGCAAAAAGAATGTGACATTAATTGAGTACGGAGATTTCCAATGTCCGGCATGTGGTCAGTATTATCCAATAGTTAAGGCTGTTGCCGAAAAATATAAAGACGAAATATTCTTTCAGTTCCGAAATTATCCTTTAATAACGATACACCCGAATGCACTTGCCGGCTCACGCGCAGCAGAAGCAGCTGGTAAGCAAAACAAATACTGGGAAATGCATGACCTTCTATATGAACAACAGAAAAGCTGGAGCAGCGCTAGCAACGCCAAAACTTTCTTTGAAGAATCTGCTAAACAGCTTGGGCTAGACATAGCCAAGTTTAATGTCGACTACGCGAGCGATGAAACTAATAATTTCATAAATGCAGACATCAAAGCTGGGCACGCAATAAGCGCAGACTCAACCCCAACATTTGTCCTAGATGGTAAAAAGATCGAAGAGAATCCTCGAGATCTAGCCAGCTTCAACAAACTTATTGAAGATGCTATAGCCGCCAAGAACAAATAGATAGTGGGTTGGGGGGATTGATCATTGATGCATTTGTCATTTATGCATCAATTTATCATTTCGTCATTTTTCATTGAAAGACAGAAAAAGTAGACAAGTTAAAAAGATTAGGACAGAAATAGCTTTGTTGGGTCTGTAGCCTCAATGGTCAATGTTAAATGCCCAAATTTATGGTCAATGCGTCAATGTTAAATGATAAATTGAAGCCGTGAACTAGTTTGGGTATATTTTGGCGAAATGCAATATAAAATATGTGGCACGGGCTAAGTACGGATTCCACAATTGAGCTAGTTTGGGTATGATTCGGCGTAACGTAAAACAGTCGTACTAAAGGTACGACTGTTGCGTAACGTAACGAATCAGACCAAAACTAGCCAATAAGTTAGCCAAGGATTGGCTTCGCCAATACTAAGGCTAGCTGGTGTGGGATGCGTAATTAGTACTGAATGAACTGCTGCCACTTTGGTCGTCGAATTTTTACTTCCACAATACACCTCTTTGTTGATATTATTTTTATTTTTATTGACACTTCGTAACTTCCCTCTACAAACCGACACCAGACCTCGTCACACGCACATTTTTTGTTGTTTTTGTCTTCGACGAAGTCTTTCACCTCGACTATCTGAAGTGCCTACAGTTTCTCACAACCAGCTTATGCTTGTCAACATAATTATTAAATAAATAATCACCCCTGTTTGTAGATACATAAAATAGGCAAAACTAACCTACTTTTTACATGAAAACTATCACTTCTAACACAAAATTGGGCACTTATTAATTAGCTATACTGGGGCGACTTTTTGCTCATAAGTATACGCGAGCTCGTGATAGAATAAACTAAAGAGGGATAGATATTATTTATGCATAGCAACTTCAATGATTTGAGCATGGTGATCGCAGTTGGCGTAGCAATAAGTATTGTTATGCGCTTGATCAAACAGCCTCTTATAATAGGCTATATAATTACCGGCATAGTTGTTGGACCTGCACTTTTAGGAATTATTGATTCGCCAGACAGTATTCAGGTTTTTGCCGACTTTGGCATTACCCTGCTGCTACTAATCGTGGGACTAGGACTAAATCCTAAGGTCATTCGTGAGGTTGGTAGAATCGCTGCTTACATTGCAATAGGTAAGGTAGTGCTCGCTACTAGCGTTGGATTCGGATTAGCCCACCTGCTCGGATACGGTACTACGGCAGCTTTTTATATAGGAATCTCCTTATCGTTCTCTAGCACTATAATTATCCTAAAATTGCTTAATGATAAAAAAGAACAGAATCGACTTTACGGCAAAATATCTATTGGATTCTTATTAATTGAAGACTTGATTGCTACTACAGTTCTCGTTGCGGTGTCGGCTAGCGTTGACGGTGGAATGACATTTTCAAGCGTTTGGGCTCTAATCTACAAGATTATAGGACTACTAATTGCCCTAGCACTGTTCAGAAGCTTGATCTTGACTAGACTACATAAAATGATCGCAGGTAGCCAAGAATTCTTATTCCTTTTTGCTATAGGCTGGGGATTAGGCGTGGCGGCTCTTTTTAAACAAGCCGGATTCTCAGTAGAAGTAGGTGCATTAATAGCTGGAGTAATCCTAGCACCTCTTCCTTACGCAGCGGAAGCCGCCTCTAGACTTAAACCGCTTCGCGATTTTTTTATCGTGCTGTTCTTTATATCTATCGGCTCACACCTTCATCTGGCTACTGTAATGCCAATCCTACCAAAAGCCATCTTCTTCTCTACTCTAGTATTATTTGGTAACCCTCTAGTTGTGATGACAATTATGGGTCTGTCCGGTTACACGAAAAAGACAAGTTTTAGGACTGCCATGACAGGCACACAAGTTAGCGAATTCTCATTAATTATCGTACTTCTTGCTAGTAGCTTAGGCCAAATAGACGAAAAAGTACTAACACTCATAACAGTTATAAGTTTATTTACTATTGGTGCATCTACATATCTAATAACATATAGCGATGGCTTATATAATGTATTAGAGCGCAGTCTGCATATGTTTGAGCGCAAAAAAATTCGTAAAGAACGAGAACAAAAGAAACATTATGACCTAGTCTTAGTTGGCTTCTTAAAAGGAGGACATGAGTTTCTTAAGGTATTCCAGCAAC
>Ga0194055_10001134_pt1 | contig 21623 bp, 13 predicted proteins | sample SepL449m_MetaG_FD_155482 | JGI IMG/M metagenome (GOLD analysis project Ga0194055, IMG submission 155482) | Anoxic zone freshwater microbial communities from boreal shield lake in IISD Experimental Lakes Area, Ontario, Canada - Sep2016-L442-9m | ecosystem: Environmental > Aquatic > Freshwater >...
CTATTTCTTTCATGAACCTTCAATCTGAGACTCTTTCTCATTCAATCAAACAAAATTCTCAGTTTTTTTCCCTATGGGAAGCAGGCGTTGACTTCGAATTCCCAGATCTTCGCATCAGAAAATTACTCAACTCTAACTACCGAAAAGCAAAATACTCGGAAATAATAACTTGGGGCAAGCAAGTAGGCATCCAAATTGTAGTCGATGGTATCGCAAACCCCGACTTCGCACGAAGGTCGCCTTCCGAAGCTTATAGTGTTACTTCAAATCTTAAAGAACGATATTTGGCACTTTCCAATCTATAACAATAATGGTTTCAAATTTTTATCTCCAATCAGCTTAAAGTCTTGGTATAACTGTTCAATTGAAATGGATGTTTTAGGTTACTTTAAAAACGGCAATTGAATATGGCAACCGGCTTAAACAAGATAGACATGGCAAAAACATATGAGCCAGCTAACACTCTTTATTCAAGAACTTTCATAGCTTTATTGGTAGCTCAGTTTCTTGCAGCTTTTAATGATCAAGCAATTCATGCATCAGCAATGTTTTTTGCAATTAACAAATCGACTTTAAACGAGGCACAGGCAATATCCCTGATGCCCATACTTTTTTATGCGCCTTGGGCTATTTTTTGCACCTTGGCCGGCTACCTTGCAGATCGCTACAGCAAGCAAAGTTCTTTGATTTTTTGGAAAATCGCTGAGGTTCTCATTACCGCAATTGCGCTACTTGGTTTCTGGCTAGGTACTCAGGATTATGATTCTGGACCATGGATAGTGCTTTCGACCGTTTTTCTTATGGGTATGCATAGTGCTTTTTTTGTACCTGCAAAATATGGAATCATGCCTGAAATCCTAAAATCGCACATGCTTTCCAAAGGCAACGGGTTGCTTGAATCACTTTCGTTTCTTGCGGTAATCATGGGGACCGTTTTTGGTGGAGTTTTATCCTACCATTATAAAGGACAGGAATATTGGATTGGGATACTTTTATTCATACTTGCAATGATTGGGGCTATCGCAAGTTTTTGGATTGAAAAAATTCCTGCTGCAAACCCGAATAGAAAATTTCCTCCCTACCTTTATCAACCCGTTTACGCCAATCTTAAAGAAATGTTTCGTTCAAGACCTCTTGCTATAGCTGTTATTGGTATCGCTTTTTTCACCTTCATTGTTGCATTTAGCAGAGCCACTATTTACATGCATGGGGAATCACAATTGCCCCGCTGGACTGAAGAAGAAACTAGTGTAATTGTTGGCATGGTTGCACTTGGGATTGGATTTGGCAGCCCATTAGTTGGTTATCTGTCGGGCGGAAAAATAGAAATGGGCCTAATTCCCATTGGAATTACCGGGATGATCATTGGGTTGATAGGTGAAGCCCTGCTTCTAGACCATCTTAACTTTCTAATTGCTTTCATTATTACCACAGGCTTTTTTACAGGATTTTATGTAGTTCCACTTTTCACCCTGCTGCAAGATCGCGCCCCAAAATCCAGCAAAGGGGATGTCATAGCCACAAGCAATCTCATCAATGTCACTGGGGCAATTCTTGCATCTTTTTTATTCTTTGTGATTGTAAAGGTGGCACATTTGTCTGGTGTTTGCCCAGAGATCCATCTAACCAAAATAACTGAGGGCAAACTTGAGTCCATCCAACTCGACCATGGCAGACCGATCAGTTACGGGCTTAGCTTTACCAATGCTGATGGTAACAAGACGGAAACATCTTTTAAAACCTCTCCAAAAACTGCCATCGACAACTTTTCCGAAGATGTGGTTATTGGTGCTGTAATCGTTGAAAAATCTTATCGGCTTGGTGGAGTGGAACACCGAAGATTGTATGAACAAAACGAAAGCCAAACACCAATGTTCGACAATCATTTTCTACCCAGATACCTTTTTCTTGTTGCGGCTTTTTTTACATTAGCCACCCTTGTTATTATAAGAATCCGCATGCCTGATCTTTTCTTGAGAACCTTCCTATGGGGGTTCTTCTTTTCAAAATACAGTTTAAGAGCCCATGGTTTACACAATTTAAAAAGCCATGGCCCAGTCTTGATTGTTCATGAAGGGAACAGCCTTGAAGATACCTATTTGATTCTTTCCGCAATTGACCGAACGCCAAGAAATCTTTTCAATGCAAAGCTCGACGCTGAAAACATCCCATCCTTTATCAATCGTTTGGCAAAAAAACACAGTCTGGCATGGTTGAATTCCAATGAATGCACCCCAGAGGAACTAAACCTGATTATTGCAAGAATCCGCAAAAATATTGCCAAACAGCATGCAATATCACTGTCCTTGAATGGGCCTTGGATTCCTGGCATACTCGATTTGATCAACGAATTGAAAATCCCGGTGGTCCCTGTATTTATCTCACGGGCCCCAAATCCAACAACCAAGGCAAGCAACATTGTGTATGTAAATTTCGGTAAAGAAATTAATTCAAAAGTGGATCTGGCATCGTTGGCAATAGCCTGCAGGGAAATTAAAGCCCCGGTTAACGGAGAGACTCCAGCGGTTTGATTCTCATTGCAGAAACTGCAGGCAAAAACCCGCCTACCATTCCCATTGCTACCGCAAAAAGTATTCCACTAAAAATCAGCTTCATATCTACGGTAAGCCTGAGAAGAATGTTTTTACCACCACCAGCGCCACTGCTCATGATGCTACTTGCAGAAAATCCATCCGCAAAACTTCCAACAATACATCCCAAAACGCCACCGAAAAACGAGAGAAGAATGGCTTCAAGAAAAAAAGAAACGAGTATTTGCCAAGGAGCAAAACCAACAATCCTTAGCACGCCAATATCCTTGCTTCGTTGACTAATCGCAGCAAACATCGTGTTCATAATTCCAAAAACGCCACCAATTGCAACGACTGCAGCAACAAATAATATCGCAACAAGAAATTGTTTATTGGTGTTGTTCAATTTGTCGTAGTAATCTGTTTCAACAAATGCCTGCAAAGCCGCCTTCTTAAAATTTTTGACAATGTCCGTTGCAGTGGCATATGCAGCTTCTTTGCTATCGGTTTTAATTACAAGCGTAGTGTAAGTAACCTTGCCAAACCTTTCAGCAATAGTTTTCCACTTGGCCCAAATTTCAGAATCAAAAGTAGAACCACCTGAATCCATGATGCCAGCTACAACCCAATACTTATCTCCCATGTTAAAAACATCACCAACCTCGAGGCTGGGCTTCATATAATCTGGGCCAATTTCCTTGGCAATTCCTTGACCTAAAACAGCTTCTGTAGCATTAACTTTTCTGGGTTCCTTACCAGGTTCTGAAACAGTAACTTCCCTAACCCCACCGCCAGTATCCCCTGTGGAAAACCAGTCTCCAGACTTCAAAACCAGATGATGAACTTTTCCAGATCTTGCAGGATCCAGAATCCCCCGGACCTGAATAAATCTCCTGCGCCTATCGCCTTTGCGAGCATGCAAGGGAATAGGCTGATTAACAATCACATAAGTTTCCCAACTGGTAAGGGGTTTCCCCAATTCATCACGGCTCACACCAGTATTAAATTCAATTTCACTAACATCGCTATAGCCCAAGTTGCTGAAGATTTCATCGGTAGCCCCATCAGAAAGCACAATGATATTTTCAGGGTGCCCGCTACTTTCGGTCAATTTGTACATTCCGTTAACAAAAGCAAGCATCACAATTAGAACGCCAATCACCATGGTGAAAGCAAGAGCTGTCATAAGAGAAATGGGCCAACGAACAATAAGATTTCGAATACTATAATTGATGGGAACCTTACCAACCACAGCGAGCAAGATTGTAAAACCAACAATAGAAACAAGCGAAGTCGCAAGTATGGAAAAAAGACTCATATAAAGGCTCCGATAGCTTAAGAGATTCTAGCAAACACTTCAGAAACCTTTACCCTGCATGCCGAAAGGGAAGGGAGTAAACTGCCCCCAAGAGCGGTACTGATTCCAATTGCAGGCCCCCACCAGATAGCATCAATGGGAATCATGAAAATAGGAAAGAATGCGATAGGAAACTTAATGCCTCCTGCCACATTATTTATAAAAACCGTAGTTGCAACAGAACTAAAAAGGCCACTAAATCCACCAACCATAACCGCTTCACCAAGCACAAGAAAAAGAATCTGCATGGGCGTAAACCCAATGACTTTCATGACAGCGATTTCTTTTCTTCGCTCACGCACACTAATGCTGATTGCAACAGCAATAATAAGTGCCATGGTTGCCAGAATAAAAGGCGCCAAAATCCATCGGAGTCCCCAAAGAAGATCTCGATAAGCATCAAGGAAAGTAGATATCCCCGATGAAGCAGTCTCCACTTTCACCGCAGGGCTTGTAAAAGAAGGAGAGTCAGTAATTTGGCTTTCAACTTTTTGAAAAACATCCTTGTCCGGAACCCTGATCCAAACAAGGTTCAAGTTTCGATTAGTCATGGGGTGTTTCGAATTAGGATTTTTCCTGTTGTAGTCATCCATAGAATCGTTTAAGTAATCACGATTTAAAATGGCACTTTGGTTATAACGGCCTTCTGGAAATGAACCAATGATTTCAACTTCAAGATCGATGCCTTTGTAATTAAAGCTTGTAAGCTTGATGCGCTCGCCGACTTTTTTATTGATCGCCTGCAATCGTTCAGTGCCTACGATAATTTTGCGCTTATCCTTGACCATTTCCTCGCAAAGTTTATTGAGTTGATCTAATTGCGAGGCGCTATATTCTTCCATGCCGTCCATCATCTTGGTCATCTTCATAGGCTCCATGCTGAAGAAGAAGATGATGTTATCGCGGGTTTTTTTCTCAGGATCAATGGTCGCACCATAAAACTGCCAGGTCATCGCATCAACACTTTTGTCAATCTTATAATCCCCCTCTTTGCCAGGGGCGCCCTCTGAAAGGCTCGCTTCATATGCATAAGGCATCTGACTGGGGATCTGCCATTTCTCTGTAATTATCGCCTTGAAATCCTTGGCCTTTTCGGAAGTGACCAAGTTTAAAAACCAAAGCACAGTCCAGACCAATGTGACAACAAACACCAAAACAATCGAAGCAATTGCAGTAAGACTGGTACGAATAATATTACGCCTAAGATTTAAAAACATAAGACGAAAGTAAAACAGATAGCTATTTGCAAATACAATGATTGCAAGGAAAGCAATCATACCAAGAACCAACGCACCCAATTGCAAAGGGCTATCAAGAAATTCTAAAAGATACTTTTCGACATTGTTCATGAATCTAATCCCTAAATACCAGCGTTGCCGGTGACATAAGAAAAGTTTCTGGAATCCTTGACGAGCTTGCCTTTTTCAAGTTGCAATACACGCTGTGCACGAGAAGCAGACCTTGGATCATGAGTAACCATAATGATGGTTTTCCCCAAAGTTTTCTGAAGAATCCCCATTAAGTCAAGGATCTCATCTGCAGATTTTGAATCCAAATCCCCAGTAGGTTCATCCGCAACAATCAATTCGGGATCGGTCACTATCGCCCGAGCGATACCAACACGCTGCTGTTGCCCGCCAGAAAGTTGACCCGGTATATGATTGATGCGTGAAGACAACCCAACAAGATCAAGAACATTCATAACCTGGGCTTTTCGCTGAGCCCTAGTCATGGGCAAAAGAAGCAATGGCAGTTCAACATTCTCGTATGCAGTTAAAACCGGTAAGAGGTGGTAGAACTGAAAAACAAAGCCCACATGCCTGGTTCGCCACGATGCAAGCATTGATTCACTCATCTTGCTGATAAGATTTTTCCCTACGGTAACAGTGCCACTGGTAGGGGTATCAAGACCAGCAATGATATTAAGAAGAGTTGTTTTACCAGAACCACTAGGGCCCATAAGAGCTAAGAATTCCCCGGATTCGACCTCGAGAGTCAACTCTTCAAGGACCTCAATTTTTTCACTGCCTCTGCTAAAGCTTTTGGTGAGATTTTCAACTCGAACAACAATATTTTCAGACATAATCATCCTTTTTAAGATTCATTACTTGGAAGATTGATCTTTCATAAAAGAAACTATCACACCCATATCGGGCTTTAAATAAACACCTTCTTCTTCGGGCGCAACTTTAATTTTAACCCGAACAGGAATGGCCCCTTTACCGCGATCAGCGATAGGCATTAATCTAGAAATCGTACCTTCGTAGCCTTTAGGATGGGCCTTTAAGAATGGTGCATAATTTTGAAAAGCTTCGGGCATAACCAGGCATTTTTGCCCCTTAAAAACTGAAGCTACATCCCGTTCTTGGATGGAAAGATCAACTTCAAGATCTGTGAGATCTGCCATTTCACAAAGGGATGCAGAAATATTAAAAGCAGCAGGGTTGATAATATTTCCTTCCTCGGATTTTTTTGTCAGAATCACGCCCGATACAGGAGCAACTATAACACAATTATTAAGCCTCCATTGAGCCTTCGCTAAATCAGCAACCGCTTGATCAACCTCAGCTTCTGCCGCTTTAAGTTTCTCTTCTCTTGGCCCTTTGACCATTAAATCATAAGCGGATTTCAACTTGCTGCACTTTCGTTCAACCCCTTCAAAACTAAATGAAGCGACATCCATTTCGCGCTGAGAAAGAGAAGCAGACCCTGTGAGCCTGCGATTTCTAACCAAGTCTGATCGTAGTTGCTCAAGGTTTGAAAGGCTTTCAAGATACTCCTGTTTCGACTGCTCGATTTCTTCAGGCCGATTCCCATTTTTAATTTCTAACTTTCTTTGGGTTGCAGCTTGCAGCACAGCTTTGGCTTTATCAAAATCCGCCTTGTAATCAATGGATTCAAGCACAGCCAAAATATCGCCTTTTTTTACTCTTTTCCCTTCTTCGACATAAAGCTTTTCAATCATCCCGGGAACTTTCGGACTGACTTGAATCTGATGCATGGGGATGATGTACCCTTTGGCTTCAAGAACAATATTTTCTTTTCCTTGAACAGTGGGCTGCGAAGATTTTTCAGCAACAGTTTTAACCGTATCTGTTCCCGTCGATTTGCTTGATTGACTGGAAAACTTTTGCTGGCCAGAATCTGCTACAGTGGGAGTCATTTTATAACTCCTCCAAGCCATCAATCCTGCTACCCCCATCATGATGACGCAAAGGCCCCAGGCAAAAAGGGTAGATTTAGGCATCGATTGAGATTCTGCAACAGAATTTATTTTGAGCGATTTAACCCGTTCTTCCAAACTAGCATTATTATTTTTTGGAACCGATTGGGAAGTATTAAGAATGTTCATCGAGGAACTCCTTCAGATCTTTTCTTTTTGGCAACTTGTTTATTAAGACCAAACTTAGACTTCATATAAGTAAATAAAATGTTCACAACTAAATCGCACATGATTTTAGGATCAAAGGCATCGGGATCAGCGGCCCGTTGCATGGAAAGCCCATGCAAAACAGCCTCGATCAAAGTCGCAAGGTTGCGCAAATCCAACGCATTGGTAACGGGCGCAAACTCTTGGATTAAATCTCCCGTTATTTTAATGCGCCATTCTTCATACAAAGCACTGAGCCTTAAGCGGAAGTCGGCTCTATGTGATATTTGAGAAAGAAAAGTGTATTGGAGAGCATGAAAACCATCGCCCTCCACGGGTCTTGCAAGCACATTTTCAATAATTCGAGAAATGCGCTCCCAACCTTCTAGCTGATCAGCAGAAGGCTTTCCAGTTTTTTTATCCTGAACTTGAAAGTCGAGTTGCATCAAGAAAAGGAATCGGTCAAAAACAGCCAGCAAAATATCTTCCTTCGCAGGAAAGTAATAAGTTAGCTGACCCCGACTCATGCGCGCTTTCTTTTCAATTTCAGAAAGCGAAAAGTTCTGCAATCCTTGCTGCGCAATCACACAAACAGCAGCATCGACAATCTGCTCCTTGCGAATGAATGAAATATCAATACGGCTTTGATTCATTTTATAAGCTCAAACTACGATTAGACTGAACAGTCTATTTATAGTCCAACCGGTTTTACCCTGTCAAGGATTCTTGCCAATTTAAACAAATAATTTCAACTAGGTGCAACGGATTACAACCACGGTTGCGTTATCCGTTGCCCCTTCAATATTTGCAAGATTAACCAGCCTTCTTGCTGCCATTTGCGCAGATTGCGCCTCATTGGCAAGCATGGTTTTAAGATCATTATTTGAAATATGATTGGTTAAACCATCTGAACAAACAAACACCCAATCCCCGGGAAGAACTCGGGCATGATAAATCCCAACTTCTACATCAGGCTGACCGCCAATTGCCTGTTGAAGTTCATTTTTCCGGGGGTGATCCTCTGCCTCTTCAGCAGTAATGCTACCTAGTTCAACAAGTCGATTTACCAAAGTTTGATCTCTGGTAACTTGGATTAACTCACCTTGGGATAGATGGTAAACCCTACTATCCCCGACATGGCCAACGACCAGATTTTTTCCATCAATGTATGCAGCTTCTGCAGTACAACCCATGCCCCGCCTTTTGCTGCCAGGGGCCCGAGAAGCAGTAAAGATTTGCCGATTCGCTTCTTTAAGCGCTGCTTTAAACAACTGCTTGCAAGCCTCAACATCAAGTTCAGCAGGGGCATGGCTTTCGCCTTTAGGCGGAGGGCTTGCAGCATCATTAGTAAAGGCTGAGCCCCCTGCAAATTGAGAGAACATTTTATTCAAGGTAAGGCTTTGCCTGAGGATCTGCATAGTCATGGCTGCAGCAATTTCACCCGCCTCGTAACCGCCCATTCCATCTGCTAAAAACACCAATGCGGTATCTGTTAGATCATCCTGACGGGATTCAGTGGCATGCATGAGAGCAAAAGCATCTTCATTGCCTGTACGAATCATACCCGTGGTTGTCCAACTAGCAATTTCAAGCCTGCACCTATCCAAACTTCGGCCTACTGAGGCCAGCGTTGCGATGAGTTCTGTAAACCCGCTTTTATCATCTCTTCCAGCTTCATCAGTGGGAAATCTGGCATGAATTTCGGTACGGAATGTTTTGGAAATCAACCGACCAAAGGCTGGGTGGATATCAGGGAATCGAGGTATAAAAGGCTTGGGCACGCCGGGTTTCTCGAAATCATTTTCACTTAATTCGCGGTGCAGTATTTCCAGAGAATAAATCAGCGCACCAAAGCTATAAAGGGAAGGCCTAGGCGAAGTACAACCTTTGCCCGCCAACAATTCCGGAGGCGTGTATAAAGTACCGCGCACTGGGCTGCCCGGTGGAAAAGGCAAAGGAAGAATTTCGAGCACATCTTTAAGTTTTAATTTACCTTCGCTGGTCAGTACAACACTTTCGGGCCTTACAAACTCAAGAAAACCACCGACTTTATGCAGCGATGCCAAAATTCGAGCAAGGTCTTGCAAGTAAGAAAACCTTATGCCAGCGTTTTGGCTTTCATCATCCCAGATCTCCCACAAATCTTTCCCAGTTGGAACCTCTACAACAAGATAATTAGTCGCATTTTCAGTGCCGCCAAATAAAATTTTGGGCAAGCCGTTTGTTTCTGCTGCATCCAAGGTAGATCTCAACCAACCTAAATTAGGCCACATCAACAGCTTTGGCATTTCTCGCGTTGCTTCAATTCCACTTGCTCCAGAAAGCAAAGCATCATCAAAGCTTGGTAAAAAGTCATCAGACTCATCTGATTCCGGAGGTGCAGCACTAGGAACCTCGTTTTGATCACCCACATCGGCTTGGGAATAAATCAAAACATCGACGGGACCGCCCGGGGCCGTGATATCCACTCCCGCTTGAATTTTTATACCCGCAAATTCACGAAGAAGTTTAGCCACCTTGTATCTGCCTGCAACCACTATTTCAGAACCAACCACTGCACCAAAATCATCTGCAGTTAATCCATCGCCTGCAAGCTCCTGCTCTGTGAAATAATAACCGCAATCCTGACATGAATTATGATCCTGCAACCTTTGAGAACCACACACCTTGCAAAGAATTATTCTTGCTTCAACCTTAGAAGAATTTTGAGCAACTGGTTCTTCGGATGAAATGGAAGGTGAGGAATCACTTAGTTCACTTTGGGAAATGTTGACTGCAGAAACTTCTTCAGCCACCTCGACAGGCAAAGCCATGGGAATAAAGCCATCAGTCAACTGATCTGCATTATCAACGGGCATTGCAAGAGGAACATCCCCATTCGAATCAGTTTGGGTTTCATGATCATTAGAAGAAGGTTCAGTATGCATCGAAAAATCACCTCTAAAAGCATTAAGCAAATAATATTAAACCATAGGCTTATCGAAGCCTGTTACCACAATGAATACAGCATCGACTACCCATTCTGTTGTTTTTACCACAGTAATAACAAGGCGGGGTGGAGTCGGTTAAGGGTTCAGCACATTTGCCACAAAAAGGCTGACGAACTTGATTCATAGAAGCACATTTCGAACAAGGCACTTCCTTCGTTACTTGCTTTTTTTCCAGATCTGCCTTGATTTCCCTAGCGCTATAATAGCGTTCATTAGGATCTTCGCTTAAATTGACTTTAATCATTTCGTAAAGCCATTGCGATTTGGCAGGAATAGGGTTGGCGGTATCTTTCAGCATCAGATCGATTTCATGAACTGTGATGGAACCTTCGGGAACCTTACCCGTTGCCAATTGGTAAAGGGTGCACGCGAGTGCAAAAAGGTCGCTTCGTGGTTCAGGTTTACCTGCAATTTGCTCCAAGGGAGCATACCCTTCGGTATAAACTTTAGTCTTTGCAGCATGCCTGTCTTTTTGATTTTTGCCTAAGTCTCGGGCTGTGCCAAAGTCAATCATCTTGATGGATTTTTTATCTTCGAGAAGCATAACATTTTCAGGTTTCAAATCACGATGAACCAAAGGTGGAACTTGTGAGTGCATATGCTGAAGCACATCGCAAATGCTTCGGCCCCACTCGATAACACTTTCAATCGGGAAAGGAGTATGGCCATTAGATTCAAGAATCTTCATTAAATCCTTGCCCTTGATAAACTCAAGCACAAGATAAGCCCTCTCACCTTGCTCAATCAAATCGTATACCTTAGGCACAATTGATACTGAATTCAAAGATTTAAGAATATCTGCTTCACGCCTGAAAAAGTTCAATCGAATATCAAATTCGCCCGGGTCTTCGCAAATCATATCCTTGATTGCGACGGGCCTATTCGCTTCTTTGACATCCGTTGCAAGATATACAGCACCAAACCCACCTATCGCCAACTGCTTTTCAATTCGATAACGGTTATTTATTAAGTGCCCTGCAGCAAAGGGAAGAACCTGACCACAGCGTTGGCAGTTTCGCTCACCTGGGGGATTAGCTGATCCGCAAACAGGATTGGTACAAATAGCAGGGCTTACGCCATCGCCTTCAGCAAGGGTGCTTTCCGCCTGTAAAAGGTAACCGCAATCCATACAAGAAATAGCGCCTGGCAAAAGTTGGGCAGTACAAGCGGGGCAATTTATAGGGCCAATTACCGGAGAACTTGGTTTGGAAGCAACTGGGCTAGAATCAGATTTAGCAGGTTTAGGCGCTGCAGCAACTGGTGCGGGTTGGGGCGGGGGAACAGTGGCAGGTTTATTGACAACGGGAGCGGGGATATTAACTACAGGCGAAGAAGGAGTAACTGGTGCAGCAGAAGCTGGAACAGTAAAAGGGACCTTACAGGCAGGGCACGCAAAAGTCTTGCCCACGGAATTATCAGGGAGCTGCATTTTCATATTACATTTCGGGCAACCAAAGACTATCGGCATAGCAAAAGACCTTATTTAGGAGCATTAAAAAGTAAGGAAATCATTTCTTTTTTCCAGGCTTCTCATTGAACTTTAAAATATAACTTCCCAACCTTATAAGATCACCCGCCTTTAACTCGGTGGGTTTCGTAACTTTTTGATCATTAAGAAAAGTCCCAGACACACTTCCAGCATCTGCAATTAAGTAACGATTTTTCTGCATTAGCAGTTTGGCATGAATCTTTTCAATCGTATTATCACCGAACAGGCCTATGTCACAAGTTTCCGCTCTGCCAAAAAAGGTTTCAGGCTTCGAAAGAATAAGCTCTTTACCGATTCTTTTGCCCGCTTCAACTCGCACCCAAGCCTCTTTCAACACTACTTGAGCCAAACCAATAAAGAAACCAACAGCAGCACCCAAAGCAACAAATCCAAGGCCGCTGGCACTAAGAAGATTCTCTCTGCCAAAAATAGCCCCAAGACTTAATTTGAAGAATAAAAAGAACGCACCTCCCAGAAAACCGCCCAGTGCGCCACCCATAAGACCATTTTTAATTTTATTGTCATGAGGGGCAGGGGACTTCGTTGCAAGTGCAAATACCAAATCAAAAAGCCCAAGCGACAAACCAATCAGTAATCCGGAAATCGTCCAACCAATCAGCACAAAAAATTGAACCCCGGTAATTCGAACAATAAAGGAACCTGTAACTCCACCCAAGATGCCCCCAAAAAGACCGACAAACCCTGCACCCAAAGAGCGAATGACAAGCCTCTTTATGTCTGATTTCCCCGTACTCCAAACCGTATCAAGAATACCAACTGCAAAAGAAATAAGTGCCCCAACTAATGCACCATCAATTACAGATTGCAATAATTCATTAGTAACACCTTGGGTTGCCAATCTCGAAATAAAAGCAGCGGTAAGGGCGGCATAGGCCCCAAATATCGCACAATAATACAGAAATAGATTAAAACTCATAGGACTAAATTCCGTTACCTGAACAAGCTACTCGATGCTTCACGAATCTGAACTTTTGTTTGAGAGCTAAACTGCCCACTCGCAACTTTCAAAGAATAAATCCCTGCTTTTGAGGCACTTACCTTCCACGAAACCTGCGACATCTGGGTTGCTCTATCTACCTCAACAATTGTTTTTTCTTTTGTTTCACCCGAAGCAAGGTTTACACCTTCAGGCAAAGCAATGGAGACTGCCTGCCCCTTGGTTGCATCTTTAACTAAAGCGGTGAGGGTGAAAGTTTTTCCTGCGTTTGTATTACCACCCGTGGTGACAGAAAGTTTGCCACCGGAACTGCCATCTGGTTTTGATATCTCACCTAAACCATAGCTAAAAACAAATTCTCTGACTTCGCCTGGGTTGGTGTCTCTTTCGTTCCAATAAAGGAAGGCAACGGAATCGGTAAAGCGAGAACCATCCTTGCCTGTTTTAGTGGCTAGATCTGAAGCTTCTACATCGTATCCAAATTCTTTACTACCTGGGTTTTCACCCAAATAGAGCTTATATAAAGGCTCTGGTTCACAATCGGGGAGTTGAAAACCCTTCAAACCAAGGTGCACAATAACACCCGGATTATCAAGATTTTGAAATTGCATCGCCTCAATAAAATCGGGCATATCTTTCTGGGTGAACTCGGTAAACTTCGTAACAAACCCATCCGTACCCGGAACAACAAATGGAACTCCATCTTCGCTACCAATAAAAGTATCAAGCATCATTCTAAGACCAATTTTATGACTGTTTTTTCCTTTGTTTTCAACGGTATAACGAATGATACAAGTATCAAAGTTGCCTGACTGACTTCCGGGCACAATTTGTACAAACTGTGAAACTTTAATCCTTTCGCCCTTAAACAAATAATCACACGAAACGCGCCAAACTCGCCTTTTTGAGTCTTCTTTTTCATCTGAGACGCGAACCTCTTTCATTGCATGTCCAAACAAGTAATCGGAATCATCAATACGAATTCTGGTGTTATTTGAATCACCCTCCTGATCGTAGGTAAGCCTAAGATTTTTCGACTCATCTTTAGGATCTTTTTTATCAGCAGCAAAAAGACCAAACCGAAAATTCCTGGACTTTGACTTATGACTAAAATCGAGCTTTAATTCTGCTTTTTTATCAATGTCGAACGAATAACCAAAGGAACTCTGCGAGCTTTCATTTTTCGCAACCCCCGGCCCACCTTCCGTTTTCCCACCAACTCCAACCCCAACTGCATCCGCTATCAACAAGATGACCATCAAAGAAACCAACCCCGCAAAAGGCACATAATGAACCAAGTAGATCGAAGACTTAAGGCCCTTGGTATTCTTTCTTAATGTTGGGTCAACCTTGATGGTGTCATCAGCTTCAGGTATTTCGGTGGGGGGAGGGGCGTTCACAACCACTTCAGGTGGCTTGGTAAACACCAACTCAGGAGCTGGCTCGGACCTTGGCGCCACATACTTTCCAGATACTTGAACATTAACTTGCACTAAAAACTTTTGATTCCCATTGGATGTTACCGCTATTTTCGAAACCAACAATTCGCCCGGCCTATCGGGCACTTGCGGAATAACAAATCCAAGAATGGCACTATTACCGGTCAACTTGGGGTTTTTCGAAGTGATCCAAGATTGGTCAGCAAAACCATGGGCATATACAGACCGCTTTTCTTCCGTACCAACAGTCAATTCAAATGCCAATTCTTGCCTTGGGGCCCCCACTAGGTTTACCACTGTCTGATTAATAAATGTTTTTGGAGGAGGTGTCAGACCCAAGGCTTCAAAAAACTGTTGAATTGCCCCCATTCCTGATGCACTTGGCCCTTGCACAGGGTATGACCAACCATTGCTTTCGTACCACTTTGCAACAGATCCATTTTCAAAAAGAATGGCAGCTTCTTTTGTATTGGCTTTAGCTTTAAGAGCTATTTGCCTACCGTTGAGCGCGCCTGAAAGAGGCATAAGCTGGAACGGGGCGACAGGCACTTCGGCACGCACTAATACAACCGAGCTTCCGCCTGAAGAATCAATTTTCAATTTCGCAACAAGCGGCTTATCAGATGCGCGTAATTTTTCAGGAACAATCCGAAGCGGAACAGTTAATTCACCAGTAGTTTGAAAATTCTTAACTGAAGCATTTCCCGTTTCTCCGATAGCAAGCCAGGTACTATCCGAAGTTATGGATCCAAAAAGCAGGCGCATGCCCCCATTTTCAATCGTGATTTTAATTTCCCGCTTGGCTGTTCTGCTTAGCACACCAAGATTGATTTCTTGGGAAGAAAGATTAAGCCTCGCTTCAGATAATACAGAAGATGGGAATTTCCCCAAGAGTTCATCCAAACCCCGTGACGAATCAGGAAATTTTGCGGCTTCCTTAGCAGCCATGGATAGATCGACACGGCCGATGCTCGCAAGAAAAGACTCAAGGAACCCTTGTTTCAACATATCAGCAGCGGGCTTAGATTCTTCATGACAAGCAATCGCAAGGTCATCGAAATTAAGGCAGGAGCGACCACTCATAAAAACAAAAGGGCTGGGGAATCTAAGAGTGTTAATAGCCAAAGGGCCAGTTCCAGCCGAAGCTCCACTTAGAACAAATCCATCAAAGTAGCAGTAAACAGCTTCTTGTGGATTTACTCTGGAACACTTGGGGCAAGTCATCATCATGATTACTATTACTCACACAATCCAAGTTTAAGGCATTCAAAAAAATAATAGCGCAGTCGTTGTTTGTCGAACTGCGCCAAGGTGTTAGCAATCAAAGGCGCAGTTTAAAGCATAACCTTCATTTGAATATTACCAATCTGCACCATATCATTGGCTTTAAGAGGCATCTTTTGTCCGGGATAAATCTTATTACGGTTTAAGAATGTCCCATTCGAGCTATTAAGATCTTCGATGGTAATTTTATTATCTTCAAATTCAATAACAGCATGTTGCCTGCTAGCCCAAACCCGTTCTGGATTTTCTTGGTCTTCAAGGTCGATATCAACAGGCTTATCATCTGCTCTGCCTACAAAGTTAAGGCCACCTAGAATCGGGAATTCGACTTTGGGTTTTTGGCCCCGCACAACATACAAGCGAGGATTGGCTGAATCTGGCACAAAATAAGGATCATCCGAAACAGGCGCAGCGGCAGGGGTCGCAGCAACTGGGACAGGCGCAACTTCTGCAACAGGCAGTTCCGGCACTACTTCTGCAATTGGAATCTCTGGCATTGCTTCAGCAACTGGCAATGGTGGCATCTCTTCAACAGCCATATCGGCCATTGGAAAAGAAGGGACTTCTTCAGCGATCTCAACCGCATCTGCCATTGCAAAAGGCATGGCTTCTTCAATTGCTTCTGCAACGGGAAGAGGGGGCGCCTCAGCAGCAACAGGAATCGCAGAAGCAGAATCCACTCCTGTGAGATCTGACTTACACTGTTCACAAAAAAGAGCGCCATCTTCGTTTTCAAAATGGCAAAAAGGACAAATGATCATTGAAACACCTCTCTTAAACTCGGCTTAAAACTTTAAACTAAATTCCTATTCCAAAGCGGCATCTTGCCTGCCAACAAAACCAAATAAGCAGATTATTCATCAGCGGCACGGGCTGCATCATCCACCGCCAACTGAGTCTTTTTCGAAACCTTACCACCTTGATTGATTTCTGCAAGCACCTGCTTGGCAAGCATGGTTTTCTTTGCAGCCCTAGCACCCATGACTTCGCCTTTTTTCTCAATACTTTGAGCAACTCGGACGGCTTCCTGAGTATTACCAGTTGAAATAGCATTTTGCAGATTCTTATTTAATTCGAAAATCTGAACTTCATCAATATGCTTTGCAACTTCGGCATTGATATAGCCATTGCCTGCAGCGGTGTATGCCATTTCAATTGGAATCAAACCGCTGGATTCTTTAACGCCTGAACCAGTATCAAAAGTAATTTCAACATCGAGAAGTTTAAATTTCCCATCGGGGCGCTTGGGAAGGCTTAGGTCTAGAATGTAACGGGAAGTTTTGTCTTTTTCCAAGGTTCCAAGTTGTGCAACGGAATGCCTATCTTCAACTTCCACCAAGGCGAGGTCTTTGATTTCAGGAACCACCATGCGCACTCGCCTGATTTTAATATCTTTCATAAGTCGAAAATGAATTTGCACATCCCGAAAACCCACTGCTGCAAGGCTTTGAAACTCGCTTGCAAACACTTTCTGAGCCGAATCAACCTGATTTACATCAATGTAATGCCATTTACCATTGGATAAGGATGCAAGATCTTTAATCAAACCTGAATTCCACTCGGTACCAACACCAATCACACTAAAATTGATTTTCTTTTCAGCAGAAGCCCGGGCGTATTCTTTGCACAATTGCTCGCCTGATGTTTCGCCATCGGTTAGAACAACCAAATGAGAGATATTTCCGGTACCTGTACTTTTTTGAAGTTCAGTCAAAGCCAACTCGATACCTTGATCCATCGAAGTTCCGCCTGCATCCACATTAAACATATCAATGCGCATGATGACATCAATGATTTTATCTTTTTGAGATACCAAGGTGGTTGGCAATACCAATTCTGCATTGTTGGCAAACGCAACAATGGCAATCGTATCGTTGGGCCTTAAAAAGTTCAAAGCTGAGCAAGCAGCTTCTTGCACCCTGCTAATACGGCTTTTGCCTGTGCCATCTTCTTCATACATGGAACCCGAAACATCCAACACCATTGCCATGTTAATGCCAATCGAAGCTCCGCCGCCGCCAACCGCTGGGATTAGTTTTAGTAGTGCGTAGCTGGCAATTGATTCGCCAGCAACTGCAATACTATTACGATGCATCATTCTTTCGACATGGATTTTAGCTTTGGAGATTGCCTGGCTCATAGATAACTTCAACCTAAAATAAGTGCGAACAAAACACAAAAAAACTATATGGATTGATACTATGCCAGCACTTTACCCAATACAACAAATAAACTTAGTCATTTGTTTAGTTTTTTAAGAGCGGAATGGACTTACCATCATCACCCACAAGCAAGGCCTTATCACTGTGCCTATTTGCCAAAATTTGACACATGTACATAAGATCAGAATCAGTGCGAATCCATTGCGAGGAACTAACTGCATCCATAATCAATATTTCCCGAGGATTAAGAATAATATCTTGGGCCAACATCTGCTTAAGCAGGGTAACTGCAAGCAATCTGGATTGGCCCTTGAGTTGCTGGTCTATTTGTAAAGATTCAGATGCATTTGCCATTGCTTGGAAAGCAGTAAAAACTGAAGTGGGATCAAACATTCTGCGGGCGAACATTCTTAAAACCAAAGCATTGGATTCTGAAAAATTACCTGTTAAAGATGAAAGCAATGCGCTCTGGGGCAAAGATTCTTTAAGTGCATAGAGATTTTGTGAACTTAAAAGGCAAGCCTTCGCAAAAACATAATTCCCTAACTCAGTTTCAATTTTTGATCTGAGGACCCATGATTTTGAAACGAGTAGCAGTTCTGCCCCCTTGGGCGGTTTTTCGAACCAAGCACCATTTAACTGCGAAACACCTGAATCAATCACTTCCTTTGCCTGCTTAATCTTTCCAGAGGCAAACAGACTATTTGCAAAATTAAAATGAATGGTAAGAATCCAAGAATCGCGATAAGTTTCTGAGCTAATCCCATCAGGAATTTTCTTGCGCCATTCTAGCGATTGCCCAAATGATTTATCAGCAAGAACAAATTGAAACGCCAAATATCTGGATTTACCCAAATCGGAAAAATAATGGCTCAACATTACCGAACGATCATTTGCTTTCGAGTCAAAATGATGCAAGCTTAAATTAACACCAATGCCTTGGGTCAGTAGGTCGATCATTACAGCATTAGAAACATTGGCTTTCCGAGCGTTGATGATAAGTGTGCTAAAAACACTGGCTTGATTTTTCAGTAATTGAAGGTCAGCGGGGTTATGATTAAGAAAGGTTTGATACTCGTTAAACAATCTTTTATATGCCAGATAACCGTCTTCATGATTTTCCATAAAAGAATACGAATCTGCAATCATTTTCAAAACTCGAACAAGTTGCTCATGATATGCTGGATTTTCAGGAAACTTGGTCCTTAATGTGCCCAAAATTTTGCACGCTTTTTCCAAAGGCAATAGAGCATCCAAATCTTTTTTCATAACTTTAAAAAAAGCACCTTGATTGGCCAGAACCCCTGCATATTTTTCTTTGATTTCAGAAAACCCAGGGAATTCTGCAACTGCAATTTCAAATTCAGCCAGTGTTTTATCCATTTGAATCATGGCGTTCTCCTGTTGGCCAGACCGAAGAAGAGTCGCACTCAGGTTATTCATGTAACCAAGCAAACTTAGCCTTGATTCGGGATCACTTTTATTGAGTAAAAGAAATCGCCTTGCTTCAAGAATGGCTTTTTCATGTAGCAAAATAGCCTTGGCCCAATTTAATTTGCGCGAATAAATTTCCGCTGCAGAATTCAACGAGCTTGCAAGTATTTTTCGATTACGGTTTTCCTGCAAACCAACATTAACCGCCATTAATCGAGCTTCAGAATCTAAAATAAACCGCTCCGCCTCGTCGAGTAATCCAGTTTCGATGTAAGATTTTCCCAATCCTGCCATGATTAGGTATCCAAGCATTTTTAGCTCATCATCAAGATTTTCTTCAACCGAGGGAAGTAACACACGAGCGTCATTCATCCACTTAATAGATGAAGCCCAGTTTCGTTCTAAAAAATAACAGTTGCTAATCATCACCAATGTTGTGATTTTAATTTTCAACCGACTTTGAATTTGCTCTTGTTGCAATGACAAGACTTCGAGAATAGAAAAAAGGATTTTCCGAGCTTTTTCTTGGTCCCCCAGCCTGCCTGATATTTGAGCTACGCGTTGTCTGCCGTACATCGCTTTTTCAACATCATCTTCAACAAGTGCATCCGGGCCCAAGTAAGCTTTTTCGAACTGGGGCAATATTTCTTCCAAAAACTTCACTTGATTCGCCCCTAATTTTGGGGATTCTAAAAAAGAAAACTCAACAATCTGAGCTAATGATTTCTGAAATAAATCATCAAGCTCCAAACGACGCTGCTTTTCTAACCCTTGCGCTTTTTGCGCAACTTTTTTCTCCTCAATTGCAATCAAGGCATTCCGATCAGCAATAACATTCGCATTTCTCGCAACTCCTAATTGAAAAAGAGTTGCGGAAAAACCTGTGATACCCACGATTATCACCATAAAAATCAGAGCAGCAACCAAAGGTTGCCGGCATACCCATTTCCAACCATGTTCAAACCAACCCGCAGGCCTTGCAAGGATGGGGCGGCCCTCTAAAAATGCAGCTAGTTCCTGTTCCACCATTGCCATGGAAGAATATCTTGATTCAGGATTTTTCTTAAGGCACTTAAGGCATATTGTTTCAAGATCGCGAGGTACCGAAGGATTGATTTTTGAAGGAGGAATGGGATCACGATTTGTTACCTCCCAAAGGGTTTGCAGCATATCAGAATTTAGAAAAGGTGGGCGACCGGTGAGAAGAAAATAGAGTGTCGCGCCAATCCCATAAACATCAATTTTAAAGTCTTTGGAATGGTTGTTCGAATTTGATTTAATTTGTTCGGGTGCCATGAAAGAAGGCGATCCCATTATCTGACCACTAAATGAGTCAAACCCGTCAAATTTTCCTGAGCTTGCAAGGCCGAAGTCTGAAATCTTGGGCATCATGTTTTCATCAAGAAGGATATTAGAGGGTTTTAGATCACGATGGATAACGCCTTTTTTATGAACCTTATTCATAGCTGAGGCAATAACTTTTGTAATAAGAGCTACATTTTGAATGGTAGGCAAGATTTGAGTACAAAGTTGTGCCAAAGAACCATTAGGGCAATAATCCATTGAGAAAAAAGGGCTCTCTTCCATTTGCCCCACTTCAAAAATCTTCACTATCTCTGGAATATTCAACTGTGCAATGATGGAAGCTTCACGACTAAACCGCTCATAATCTTCCTGCGTCATTAAAGTTTTAGGACGCAGTGTTTTTATCGCAACAATTCTTTCAGGCATGATTTGCCTAGCTTTAAATACAACCCCCATGCCTCCTTGCCCCAGAACCTCAAGCACTTCATAGCCTTTAAAACCTTGAATCTTCAGGCTTTCTAAGCTCAAGGGAACATTCATTTTCAATTGAATGATTGTTTCTGAAAAGAGATCAATACTGGGCATGAATCAATTCCCTTTGTTTAATTTTGCTCTATCGGGACTCCATCAATAATTACACGATTAATCCGGAACGGTACATCCTTGTTGGAATCAAATAAAATCAGGTTGGCAATGTTCCCAACCTCAATTTTGCTCTCAGGTAATTGAAGCAACCTTCGTGGCGCATTGGTTGCCATTTCTATTGCCTGGCTTCTTGGAATAAGCCCAAGAGAAATCAAATGGGCAACACAATCATCGGTGAACGAACCCGAACCCGCAAGAAATGGTGTTCCGGGCACTACAACTTTCCCACTTGGTAATATTTCAATTTCCTGATTCCACATCGAATACTTTCCGGGGGGCATACCAGCAAGACCACTGGCATCGCATGTGATTATTTGCTTTTCAAAAGGCTTCACTCGAACGATTGTTTTTATTAGCGCCTCAGGCAGGTGATGGCCATCTGTAATGATACTTGCAGACAACGAATCACAACCTAGCTGCTCCCAGAAATAATTTTCATGCCTAGGCCACATCGCATGCGAACCATTGCCTAAATGCGTAGAAAGACTTGCTCCCGCAGCAATCGCTTCTCGGATAAGAGCAGGAGATGCTGCAGTATGGCCAATCGAAACAACAACACCTTCAAGGTTGATTTTTCGGATAAAATCAATCGCACCCGGAAGCTCAGGTGCAAGTGTAAGCAATTTTATTCGATTGCCAGATGCAGCTTGATATTGCTT
>Ga0194055_10001135_pt1 | contig 21622 bp, 22 predicted proteins | sample SepL449m_MetaG_FD_155482 | JGI IMG/M metagenome (GOLD analysis project Ga0194055, IMG submission 155482) | Anoxic zone freshwater microbial communities from boreal shield lake in IISD Experimental Lakes Area, Ontario, Canada - Sep2016-L442-9m | ecosystem: Environmental > Aquatic > Freshwater >...
AGCGACGACCATCCGTCATAGCTATTTTGCGACCGTCTTCAGCGGTCAGCATCATTTTGAGAAATCTTGGTCGACCAGTTTCATCTTCCATTGGTGCTTCTCCGTGTTCTCGTAGGCGAATCGTGGGTTCCCCAACTTCCCTTAGCCAACCCGCCATGCCGAGGTGCGCAAATAGCCAAGGCTTTTCATCCAACTCGAACCAAAAGTACTTCCCTTTTCTTCCGGCGGCAGTAATAGTACGATTCAGAATCGTATCGTGAACTAGGGTATTTGGAATGCCTTTTAAAACGATTTCATCAGGAACAATCTCAGCTTCGACGATCTTCTTTCCGACGAGAGCTTGCTCAATCGTTCGTCGAACAGTTTCAACTTCTGGCAGTTCAGGCACCCAATGATTTTAGCTTACAGATAATCGGTTAGACTCTGGGTATGACAATGTTTGATGGCGGACGATCGGAATATACGTCTGGGAAACTTGATTTGAAGGATCTCAATGGTTCACCTTTTACCCAGCTTCATGAATGGATACAGGAAGCTGTAAAAGCCGGAGCAATCGAGCCTCGTGCTATGACTCTTGCCACAGTCAATGCCGAAAGTCACCCTTCTGCTCGAGTAGTTTTGTTACGAGGGCTTGACACCGGTTTGATCTTTTATACGAATTATTTAAGTAGAAAAGGGAGCGATCTATCTGAGAATGACCATGCCGCAGCCTGTTTTTGGTGGGGCACTCTTGAACGGCAAGTACGAGTAGAAGGGCGAGTGGAAAAGGTCACGACAACTGAGTCTGATCACTATTTTGGGTCTCGACCGAGGGATAGCCAGGCTGCTTCAGCTAGTAGCCCACAAAGCCAGATTATTGATGGCCGAAAGGGTCTTGAGGCCAACATGAAGGAGCTTTTCGAGCGAGAACCAATTGAGCGTCCGGAACACTGGGGTGGATATCGACTAATTCCCAACTATTTTGAGTTCTGGCAGGGGCGAAAGGCTCGACTCCATGATCGCTTTTGTTATGTGCTCCAAGGCGAAGAGTGGGTGATCCATCGCCTTGCACCGTAACGGACGACTATGAGTTTGGGGCAGCCTGATTCTTAAAGATTGTCCAAATGAGAATCAGCAAAAAGCCGCCCACTGCTACGCCGATACAAAGGCCGCCATTGGGATCTTTCTCGCTTTTCGCTTTGAAAGCGTCAAAGATATTCCATCCTGAAACAATAAGCCCACCGGACCTTGTGAATATTGCGGCAAGAACTCCCAAGCCAAAAGAGGATCGCCCAAAGTCTAGTTTTTTTGCTTTGATTCGGCATTTCTCCATCTGTTCTTGGATATTGACTGAAACTCGAGGGAGGTGCTGCAACGTTTTCGTAAGGATTGATGGGACGGACTCCTCCAAGTTCCGGCATTTGAGATGCCGCAACATTAGTACTTGAGAGGTTATCGGTGACAATTGTGTCTGGTAAGACTCGGCCTTCCTGAACCCACTTCTTTAAGGTAATGAGGTCAACAGGTCCGTATTGATTTCCGTCCTTGTCTGTAACTGAATATTGCATTATTTTTACCTAATCGTTGTTTGCGGAACCACGGGAGGAATGATGATTCCAACCGCTGAGGGTAAGTCGGGCATTTGGATGAGTGCATCCGTCAACAACTTTGTCCTTTCCACTGTGTAGCTGAGCTAAAACCGTCTTTCGAATTTCTTGCGAAGTATTGGGTAGAGATCCGTGGATGAGGCAATAGTGAAAAAATACGACGTCACCTGGCTCGGCAGTAAGAGGTGTCGAACCTTCGATCGGATATTTCGTTAAGAGATCAGAATCCTTGTTTCCACTTGTTCCACCGATCTTGCCCAACTTATGGGTTCCCGGATAGACGCGAAAGCACCCCATTTCCTCGGTAGCGTGGCTAACATGGATGATTCCAGCCATCATTGTGTCCAACTCAGTTGGAAAATATTCCCAGTCCTGATGCATTGGAAATGCAGCCCCTTTTTCTGCAGGCTTTTGGAAGAGTTTGCTGTGGTGAAGAATGACATCTTTGCCAAGAATTTCCGAAGCTACGGCAAGAAACTTTGGATTCATCAACGCTCGAAGCCAAACCGCCGAAAATTGTTGGACGTTGTGCGTATGAGCGATGAAGAGTTCAGTTGCACCGATCCTTTCGACCTCTGGTCCAGACCACCTGGCGTTGATGTTCTCTCCAGACGATGAGATTTGCCTGACGATATGATCAAAATCGGTTTCTAGCTCGGAAATCTCTTGGGAATTGAAAACGCCTTTTGCCACAAGATAGCCATTTTCGTCAAAAAACTCTTTATTTGTCATCGGTAGTTTGTCCGCCTATTTTACTCTTGTGCCCATCAAAAGGGGAGATGAGATTTTGTAGCCAATAGCCCATGAGAAAAGGGATAACGATTGCGGCTAGCATGCTCAACAAAGCAAGGGAAAACCCCAGTCCAGCCATTGGCTTTTGGTCTCTCGTGGCTTCCCATGCCCTTTTTAGGGCAAAAATGTTAAATATTACAGCAAAATATCCGATTGCCAAGGACAAGAGCATGCCTAACACGCTCATGGTAATAACAAACTTATAGTCTTCCCAATGGTCGGCTTGTTGGTTCGGCATTGTGCGAGAATTTAAGTATCCGCTGCTGATCACCGTGGCCTGCATAGCTTGATTTGCTAGGAACATACCGTTTAGCTCGGGCATGTGTGTTGCATTGAGAAGCATGCCATTGGTTACGTTTCTGACCTTAGTATCTGGACTTACTCTTCCCTGCCGTACCCATTCAATGAGCGTGGAAAGGTCTATCGGACCATATTCTTTTCCGTTTGCGCCCCGAACGATGTACTGCATTAACTGTTATTACTTGCCGCCAGTCGTCGCAATCCCTTGGATAAATGTCTTTTGGGCAAAGAAGAAAAGAATCACAATTGGAATGGTGAACATTGTCGCAGCAGCCATTAATTGCATCCAGTTCACGTAATAGTTGCTGAGAAACTGTTGAAGCCCATAGGCAAGGGTGTACTTACTTGGATTGCTGAGGTACAAAAGCGGTCCTAAGAAGTCATTCCAGGTACCTAGAAAGGAGAACAATGCACAAGTAGCTAGGGCAGGCTTGCTGAGCGGCAATATTAGACGGGTGAAAATGGTCCACTCATTGGCGCCATCAACTTTTGCAGACTCAGCAAATTCCATGGGCAGAGTTTTGAAGAATTGGGTTAACAAAAATATAAAGAATGGTGCTCCGAAGAATGCCGGAACAATTAGGGGCAAGTAAGTGCCGTACCAACCGAGACTTCTGAACAAGGAAAAGACCGGAATCATGGTTACTTGACCTGGCAAAGCCATTGTCGCAAGCATTAATGCAAAGAGGACACTAGACCCTTTAAATTTGATTCTTGCGAAACCGTACGAAACAACTGCGCTACTCAGCACGCTTCCAATAACGGTCATCAAACACAGAAACAAGGTATTCCGCAAATAAACGAAGAATGGCATCGACTCCAAGGACTTTGGATAGTTTTCCCAGACAGGTGGGTGAGGGATCATCCCAATCAAACTAAATGCGGCAGTACCGGAACCCTCCTTGGTATAAATTTGGGCGTCATCTTTCAATGATGTTGTGATCATCCAAAGCAGTGGCATGAGCGGAGGAATACTCAATATTAGCAACGTAACATACACTGCGATTTTTTGAGCTCTCGTGAGTCGTGGTCCACCGTCAGTCTTCAAATCCTAGCTCCTTTCGTTTACGAAGTTCGTCATTTACCGTTTGATCCAAATTGATCAAAGCCTGTTTAGGTGTCACTGAGCCGCGACTCGACTGATCTTCTGCCCGATTTACTTGATCGAGATAATATTGGAGAAATCCTACGTTTGGATAAGGATGACAATTGTCACCTCCAAGAGTATCCACAAAGGTCTTAAATTGAGGATTGGTTCGAAGATATTCTTGGTACTTCGGAGAATTTGCTACATCAGGCGACAAGGGCAACCAGCCACCCCAACAATAAAACTCTGCAGCTCGCTCGGGATGGGTCAAGCCACTCCAAAACTTAACAAACTCGAACGCCCCCTTCTTTTGCTTCGCTGAAGTTGGAATGATCATGAAGTTCCCACCTAATGATCCAGCGTACGGCTTTCCATCTTTCGGTGGAATCAGCGGCCAAACTCGATAATCCATGCCAGGGTTGTACTTGCGAATTTCTTCGACCCGCCATTGACCGTCGTAAGCTATGGAAACTGCACCCGGGATGAAGGGCCAAGCTCCAGTACTTGATCCGGTATTTTGTGATGCCCAAAATCGCTGAGCTTGGTCAAATCCAACTCCCTTCTTTTGCTCTACTAGGGCCGTGAGTGCGGCCAAATTTGACGGGGTATTCATGGTCAAAGTCTTGGATTCCTTATTGTAAAATCCTGGACCCCACGCATATGCCTGAGTCATTAGCTCATTGACATTAAAGCCCATGCGCTTAATATTGCCCGATGAATCCTTTATGTTGAGCTTGGTTCCAAGTGCGACTAATTCTTCAAATGTTTTTGGTGGCTTATCGGGATCAGCACCAACTTCTCGGAGATGCTTGGCGTTGACATAGTAGCCCATCAGGTCAGCGCCAATCGTGATTCCATATGTTACGCCCTTAAACTGACCGCTTTCCCGAATCGCCTGATATGGTACTCGGTTGAAGTATTCCTTTTCTTCTGGGGTCATGAGGGTTTCCAGATCAGTGAGGAGTCCGCCAGAAGCAATTGACGGAATAGCACCATTCCACATCGACATGACGTCGGGTGGATCGCCTCCGATCGTTGACAACATGAATTTCGTTTCGCTTCCGGTCCCGGTAGTGAACATCGGAACGACTTCATATTCAGTTTGGCTTTCGTTAAATCGAGAGACGATGCGCTTAACCACAACTTCCCACTCTCCGCCCCATCGGTGCCAAAAAACGACCTTGGTTCTTCCGGGAATGTTTGCGTCAGGCATTTTCGCAGACATGAGAAACCATGTTGCTGTGATTGCCAAAACAGCGAGAATTGATCGAATCACGATCACTTTGGATGAATTCTCTCGATCGAAAGTAGGATTAGCCGCCATAGTGCACCCACCGTTTCTGTGATTGGAATATGAGGAATGTCAGGATGACGATAATGACGAATAAAGCCCATGCCATGGCGCTGCCATATCCCATATCCATGTACTTCCAGCTCCGTTGGAACATATACAGAGCATAAAAAAGTGTGCTGTCTTCTGGACCTCCGGATCCTTTGGAAATCATGAATGCTTGAGTGAAATATTGAAATGTTCCAATGACACCCATCACCAAGTTAAAGAAGATAACTGGCGTTAACATCGGCAAGGTGATCATCCTTGTTTTCTTGATGACCCCGGCACCATCAAGCGTGGCAGCTTCATAGAGATATTGCGGGATATCCTTCAAGCCGGCAAGATAGATAACCATCGAACCACCTGCTCCCCAGATTGCCATAAAGACGAGACTCCAAAGAGTCCACTTAGGATCGGTAAGCCAACCGGGACCATCAATATGAAACAAGGCAAGGACTCTATTAACTAGACCTACCTGAGGATTCAATATCCACATGAAAATCGAGGTCGTAGCGACCATAGGAACGATAGAAGGCAGGTAAAAGATCGTTCGGAAAATGGCGATACCCTTTACGTTGATATTGAGCAAGAGGGCGAGCAAGACGCCAACCACTAAAACAATCGGAACCGAAACAAGTGCGTATCGAATTGTTACCCAAAGTGATTTCCAAAAGAGTTCATCTTGGAAGAGCATCATTTTGTAGTTCGCAAATCCAATGTAATGGGGTTCCTGAATGATGTTGTATCGCGTAAGGCTCAGGTAGAAAGATCGACAAAAGGGATATAACGTGAACACCAGAAAGCCAATCAACCAAGGTGATATGAACAAGTAGCCAACCAGGTTCTCTCTTAATTTGTGCTTCATGTCCGCTGAATGCCAATATTACACCTAAGGGACCTATCCATTGGTAGGGCTTTCCCAGAATGATTGCCTGTTTCTTACTAGGATTGACACATTGCTGGGGTGAATGGCAAGGACGCCATCTTATACTAAATCCATGCATTCGAATGTTTTGAGTTCAAAGTTCTTAACTCAATCGCAGGAGCAAAGAATCCAGGCGGTTCTAGAGGGCTTTCCGAGGTTTTCTCCTTGGGGCGTTTCGGAGTGGGCATCTATAGGTGATTATCAATGGACAATTGTGGTCGGTGGCAAGGTGCCGGATGCAGTTTTGTATCGCGAGACTGACCATGCCGCCGTCTTAGAACTTCCTCGATACACGAATTTGATCTACCAAAACGCTGATTCAATGTTCTTTACGTGTGCCAATGATGGCGTGCCGATTTTATACATTGTTAGAAGATCACAAGTTGACAAGTTCTTAGAGCCTGTGCCGATGAAGAAACTGGCAGGTTCAACCTACTTCCCTTCCCTCGATCGCATAGAGATCATTTCCGAATTTTCAGATCTTCCCGAAGTGATTGTTGGACACTACTTAATCAGCAACAAATACTTCATATGGGTCTTGAATACACGTACGGGAGAGTTTGATCATCATCCGATCACATGGTTCAATGAATCAAGTCCCGACTTGGGCTTTGAAAGTATCGAACTCGTTCGAATTGATCCAAAAACAAATCTGATCATTGGTGGTGGAGCTCACATTCCAAACTTTGTAATGTCAGCGGATGGTTCAACGCTGTTGACTTTTGTCCGTAACCATATTGATCAGGAAATGGAACCGTCAAGCATTCGCCTTGTTGAGAAGTGGACAGAACGACTTCAAAAGTTGCAGCCATCATACTTGGCCTAAAGAAAGTGAGTTTACAGATGTGTTTTGGTTGCTCATTTTTGGTGTAACCTTTCGCCAAAGTGAAACCAATTTTTGTTACATTAGCTGCGATTTTTGCAGTTTCGACACTGCAGGCTCAGCAACCCCGCCCAGCAAATCCTCAATCCGGCAATTACACGCCGTACGAATATAACATTCCCATGCGTGATGGAGTCAAGTTGTACACAATTGCTTGGGTTCCAAAAGCGATCAACGGAAAATCTCCAATGATTATGGAGCGAACTTGTTACGGTGCTGGATCGCCGCAATCAGGTGTACGAGTTCGCAACAAATGGATGGGTGAAGCGAACTACATCTTCATCTTTCAAGATGTTCGCGGAAAGGGTAAGAGTGAAGGAGATTTCGTGAATGTTCGACCGCTTAAGAGTGGAAAGGAGATAATTGACGAAACCACAGATACCTGGGATACATGTGAGTTCCTTACAAAAGCTGTTCCGAATAACAACGGCAATATTGGCCTTTGGGGAATTTCTTATCCAGGTTTCTACGCAGGAATTGGTGCGATCAATAATCACCCTGCATTGAAGGCGGTGTCTCCTCAGGCACCAGTGAGTGATTGGTTCATCGGTGATGATATGCACCACAATGGAGCGCTATTCCTTCAGGAAAGTTTTGATTTTTCTTCCGGATTTGATGTCCCTCGGGGCGGCAAACGGCCGACTATTGACCGGGAGGGCAAAAGCGCTTATCAGTTCTACTTGGATGCCGGAACCCTGGTAAACATGGAGAAAAAATACTATCAAGGACTGATTCCTTATTGGAAGGATGAAATCTTGGTTCACGACACTTACGACAAGTACTGGAAGGATCGTTCGTTGACAAGAAATTTTAAAAATGTTAAGTGTGCAGTCTTAACCGTTGGCGGCTTTTTTGACAAGGAAGATTTATGGGGGGCTCTAAATCTCTTTCAATCTGGACAAAAAGCGAATCCAAAGGATAACTTTCTGGTGATGGGCCCGTGGTTGCACGGAGGATTTACTCGGGCTGGAGACTCGCTAGGTGAAGTTAAATTTGGTTCAACGACCGGAGATTATTACAAGGAGAAGATTGAGTTTCCATTCTTTGAAAAATACTTGAATGGCAAGGATGTTCAAGCACCTGCAAAAGCAAATATTTTTGAAACCGGAGCTAACCAATGGCACCAATTTTCTGAATGGCCGCCAAAGGGTCTCAAGGCTACAGATGTCTTTTTGGCGGAGAATGGCGAGTTATCGTTGATTCCAAATTCTGTCGCTTCAGAGAAATCTTATGTTAATGATCCGGCAAGTCCAACTCCCTATGTTTGGGAATACATGACAAGCAGAGGCGCACCCGGAGCATGGATGATTTATGATCAACGATTTGCTGAAAGTCGATCCGACGTTGTGACGTATCGATCGGTTCCGCTTGACCACGACATGCAAATTATTGGCAAGATTGATGCAAACATGTTCATCAAGACGACTGGAACTGATTGTGACCTCGTTGTCAAGATTATTGACGAGTATCCAGCTGATTCAGAGGAAACTTCCGCGACGGACAACACTAAGAAGCTTGGAAATTTCCAAATGATGGTTCGGGGAGATATTTTCCGATGCAAGTTTAGGGATAGTTATGAGACACCAAAGCCAATCGTTCCTGGACAAATCACAAAGGTTGCATTTAAGCTAAACGAAACTATGCACACTTTCAAGAAGGGGCACAAGATTATGATTCAGGTTCAAAGTAGTTGGTTCCCTATTGCAGATCGCAATCCAAACAAGTTCTGCAACATTGGACAAGCCATTGATTCTGACTTCCAAAAGGCGACAATTTCGATCCAGCAAGGCGGTAAGAATGCGAGTAGGGTTACATTCTATTCACGACAAAACTAATCTTCAATGGTAAGAGTACAGTGCCTGTTCTCATTTGGGAACAGGCACTGTTTTGTTTTATGGACCCGGCGGTGGAACAACAATTAATTCAAATGAATCGAGGTCGCCAGCGTCGAGCCGCTTTTGCCTTCGATCTGCTTCTAGTCGCATGTTGAGGTTCTCCAGTTGGAGTTTTTCAAGATCTAGGCGAATCTTGGCTTCTCTTTCACTTTCGCACGAGCAACAATGGGCTTGCTCAGCTTCATATAAGAGGCCATCTGTGGGTAACGAAATTTCAACCTTTGGATCGTGAGAATTCCCAATTTCAATTTTTTCAAGATACTTTTTGATTGATTCTTGGATTGCAGGAGGTACAGCAGCAACATCAAGCCATTGGTTGCCTGCCAAGACCTCGACTGAAACAATGCGAGTTGTCAGAGAATAGACTTCAAACACTCTTCGAATGAAGTATGTAATTGCCCGGCAATCATTGTCGTTTCGAAGCGTGCGCGCAGTCGAATGCACACTTTCTTTATCTTCAAAAGTACTCACGACGATTGACCGTTCACTTTCGACAGCTAGTGAGCTTGTCTGGGTAACATGACTGAAGTTCTCGCTAACATTCGAGACGTTAAAAAATGCGTTGGTATTGATGCTAGATGATGCCGATGCGCCACCACCAAAACTGATTATTCCGAGGTTGATACCGCCTCCACCTTCAGTAGAAGCACCACTTGATGCACTGATAGATGCACCAGCACTAGACTTCGTATTTGAATATGCATCCTGAACGTGCTGAGTCATCGTAAAGAACGATGTTCTTGTACTAAATCGAGAGGTTTCGGACGTTGATCGTCGGTAGCGATCATATTCGTAAATGCGAACTTCTTCTTTAGGAAGCAATGTTAAGCTATGAACAATAGGTCCTTGTTTTCGACCCATGAGGCATAGTGCGTGTTCATAGCGGATTCGAATTTCAATTCGTCCCGCATTTGTGGCAACACCTCCATCCTTATTCAAGGGAACGAATCCGAATCTGAATTCGAAAAATTTGAAGCAATGCTTCCATGATAGCCAGGGTACTGGCTCAGGACCGAGACATTCTTTTTCTCCGCAACCACAGTCAGGGATCATGAATGGGCTTTGTGCAGCCACCGTCGAGTCAATTTTATCAGCCATTAGTTTCTCCGATTGCGCATTAGTAAACTTACTTGTGCACGTTATAAAAGAGAAATCGAGCGAACCTGCTAGTACATATGTTATTAAAAAGTGGACCTTTGACCTATTTGGAACTCATTGCTGATTTCAAGGTGGGTAATGACTCAAAAAAGGTTAGGGTTATTGTTTATATTCAAACCAATGCCAATAAACTAGGAACTTATTGGCCGTCAGCAAAGCCGGCAATCTGAACGAGCTCACCAGTCACCATGTAATGGACTCGCTCGGCGATATTGACGCTATGGTCCGCGATTCGTTCGAGGTGATGAATAGCTAAGAATAGCCACCCATGAGCGACCACAAAGTCTGGGTCTCTTCTCATGAGGAGAAATACTTGGGCTCGAAGTTCACGATAAAGTCCATCTGCTTCGTTTTCCAGTGCGGCCACCTGTTGAACTCGATCGAGATCACGTCGTACATAAGCCTCCAATGACTCGTGCAGCATTTTTCGACAAAGCGTGGCGAACTTGCCAAGATCAATGATATCGCTCCGTCCGCTTTCGTGGTCAATTTTGAGGGCGGCTTTGGCTAGGTCGACCGCGAGGTCTGCACATCGCTCTAAATCCGTGATGATCTTTAAGCATGCTCCGACTAATCGAAGATCAGCTCCTGCCGGGTTCTGTAGCCCGATAATCCGCATACAGCGCGATTCTATTGCCAATTCCATTTGGTCTATTGCATCGTCCTGAAGAATCGCCTGGCGAGCCATAACAGGGTCGAGTTTGATAAGCGCATGCGAAGCATCTGCCATCATACGCTCAACCAGACTGGCCATTTCGAGCAACTCGTGCTCGAGCTCCGCTAGTTCGCGATCAAAATTCTGGCGAGCATAATTTGGGCTATCCATTTCCTAATTAGGATTGTGACAGAAAAGAGTGCGTTCACCAATGATGGTTGCTTGCGGATCTTCTGTAAGGCAAATGTTCTGTCTGCGAATACATCTTGATGCAAAGCGGCATCCAGTAATTCGGATTTTAGGGTCAGGGAGCTCACCTTCAAGTGGTTCTGGCAGGAACATCAATTTGTCGAGGGTTGGTGCCGAATCTAGGAGTGCTTTGGTATACGGATGCTTAGGATTAGCAAATATTTCTTCGGTTGGTCCAGACTCGACAATTCGACCCATATACATAACCATGATTCGATCGGCAAGGAATCGAACGGTGGTCAAATCGTGAGAAATGTAAAGAAAGGCACATCCCTTTTCTTCCCTGATATCTTTCAGAAGATTTAATATTTGGGCACGAATACTGAGGTCAAGTGCCGATGTTGGTTCATCGCAGATTATGAGCGGTGGCTGTAGTGAGATAGCCCGTCCTATCGCGACCCGTTGACGCTGACCACCACTAAGTTCGTGCGGAAACCTTTCTGAGAAGCGGGAATCAAGACCAACTTCTTCGATCAGCTCTGGTGCGTTTATTTGTTTTCCGGCCAAAACTGCAGGTTCTTTTATTGAACGTGAAATCATCCATCTCGGATTAAGGGAGGCATATGGATCTTGCCAAACCATGCCGACTTTCGTTGCCATGTCCCTTGTTGTTCCGGTCACTTCTTCTCCAAGCAGTGTTATCTTTCCGCCAGAAAGTTTTTGTAGCCCTAGAACCGCTTTTGCAAGAGTTGTCTTCCCGCAGCCGCTTTCGCCAACAACCGCAACAATTTCGCCACGATTAATTTCAAGGGACACACCGTCTACGGCTCGAACTTCGCCACCTTGGACCTTGTAAGAAACAGTCAAGTTCTCTATCGTCAAAACGGGATCAGTTTTCAATGTCTTTTCCTAAAATACTCTGGCTCCAGAACAGTCGATCTCGAAGCTTGTGCAAGAAGTCTTCATTTTGAATGGTAACAAGGTTGGTAGTGCGCTCTGATCGGCGTATTTCTACATAGTCTTTTGGTAGAAGATGGAGCCGAGTTTGCCCATCTCCACTCAAAACAGCATCTCCACCTGTTTCAAGGGTTAATCTTACGATACTGTCAGCCCCAAGAACTAGTGGTCGAGCCGAAAGTGTGTGAGGAGCCAATGCGACCAATATTAGGGCCTCGACGGTAGGATCAACTACCGGACCTCCCACGGATAGACTGTAACCAGTTGACCCGGTAGGGGTGGAAACCATCACGCCATCGGCAGGATAGGAAGTTAAGTGATGCCCGTTAACCGTAACCTCAAAAGTTAACATTCGATCGGTGACGATTCTTTGAAGAACAGATTCGTTGAGAGTATGAATTGTGGCAACTGTCTTTTCGCCACGGATAAGATCAGTTTTGAGCATCATCCGCTTTTCAATCGAATGTTCGCCGTCAATGAATGCGCTAAGAGCTGATCCAATTTCTTCGGGGGTGCATTGTGTGACAAACCCAAACCTACCAAAATGGACACCTAAAATTGGTGTACCAACTTCGGAGCACATGTGTGCGGCTCTAATAATGGTTCCGTCGCCTCCGAATGCGATGACAAGATTGGATTCGGCTATTTCTTGATTTGTGGCAGACTTTGCGTTGACCTTTTCAGCAACGGACTCCTCGGCGATTACTTCAATTTCACCACGGTCAAATAGCCAACGAGCCGCCCATTGGGCGGCTTCGATGGCATCTAAGCGATGCAAATTTACTACTAGAGCTACACGCAATTAACCAGCTGCACGCATCCGCTTCAAATTCTTTTGAACATCGGAGTTGTTTTCATCCATACTCGCAGCCTTTACGAGAAGAGCAATCGCTTCTGAGCGCTTATTCATTTTCTCAAGAACTACGGCTAGATTATTGTACGCTGGTACGAATGATTTGTCAGCCTTTATTGCACTTTTGAATGAAGCTTCTGCTGCTGCATAGCTTGCACTTCGTAGGTGACATCGACCAATTCCGTCCAATGCTGATGCACTGTTCGGTTTGGCAGCTAAAATTTGCTTATACATGGTCAGTGAAGCTTTTGAGTCCCCTGAATTGAACATGGCGTCGGCGAGAAGCAATCTTACTTCTTGATCGTCTTTGTTCATAGTCAAGATTTCTGACCAAATTGGCATTGCCGTTCGGTAGTCACCGACTCGGGACGCTGCTGCAGCAAGGTTTCGTTTTCCCTCAAGTGTCATGGTAATACCACCATCTCCGTCCATCGGCTCAAAGAAAGACTTTGCGTCATCAAAGCTTCGCTTTTTGAACATGATGACACCGAGGTTTTGTCGTGTGTCGCCGTCTTTAGGATTAATTTGGTTTGCCTTTAGGAATGCAGCTTCGGCTCCTTCCATGTTCCCAGCAGATTTTCTTAACACGCCAAGATTGAAAAAGTAGTTGAAGTCACCGTCGAAGGCATCTTTGTACTTCTCGTACAGATCCATCATTTTGTCGGTTTTGCCCATTTTGCCGTACGAGTCTGCAAGAGCAAGAATTGTCTTAGAATCTTGCTTGCCTGATTTCATGGCTCTTTCCAAGTAAGTAATGGTGTCGGAGTAATTCTTTAATTTATAGGCACTTGCTCCAGCATTTCGAGCATAGGTCGGATTTGAATCACGATCAGCCGCTGCTTTGAATGAAACAAATGATTCCTTGACCTTATTCTGGGCATCCTGAGCGACCCCAAGATTATTGAGAATCTGAGCAGAGTCTTTCTTGAGCTTAAGAGCCATGTTAAAGCTCTCTTCAGCACCACTGAAATTGCGCTCTTCAAGTTGGATATTGCCAATGTTGTAATGGGCCTGGAATCGAGAGCCGTCAAGTTTAATCAACTCCTTATAAGCTGACATTGCTCGAGAGTTCTGTCCAGTCAAGACATATGCATTGCCAAGGTTGTTAAGCACTTCCAGGTCCTTTGGATTCAAGGCCCTAGCTTGCTCAAGGAACGGAATTGCAAGATTCCCTTCTTTATTTCTAAGGTGCAGGAATCCAATCCAGGAGTCTACGTCGGCGTTCTTAGGATTTTCCTTGTACAACGCCATAAAGTCGTTCATGGCTTCGGTCGAATTGCCAGCTTTGTATTTGCCAGCTGCATCAGCAACTCTTTGCTTAAATGCATTATCGATCGTGCCCTGTGCAAAAGCTGAAGTCACTGCGATTGCAAGCAGTGCCGCTACGTAAAATCGCATCGCTATTTTCATCTCATTCCCTTGGTGTTCATATTCTAAGCCATTTGAAGGATTCTGGATTAATTTAGGAGCCTCGTGAAAGTTCCTTCGAAGGCATTTTCAAGTTCCATCGTTGTCCACGAGTAGGTTGTATTTCCCACCTTCAGTTCCAATTGTCGGTTACTTTTGACAATTCCCAATATTTCTACTTGAATTTCAAATTCCCCAGCTAATGCACGTAGTTTTTCTTGGTCAATGGCACCAACCACGACTTGACCGGGTAATTCCGCAAAGAGTTGATGATCTGACTCAAGTACAGCTTCAATTCCAAATCCAGAAGCAATAACCATTTCGGCTAATGTCACTCCAATTCCTCCATCACTGACGTCATGAGCGCATGAAATGATCCCTTGTTTGGCGAGTTCGTACAAAAGCCAGCATAGATTCTTTTCGCCAATCAAAACTGGTGCTTCCGGATATCCGTCCTCGATTCCGTGAATGACTTGAAGATAAGCGCTTGCTCCCAAACCTTGCTGATTCGAAATTGTATTCGGAACAGAAAGGAGGGCTAGAGTTTGATTTTCATGAGGACAGATTCCAATTACATGGTCCGGAGAGTCAAGGATTCCTAACATGCCGATCATTGGCGTGGGCGGAATTTCACCTAATTCGCTTTCATTGTAGAAGCTGACATTGCCGCTGATAACCGGAGTTTCTAGTGCTTCACTGGCTTCGGCAATTCCTTCGACAGCTTGAGCAAACTGCCAATAAACGTGTGGTTGTTGTGGATTGCCGAAATTGAGCCCATCCGTTACGGCTACTGGTTTAGCCCCGGTACAAGCTACATTTCTCGCAGCCTCAACGACCGCGAGCTGACCACCCCTTCGAGGATGTTGTCTTGTCCATCGGGCGTTTCCGTCTATTTTTACCGAGAACGCCTTGTTCGAGCAGGATGGATATATAGTCGCGGCGTCAGCCGCGCCAGCCCTATGTACTGTCTGAGTTTGGACTTGTTGATCGTATTGTTCAAAAACATAGCGCTTTGATGCTATATCTGGCATTGCTAAGAGCTTTAAGAGGTCAGAATGGCCATCCGTTCTTGGCAAAGCTATTGGATCGAACTTCTCGGCATCCTTAAAGTACTGAGGAACGGTCTGCTCACTGTGATAAACCGGACAGTGATCTGTTAGTAGTTTTGGATTGAGGTTTGCAATGACCTCCCCTTGGCGAGTGACCGAAACGATTCCGTTATCTGTGATTTCACCTACTACAATCGCGTGTATGCCCCATTTTCGGAAAACTGCAATGACTTCATGGGCTCGATCGGGTGTAGTAACTGCAAGCATTCGCTCTTGGCTTTCGCTGAGCATGAGCTCATAGCCGCTCATGTCGTTTTCTCGCATCGGTACGAGATCGAGGTTTACGGTCATCCCAACTGATCCCTGGGATGCCATTTCTATAGTTGAGCAAGTTAGTCCCGCAGCTCCCATGTCTTGAATTGCGACAATGGCTCCGGTTTGAAGTGCTTCAAGTGTTGCTTCGATTAGTTGCTTCTCCGCAAACGGATCACCAATCTGAACATTAGGTCTCTTCGCATCGCTATCTTCGCCAAACGACTCAGAGGCAAATGTTGCCCCATGAATGCCATCTCGGCCAGTAGAGGAACCAAGATAAATAACTGTGTTCCCGATTCCACTCGCAGCGGCGGTTGTGACCTCGTCCATTTTGAGGATTCCAACACACATGGCGTTTACCAATGGGTTTCCCGAGTAATTGGGGTGAAAATTGACTTCTCCGCCGACTGTGGGCACGCCAACACAGTTTCCATAACCTGCAATGCCTTCGACCACGTGCTCAAAAATATAGCGATTCTTCTTTACTACTTCATCTGGAGCCGATCCATCCTCTAAAGGTCCAAATCTAAGCGAATTAAGGAGTGCAATCGGCCTTGCGCCCATGGTCAAAATGTCACGGATGATTCCGCCAACGCCGGTAGCTGCACCTTGGTAAGGTTCGACATAAGACGGATGGTTGTGGGACTCGACCTTCATCGTGATTCCATATCCATCTCCAAGAGCAACAACTCCAGCATTTTCTAGGCCGCTTCCTTCTATAGCTTCCTTGTACTTTTTAAAGCGTGAAAGTACTGGACGGCTATATTTGTAACCGCAGTGTTCGGACCACATGACGGCAAACATTCCGAGTTCGGTATAGCTGGGCGAACGACCTAATAGTTCGGTGATCAGTTGGTATTCGCTATCGTTAAGACCCATCGAGGTGTAGACTTCTGGTGTGAAAGCGGGCATTGTCCATAGTATATCTTTTGCGGTCTGTTTGATTTTCGGTCTTATGATAGGTGGATGTAGTCAAGATCGAAGTCTTGCTGGAAAGTGGAAAGGTGACAGAGATTGGAGGAAAGTCAACGCTGAGACCGAAGCGGCGTCGAGGGCCTTTGCGGCCGTGAATCTTGACTTGAAACCCAGCGGTGCATTTCTGCTCCAGGATGGAGGAATTCCCTTTACTGGAACTTGGGTTCAAACACCAGAGAAAGTAGATTTAAGAGTTGAAACCATCCTCAACAAGCCACTTGAATTGCAAGTTGAATCAACTGAAGGAATGTCTCGGTTCACCATTCGGGTCGAAGGAACAAGATTATTCTTCAAGAATCCCGCCGATGAGACAGAAATTGAATTGAAAAAGGAATTGAAACCCTGAGAAACGGAGTATCGTAATTTGAACTGGAACTGAAAATATGATTGGTGCACTTATTCTCATCGTTGTCATTCTTGCCGTTGTCGTCTTCGGATGCATCGGAATTTACAATGGTCTAGTTGCTTCGCGACGAGACTGCGACAATGCCTTGAGCCAAATCGACGTACAACTTAAGCGAAGATATGATTTGATTCCTAACTTAGTTGAGACCGTTAAGGGATACATGAAATTTGAGTCGGACACCTTGGAAAAGGTAATTCAAGCCCGAAACTTGGCTCTAGGTGCCAAATCAGTTGGAGAAAAATCGGCTGCCGATGCCCAAGTAACTACTGCCCTCAACGGATTTTTTGCCGTTGCCGAGGCCTATCCAGACTTGAAGTCAAGCGCCAACATGTTATCTCTTCAAGAAGAGTTGAAGAGCACCGAAAACAAAGTTGCCTACGCTCGCCAGTACTACAACGACGCGGTTACTCGGCTCAATACGAAGATCGAGCAATTTCCAGGATCAATCTTTGCTGGCATGGGTGGATTCAAAGCAAAGGAGCTTTTTGAACTCGACGAACCTGCTGCCCGAGAGTCAATCAAAGTTCAATTTTAAGAAAACACTTATGGATTCCTTAACAGTTGTGATAAGCGACTGTTAAGGTTTTTTGTTATTAATGCCTTGTTAACAATGGGGTCTCTTAATTCGGACATGCGAAGAGCATTTACTTTGATTGAACTTCTAGTCGTAATCGCCATTATTGCAATTCTTGCCGCCATCCTTTTCCCAGTCTTTGCTCAGGCAAAGGAAGCTGCCAAAAAGACAGCTTGTTTGAGCGGAACAAAGCAATCGGGAACGGCATTTTACATGTATGCAACCGACAGCGACGACATGTTGCCCCAAACTAGCTGGGAAGGCACGATTACTCCAAACCCGATGAATCCTGGTGATCTCTACCAAATTCATTGGACTTACAACTTGATGCCTTACATGAAGAACTGGGACATTTTGGTTTGTAACTCGGACCAAGACCCACAGATACCAAAGAACAAGTGTCCGAATGTATCTGATATCGGAAAGTTGGACGCTGGTGGAAAAATGTACTGTGACTGGATGGCTCCAAAGTACTCGTACATTCCAAACTACAACTTGATCCCTGCTCACGACTGGCTCCCAGTCTCAATGACTCAGTTTGAAACTCCGGCGAACTTGATTCTTATTACCGAGCGACGAAACAAGCTCAAAAATGCGGCTGGTACCATTCTGGGTCGACACAAAGGCACCAGCGGATTTAATCCTTCGCAGCCGTGTCCACAGTGGACAATTGTTCCTTACACCGGTAACGGATCACCTGGAGCTGGAACATACGCCATGTGGACCAAGACTCAAGCTGATTTCCACTTGGTAAACGACACCAACGATAAGAATGACATCACGCGAGTTGCGTGGGATCGCCACACCGGTGGTGCAAACTATGCCTATGCTGATGGTCACTCAAAGTATCAGAAGCTAGATGCCACGCTTAATCCATCAGCCTATCAATATGGCGAAAAGTGGTACCCGTCACCAATGGCTGGCGGCGCAACCTGCCCGTAAGAAAGTCTTGATTGACCTTCGATTGCCCTTCAAATTTGAAGGGCAATTTTTATTGTCGAGCCTTTCTTGCTCGATCAATTGCTTCTTGGGTGACTTCCCTTTCAAATGCCCTAAATCCGGCTAGTTCGAAACCATGTTTGTCGGCGAGCCGAATGGTCTCTTCAACTTGAGCAACAGAAACCTCTTTTCCGAGCGTGAAATTCTCGATCTTTCCGTCTAAGGCAAGCATCATGGTCTCGCTCATACAAGCAAATGCAGTTTTTGGCGGGAAACCAAAGCTCATTCCGAAGTCGACATCTCCGGGTACAGCTACGACGCCGCCTTCAATAACTAAGACGTCGGGTCGCTCCTTGGCAACCTTTACCGAAACATCCCTAGGACGAGCAACATCGCATACGATCGCTCCCGGCTTCAAGTGTTCTGGAAATATGATGTCGGTTCCCGCTGAACTGACCGTAATGATGACGTCAGCATCTTTGATTGAAGACACGTCGGTAGAAGCTCTCGCACGATCACATTCGATTGCGAGGGCTTGGGTCCTCTCTTGGTCCCTTCCAATAACAATCGTTTTTGCAAAAAATGGCGAGAGCATCTTTGCGCAAGTCTTTCCTATTGATCCTGTGGCGCCAACAACAGCAAGCGTAGCGGTTCCATGCTCTAGCCCGACTAATTTACAAGCATTTAGTACTCCTTGAATGGATGTTGCAATCGTATAGCTATTGCCAGTTGTAATGGCAATGGGCGAGTTTTTAGATACCGTTATGCCACCATCACCGACAACGCTCGTAAATGCGCCAAGTCCCATGATTTCGGCACCCTCACTTTTTGCTAGTTCCGAACAATAGATGAGCTTCTCGTAAACGGCTTCAAGCGGAAGTTTGTGAAGCATCATATCGGGGGTTAGAGGGCATATTATGAATAGACCTTCGGTCTTTGCCCCCATCTTGCTCTCAACCCCTTTGATGTACGAGCCAACAAATGGTTTTTTGCGGCCGTAAAACTGCTCAATTACCCAGTCGGGCATGAACTTAGCAATTGGGTACTTACGCGCCGCGTCCTTGGGCTTGATGGGATGGATTACGAAAGCAAACCTATGCACTATTAATTCCTAAGTTACCTTACGTCTAATTAAGGTCAATCCGATTCGGCTTCCAGCCGAGTTTGTTGAGAACATCTAGATATTCTTGTGGGGTAATTTCTTCGGGCCTTTTCCCTAAGTGGGCAACAATGACTCCTTCCATAACGTTGGTGGCAAATGTCTCGCCATTCACCATTGGCGTGGTTGTATAAGCAGTTTTTATGCCTGCTCCCCGCAAGAATTCGATATCAGCTTTTCGTAGGGTTTGGGTGATGATGATTTTTCCCGGGAGTTTGTCGGGCATAAATTTGCGAATATAATGCCAGTCACCGCAAATAATGTCGGCATCTTCAAAATATTTGGGAAATTTTGGAGTTCGAGTTTCTTGCTTTTCCCCAGTTGGATAAAACCATTTGAATGGTAGCTTGGTGATCACAGGTAGTAGGATTTTTCCAAGTTTCCTTACTCCGTTGTAAGTGCGAACAGGAATCGGCACCCCAATACCAAACAAGAAATCACCATACACTACCGACGCGCCTGTTGCATGCAGGGCTTGAGCCATTCCAAACCGATCGACTGCACTGACTAGCAAAACCTTTGATTTGGCGAAGTCAATTTCTTTGGTGGAGTTGAGGGCTTCGATCGTGTGTCTTTCTAGTGTGTGTTTGAGCCCACCGCCATCGACAACTGGGGTTTTTTTGACATTTTTGATTAGCCCAAGAATCTCACGAAAGGCATACTTCCGATCTTCAACCACCAGATAAATGTCAGCACCACCGACGCCAAGGGCATCAACTTTTCCGTCCAGTTCTTGGAAGAGCTCACCGAACTTCTTCATGTCACCGTCAGTTCCCTTCCTTTCCAATAGGAAAGTCTCCCCAAGCATTTCGACCTGATCCTTTTTGTCACGTTTACTCGTGCCAAGGCTAATGGAAACAACGGTTTTCATTTAGAAGACTGCGATTGCTTCAATTTCAACATCAACGCCCCGAGGAAGGCCGGCGACGGCGACGGTAGACCTTGCCGGGGGAATAGACCCCATCGCGGCACCGTAGATTTCGTTTACAGTTACGAAGTGATCCATCGTCGATAGAAAGATGGTTGTTTTTACAATATTTGAGAATTCGAGTCCCGCTGCAGCAAGAACTGCTTTCATGTTTGCAATGACCTGGATCGATTGATCCCGAACATCTCCGCTTACTAAGGTGCCATCAGGTCTGAGCGGAATTTGTCCACTCATAAAGTAAAAATTACCACTTGCCTTCATAGCTTGGCTATATGGGCCAATGGCGGCTGGGGCATCATCAGTTGAAAAAACCTCTCTAGTCATGGGGAGGAGAATACCTATTTGGTGAACTTATGAAACAAAAATGGGCACCCAATCCGGGTGCCCTTGTTTCTAATGGTCAGACAAAGACCTTGTTTAGACTAAGTCTATCGTTTCATGTTGATGAGTTCTTGGAGAAGTTCATCAACGGTCGTGACAACTTTGGTGTTGGCTTGGAATCCACGTTGAGTGATGATAAGATCGGTGAACTCAGTTCCAATATCAACGTTTGACTGCTCAAGGAACCCGGTATTAAGAACACCTCTTGAGCCTGATCGTGGAACTCCAACCATTGCTTTACCACTGTTGTCGGTTTCCATAAAAAGATTACTGCCCGCACGCTCGAGACCTTCAGGGTTTCTGAAATCAGCCATTGCAACCTGAGCAATTGGTCGAGTTAATCCATTGGTAAAGATGCCTGTGACGATCCCATCTTGTGAAATCGAGTAGGTTTGAAGGGCTCCGGGAGCAAATCCGTTTTGATCAATTGCATTGACCTGGGCAGTCCCCGTTAACTGAGATATTGAATCAAAGTTCATTGCAATTGTAAAAGGAGCGTAAGATGTACCGGACGCAGGTGCGACTGTGATCATATTGTCGACACCGGTTGCCAATGCCGTAACCCGCTTTCCGTTACTGTCAAAGTACATCCTTTCGTTTCCAGCAGTGGCATTTGAACCCATGAGAGTTCCAGTTCCAACTGGACCTTCCCAAACCTCCCAGTCGAAGCTTGATGCGCCTCCTGCTGGGGGTGTTCCCAAAGGTGGGTTCTGACGATTCGAAATGACCAAATTGAGGTCATGAGCACCGCCAAGGGCGTCATAGACACGAATCGAAGAAGTAACAGAATCAGTCGGAAGCGCAGCGGCATTAAGGTTTCCAGCCCAGGCGGTCTTGCTAGTGACTTGGACTGAGTTTAACGAAGTTGGAATGGTG
>Ga0194055_10001136_pt1 | contig 21619 bp, 20 predicted proteins | sample SepL449m_MetaG_FD_155482 | JGI IMG/M metagenome (GOLD analysis project Ga0194055, IMG submission 155482) | Anoxic zone freshwater microbial communities from boreal shield lake in IISD Experimental Lakes Area, Ontario, Canada - Sep2016-L442-9m | ecosystem: Environmental > Aquatic > Freshwater >...
GTGACATGGAGATTATTAACACGGAATTAGCGCTCGCAGATTTACAGACGATTGAAAAAGCTTTACCCAGGTTGGAGAAAGAGGCGCGCGTTAATAAAGAGCGCCAACATATTGTCGATGCCGTTAAAGAGGCCGAGGCCGTTCTTAACTCAGGTAAGCCGCTATCTAGCAGCAAAGTCGATCTCTCACTTATAGGTGAGCTTCACTTGTTAACCGCTAAACCATTTCTCTATGTCTTTAATGTGGATGCCGCCGAATTAAATGATGCCGAACTTCGCACTAAGTTGGCCGCCCTCGTTGCACCAGCAGAGGCGATCTTCCTTGATGCAAAGACCGAGGCAGAGTTAGCCGAACTCAGCGATGAAGATGCCCTCGAGCTTTTGCAATCAATTGGTTTGGAAGAGCCAGGTCTTGCAACGCTGGCCCATGTTGGTTTCCGCACATTGGGACTACAAACTTATTTAACTGCCGGACCTAAAGAGGTTCGCGCATGGACGATTCATAAAGGCGACACTGCGCCAATGGCCGCCGGTGTTATCCATACCGATTTCCAAAAGGGTTTTATTAAAGCCGAAATCGTATCCTTCGATGATTTAATCGCGGCCGGTTCAATGGCCGAGGCAAAAGCAAAGGGCAAAGTTCGTATGGAAGGTAAGGACTACGTCATGCATGATGGCGATGTCGTTGAATTTAGGTTCAACGTTTAACTTTAAGCGCCGGTGTAGTACTTTCCGATTTCACCTAAAGCCTTATCAATAATCTCAAGACCGAGTTTTGCATCTTCGACTGAGATATTGCATGGTGGGCATAGGTGAAGGCGATTGAAGTTATTAAATGGCATTAAGCCAAGCTTTTTACAGGCCGCAACTAATTCATTCATAGCTGGGCTCGATGATCCATACGGAGCAAGCGGTTCGTGGGTGGCGCGATCACTGACCAAGTCGACACCCCAGAAAACACCTGCGCCACGGATATCTCCGATGACCTTGTGCTTCTTAGCTAACTCAATTAAGCCTGGTCCCAAGATTGTTTCACCAATCATGGTGGCGTTCTCAAGCATCTTCTCTTCCTTCATGACATCGATAGTTGCAACGGCAGTTGCACATGCCATTGGGTGACCCATGTATGTCAGGCCGCCTGCAAATACTTTTTCATCAAATGTCTTAGAGACAGTTTCGCTAATGACAATTCCACCGAGTTGGATGTATCCCGACGTCACTCCCTTAGCAAAAGTAATCAGATCTGGAACGGCATCACCATGTTGGTATGCAAACCACTTTCCAGTGCGACCAAAGCCTGACATGACTTCGTCGGCGATCCACAGGATCTTGTACTTATCGCAGAGCGCTCGTATACCTTCTAGGTAGCCCTTAGGTGGCATTAATACGCCGGCAGTTCCAGGAACCGATTCAATAAGAACGGCGGCAATTGTGTTTGGACCTTCAAAGATAATTGTCTGCTCAAGATGTTCTAGAGCGCGCTTACACTCTTCTTCTTCAGACTGTGCCCAAAACGATGTGCGATACAAATATGGTCCCCAGAAGTGCACGTGACCAAAGGCAAACTCATTTGGGAATCTACGCGGATCGCCCGTTGCATTAATCGCAGCCCCTGTGTTGCCGTGATACGAACGATAAGTCGAAAGCACTTTGTGCTTGTGCGTGTGCATACGCGCCATACGAATAGCGTTTTCAATCGCATCAGCGCCGCCATTCGTAAAGAAGACTTTGGCAAAGCTCTCACCTGCCAGCTCAACGATACGTTGTGCCGCTTCATTACGTGCTTCGTTGGCATGCTGTGGCGCAACAGTTGTTATTACTTCGGCCTGAGCTTGAATAGCTTTAACAACCTTTGGGTGCTGGTGACCAATATTTGTAAAGACCAACTGTGATGAGAAATCTAAATATGTCTTTCCTTCATGATCCCAAAAATATGATCCGGAGCCACTGGCAATAGGCATGGGCGAAATCGCGCCTTGAGCTGACCATGAGTGAAAAACATACTTGTGGTCTGCAGCTGCAACAGCGGCTTGCTTGGCAGGATCGTTAATTGGTGTGCTCATGAAAATAGCCTCTAACTTGAATTAGTAGTAATTGGCGTCATTCTAATGCCCTAATGGGGACATAGTGAAGTACCTTCAATGACACTCATCTCATTTTAAAAACATTATCTGAGATATCGTTCGTAAATGACAACTCACCAAGAATCCAGTGTTTTAACAAAAGCAGTAATTCCCGCTGCAGGTATGGGAACGCGTTTTTTGCCTGCAACTAAGGCGATGCCTAAAGAGATGTTGCCTCTGGTGGATAAGCCTGCAATTCAATACGTTGTTGAAGAGGCGGTAGACGCAGGGTTAAGTCAAATAATTATGGTTACTGGAAGAAATAAACGAGCTCTCGAGGATCACTTTGATCGCGCAAATGAGTTAGAAGCCCTACTTGAAAGCAAGGGAAATATTGAACTATTGGAGTCTGTTCGAAAATCTACAGAGTTGGCTCATATGCACTATGTACGTCAAGCCAATCCACGGGGATTAGGCGATGCAGTCCTGACTGCCGCTTCATTTGTAGGCAACGAAGCCTTTGCCGTCTTGCTCGGTGATGACCTCATAGACGAGCGTGATCCAATTTTACCCACGATGATTAAGGTTCACCAAAAATTCGGCGGAAGTGTTTTGGCACTTATGGAAGTTTCCCCCGAACAGATTTCACTCTATGGCGCTGCAGAAATAGCTGCCATCTCACCCTCTGTAGAATTTGAAGGGGTAGTTCAGATCACTGGGTTAGTCGAAAAACCAGCGCCAGATAAGGCTCCTAGCAACTATGCCGTCCTAGGCAGATATTTACTCACGCCAGAAATCTTCGATGTGCTTCGTGAAACAAAGCCAGGGCGAGGCAATGAAATTCAATTAACTGATGCAATCGCAGAGTTAACCAAACGCTCTGACAATGGAGGACCGGTACATGGAGTTATCTTTAAAGGCCGCCGTTATGACACGGGCGATAAATTAGGGTATTTACAAGCAACAATCCGTCTTGCCTCTGAGCGAGAAGATTTAGGACCTGAGTTTCGCGCTTGGCTGCATTCATTTGTTAAAACCTTGGAGAGCTAGAAATCAATTAATTATTGTTGATTGATCCAAAGGTCAGCGGCAATTAGTTCGGAAAAGAAACTTTCTACGATGAGTGCTACTTCGGGAGATTCATCTCCCGGATATCGAAATGTGTACTCTGCACCTTCAATTTCGCCACCGACTGCAACGACTCGAGATTTTCTTTCAGTGCACCATGTCATTAAAGGTTTTTCCCAGTTAGAGCCGGCAAAGATCAGCAATCTATAGTCTTGAACTTTTGTCAGATAAACATCAACATGCGACCAATCGCCGGTCTCGCATCCAACACTTGCACGGCGCGGGCCTTCCCGAAACATTAATGCCGACTGTTGCGCAGAAGAAAATCTTTCGGCTGGAGCGACAAAATAACTTGCAGATGCTCCAGTTAGAATTTCTTGAACTTTTGGCTGCCAGCTACTTCGATTACTCCATATGTATTCATGTGCGACTGCAGCAGATCGAACGATGTCGGCAAGTATGTAATTCTTTTGAAAGAGGTGAGATTCAAGAGCAAGATGAAGAGCCACAGTATGTGCGAAACTTCTGCAGGCAACACCGCCGATCTCAACTTCGGCTCTCATTACAACTGTTGCATCGCTAGCTTCGGCAATCTCTGAGTCGGGGTAGTTGGTTACTGCGATTATTCTGGCTTTTCCCTTTAGTCGATTGACTGCGGTGAGAGTTTCAATGGAATTCCCTGAGGCTGAAACTGCGATTATTACGGTTGAGTCAGTAATTTTCGGCAAAAGGTTATTACTTGCTAATTCAGCCACTGCGTTCATTCCCAATGCCCGCAAACGCATAGCGGCAATGGACGAGGCGTAGTGTGACGATCCCATTCCGAGGAATATGACATGTGATTGTGGGTTGATGCCCAGGCCGGACCATGGGTTTATCTGTGCCAAAGAGTCAGCAAGTTGGTTGAGTAGCTCAGATTTGCGCTCTAAATCCTTGAGAAATAAATGTGGGTCCATTTTATATCCTTTCAATCAACGCCGGTAAGGCGGCATCAGGTACGTACATCCAGCGGGGTAGATGGTTCTGCGCATAGAGAAACTCTCGAAACTCTTGCTGCAATTGGAATAGCAGTAATAAATCTTGATTTGCAAATGGATCTTCATCACCGTCAACAAGCGCCAATGTATAGGAGTTTTGGAATCTTTCCTGTGCTTGATTAATCCATGTCGAGATTTCTTCGGGGAACTGCTTAGCTCTTCGCTCTGCCACTACACGTCCAACGTGATCGAGTGATTGCAACATTCCGGCAATGTCTTTCGCTAAAGGCTCTAAAGAAAGAGTGCTCAAGTTATGGTCAACTGGATTTCCATCGAAATCAATAATCGCATAGGCGCCAGAATCACTTCTTAGAATTTGACCAACGTGAAGGTCTCCATGGATAAGAGTCAAACAAGGAAGATTTGTAATTTCAATTCCAGCTTTCCAGCTTCGAATACGAGCTTCGAATTCACCTAACCGCACGCCTACTTCACCAGGCGTACTGCTCAAAGCAAGATCTAACGTGAAAGAAAACTCATTTAGCCAACGCGCAACATCGCTCTCATTGGCAGGTCGATGGGAAGAGTAATAGAAAGCCAAGTGCATCCTCGAAACAAGCCCTGCGATCTCTGCAGCAAACTCGGTTGATGACTCCAGGTTTCTTTTACCATCAAGGTAGTTTTCCAACTCCTCGACTGCCCATTCCCAACCATCTCTAGTATTTTGCTGATACTCGCTTACATAAGCGACGAGCATTGCAGTATCTGTTCCAGGCTCTTTCCACTCCAGCGCGAACCAAGGAGTTGGCATTGAAGTGAAATTCCCCATTTGGAGGGCATCAATGCGGGGAAGGCAGGAGTTTGCACTGGGATTGATGCGTGAAAACCATTTAGCGATCGCCCGCTCACCAATAATTATCGACTCTTCGGTCTGGTCAACTCCTAATGCTCGCTCACCCGCCAACGGCTCTCTGTGCCAGAGCTTTAAAGAAAATCTGCTTGGTGCTTCGAATTCGCTAATAGTTAGGAGAGCCTGTGTTGCGCCATCTCCTGCCACAACGCGACGAATGATTCCGCCGCCCTGAAATAATGGCAGAGAAAAAATCTCACCGTTTGAATCTCTAACAATGCATACCGAGATGTTTGGAGAAAGGAAAAGTGAATCGAGCAGAGTTAAACCCCTATTTGATTTAACTTCTCGAGCGCGATCTGGGTGCGGCAATAAAGCTTCGATGTCGGCAGAGAACAAGAATTCTCGTAGCAAGTCAGCTCTCACCGGATCTACTTTACGAGGTAGATCGGTGTTTGCGGGCAACTGCCTCAATTACATCTGCGCCTACTTTGATTCCATCGGATTGTTGAACTCGCGCACTGGCCGCGGCTAATCGCGCTTTGAGGGCAACATCTGAAAGAAGACGCTCAATCGCCTCAGTTAATTCTGACTCAGCAAATGAATACGTACCCAAGCGAACTCCAAAACCAGTCTCATCGACGCGTTGGGCATTGTCATACTGATCCCAAAAAAGTGGCAGCACGATCATAGGTTTTCCAAAGTGAATCGCCTCAGTGACGGTGTTATTGCCACCATGAGTAATAACTAAATCAACTTGTGGAATAATTTTAGTTTGAGGTAGAAACTCAGCACCATACATATTCTCAGCGACTTCGAACGAAGAGTGTTGTGGACCTTTGCTAACGATAAATCTATGGTTCGTTTTTCCGAGAATTGAGATTAGGCGTTTCATTAGTTCAACATCGGCGCTACCAAGTGAACCCAAAGAGAGATAGATCAGTGCGCTATCTGATGGGCGATTCTTCACGACATCTGGAAGTGTAAATTCGCCATCAGTATCACGAACACTCGAATCCATTCTGTGCCAAGTCGAATCTAGTTTTCGCGCTTCGGTGTAATCCAACTCTGCTGGAAAGACGTAGAGGTTTGCTTCCGATGATGCGTGAATGAACTCTAATTCGGGCAGCGCAGGAGCGCCTTGAGCGAGAACCCAGGTATTAAAGAGTTCCCACATTGAGCGGCATGATGTTTCGTATTGACTATTAAATGCTGCCCACTCGGGAGACTGCATCTGGCCGTAACCTGAAAATGTTGGAGCAACTTGAGGGCCCTTCATCTCTAATGGATTACAAGAGACAATGCGAATGAACGGCACACCTGATGTGAGAAGAGCTGGAAAAGTAACAACATTATCTTCAACAATTGCATCTGGTTTAACACGGGCGATTATTTCTCGAAGCTGTGGCTCGCAATAGACAGCTCCATCAATGAGCGCTTGCCACGTTGGTTTAACAAAGCTCTCTATCTGCTCAATCGTTGGCTTACGAAATTCAGGAGAAGTTTGAAGTATAAAATCTTTCCAAAATGCGCCTGGGTCCTGATTCTCATCTACTGCTGGGGGAGCCAGATCAACTAGATCCTCTTCGAAACCAAAGGGAATCAACTTGCCTTTCCATGAAGCTTCGGCGGCAAAGACAACTCGGTGGCCACGTTTAACGAGGGCGCTTCCAATTCCTATACATTGATTTGTAGGACCATAAGCCGACTCTGGCATGAACAAAATCGTAAGTGGTTGAGTTGTCATGTAATTTTCCCTTTCTAAATATTTCTACCGTGAAGTGTCGTCGAGCAAAGGGTTCTTAGTTACTGCCCGTGCATAATCCAAAATAAGTTCTACCGCTACGTCGTAATTAATTCTTGAATGACCTGCCATCATTCGGTAACCATATGCATCTTCGAGTGCAACGAGATTTCTACTTATATTTAGAGATGTGCTAGTGAGAGTAAATTTACCTAATGCAGCACCTGTGTCCAAAATAGATTGATAAAGCGATACCTGTCGATCGTAGAGTGAAGTCAGTAGTACGGCATAGATTGGATGACGTGGGGCAGCGCCACCGAGTGCGCAGAGAAGTTTGACTCCCTCATCATGAACATCTAAAGGGAGACCAGATCTAACCATCATAATTAATCGAGCAGCGGGATCTACGACGCTTTCGATTGCAATCAGGCGCTCCTCATAAAAACGTTCCGAGACGGCACGGGTAGCATCAGTCAGCAGATCTTGAAGCTCTGGATAGTGATAGAGAATGGCGCCAGATGTCAGACCCGCCTCTTCTGCAACTTGATTCAAACGAACTGCTGTCCCATGTTCGGCCATTGCGCGCTGGGCGGCTTTGAGCAACTTGATGCGACGCTCTCCGCCTAAATTCGCAACTGCCACAGCCTGACCCCTTGCCTGTGAGGCTAAACCCCCGTGTTTAGGGGAGCGCCTCCTTGATGGTCCGTAAAGTACCGTAAAACAACTCTCAAGGGAAGACTGAATTAGAATTCAAAATAATGAGAAAAAACCTAAAATAGTTACCAAACTCCCTTGATAAAAACTGAATCTAACGTCAGAATCTACCAATCCTCGAGTCGTCCGATCCGAGAATCAAATTCGCCCTCCCCTTAACGGCGATGTAGAAAGGGAGTATTAGATGCCAAAAAGGCAGCATGCTAAGCGCCGCTTACTCGCAGTTGGATCAATAATGGTTGGATTGTTATTGCTTTCTGCCTGTTCTAGCGGTACAAAATCCGATAGCGCATCGGACACACTTAATCCGAAAGCCGATTTAAAGAAACAGTCCTTAGTAGTTTCAAACTGGGATGCGTATATGCCCGCGGATTTGCCAGCGAAATTTGAGGCACTGACCGGCTCGAAAGTCACTGTTACTCACCACGCGACTAATGAAGAGATTATGGCCAAGCTCACCGCTGGCGGTGATTCTGGTATTGATGTTGCATTTGTCTCTGGTCAATTTGCCCAGGCTCTAGCCGCACAGGGTTTACTCGAACCAATTCACCCTGAATTGATGCCGAATCTTAAGAATCTATATCCGGAAGCAACGAAACTTGCTTACGATGTTGGCAACAAATATTCAGTTCCATATTCATGGGGAACAACTGGAATTTGCTACCGTAAAGATTTAACAGGATTTGATCCAACAAGTTGGAACGATATTTTGAATCCAATCGCAAAGCTCAAGGGCAAAGTAACGGCTTTAGCAACTGAGCGTTGGTTGATGCTTCCAGCACAGAAACTTCTTGGTTACTCGGTTAACACGACAAGTGAAACCGAAATGGCAAAGGTCAAGGACACTTTGATTGCAGCTAAGAAGAACTTGCTTGCATACGATGACACCACGTTCTACACCCGTCTGGTATCAGGTGAGGCGGCCATGACAGTGGCTTGGGATGGCTGGTGTAACTACGGAATTACAGATAATAAAAATATCAAGTTCGTAATTCCAAAAGAAGGCAGCGACCTATGGGTAGACACCATGGTCATTTTAAAGACGTCAAAGAATAAGGAAGCCGCACATGCGTTCATTAACTATGTTTTGGATGCAAAGGTCCAGTCATGGGTTATTGAAAATATCCTCTACAAGGTTCCGAATAAAGCTGCGATGGATTTAGTTGCCGCCAAACTTGGTGCCACTTATCCAAATATATTGATGACACCCGCCGACCTTCTTAAGGGCGAGGGAATAGTTGATTTAGGTGCAGCAGGGCCTATGTATACAAAGATTGCCACGGAGATCACAGCGTCTAAGTGACCCCAATAACTAGCGTGAAGGCAGGTCGCTCCGTTAACAAACGGCGCGACCTGCTTGAGCGTCTCACTTTGCAAGGCCCGGGGCTTGTTTACTTGCTCCTCTTTATGGCGGTTCCAATCTGTTTAATTCTTATTTACTCAATCTTTCAAAGAGGTCAATTCGGCGGTGTTGTCTTTCACGCTACAACCGATAATTTCACTCGTGCTTTAGATCCAGTTTATCGAGGCGTACTTTTTGATTCGCTGAAGATTGCATCTATTACTACGGTTTTAGCATTAGCCTTGGGCTATCCAACGGCATATGGAATAGCTAGATTGCCGAAGAGATTTCGTACAACTGCATTACTTCTGATCGTGATGCCCTTTTGGACCAATTTTCTTATTCGTACTTACTCGTGGATTATGCTTCTAAATAGCGAGGGTCTACTCAATAAAGCCCTTCTTAAACTAAATATTATCCATACTCCATTGGATCTTTTGTACACCCAGAGCGCCGTGATTCTTGGCCTGCTATATGGATACCTACCACTGATGATCTTGCCACTGTATGCCTCAATCGAAAAGCTGGATCCAGAGATTCGCGAAGCAGCCTCTAATCTAGGCGCAAATAGATTTAGAACTTTTCTCGATGTGACTTTGCCATTGACGATTTCAGGGGTTCTAGCGGGATCGATTTTCGTTTTCATTCCGAGTTTAGGAAATTTCATTGTCCCTGAATTATTAGGTGGCGGAAAGACCGTAATGGTTGGAAATCTCGTACGAGATCAATTCTTAAAAGCACGTGATTGGCCATTTGGTTCGGTGCTCGCCCTTGTTGTCATTCTTTTTGTATTCGTTCTATTTGCGATTCAAAGCAAAGTGGAAAAGAGAATCTCTGGTGGCGCTCATGCAAATTAGCCGTCCCCGAAAATTCAACTCTACAAAGTTAGGCTGGTTAAAGGCGACGATGGGGGTTACTTACTTTTTTCTATACGTTCCCATCATCGCCCTCGTTGGAATGTCTTTCAATGCGTCAGAATCGCCATTTACATGGAATGGCTTTAGTACGAAGTGGTACGGAGTATTAGCTAATGACTCCACCGTTATGAAAGGTCTTACAAATACGTTAATAGTGGCCTTTACATCTACTTTTTTGGCAACAATCCTTGGCACAGCTTTGGCCGTCGGCCTTCATCAATATACGAAATCCGCCTTTTTAAATGCCTTTGCACTGGCACCTGCGATCATGCCCGACATCGTTTTAGGTATTGGTTTGCTCGCCCTGTTTGCATTGTTATCGATGACTCTCGGCCTTTATTCAGTAGTAATTGCCCACGTTGTATTTAGTATGGCATTTGTATCCGCCGTAGTGAAAGCTCGATTAAGTAACAGCGATCCAGCCCTTCGGGAAGCTTCCATGGATTTGGGTGCAACGCGATCTACGACTTTCTTCAAAATTACTCTTCCATCTCTGACTCCTGCCATTGTTGCTGGCGCACTACTAGCCTTCACGCTTTCTTTAGATGAATTCGTCATTGCATTTTTCACCAATGGTCCTGCAACTCCTACTCTGCCCATCATTATTTATTCAATGGTCCGCTTTGGAGTTACTCCAGAGATTAACGCCCTGGCGAGTTTGCTGATGCTTGTTAGCTTTACCGCCGTAATTGGCGCGCAACGTATGACGAAACTAGCGGAGGCTCGATGATGACCGAAAAGAAGAACCTAATTGAGATTCGAAATTTGACGCATCGATACGGTGATGTCACCGCAATTGATGACATCAACTTAGATATTCATGAAAATGAGTTCTTCGCTTTACTTGGCCCCTCGGGATGTGGAAAAACCACCTTACTTCGCGTACTGGCTGGATTTGAAACTCCTGATGCCGGCACGGTCATGCTTGGAAATACGGACCTAATTTCTATTCCTCCAAATAAGCGACCTATCAATTTGATGTTTCAAAGTTATGCACTTTTCCCACATATGAACGTTGGGCAAAACATTGCCTATGGCTTAGAGCGCGAAAAACTAGGCAAGAACGAGATTAAAACTCGAGTGGCCGAGGTACTTGAAACTGTAGGGCTTTCAGATAAATCTAAGAGCCGCCCCCTTCAGTTATCTGGTGGTCAGCGTCAACGTGTCGCACTTGCCCGCGCCATTATCAAGCGCCCCAAGCTGTTGTTGCTAGATGAACCGCTCTCGGCATTAGATCGCAAAGTGCGGGCCGAGATGCAGATCGAACTCAAGCGCTTACAACATGAAGTTGGAATAACTTTCGTAGTAGTAACCCACGATCAAGAAGAGGCTATGTCAATGGCCGATCGAATTGCAGTTATTGCCAAAGGCAAAGTCGAGCAAGTTGATTTTCCGGTGGACTTATACGAACGCCCGAAAAATCGCTACGTTGGTGGCTTTATTGGTGATAGCAACTTTTTTGATGGAATCGCTACTTCCACTGGAATCATTAATGAAAAACTCGGCCCGATGCCTGGTAATCACTATGGGCGCAACATCACTGGACCGGCACATTTATTAATTCGCCCTGAAGACTTAAGAGTGGCACAGGGTGACGAACATTCAATTAGCGCCAAAGTCCAAGATGTTGCCTTCTTTGGTGGCGCATCTACGATCATATTAACTATTGATAATCACCCAACAACAATTCTCTTTTCGCAACCTGGTTCGACGTCTATCCAACGCGGAAGCCAACTTCAACTTACATGGGATGAACAAAAAGCGATTGTTTTGCCTAGCGATAGTCCAAGTGAGTCGAATAATTAATGACTGTTAAATCTCACTCTGAACGCTCACTTAGCGATGCAAATCCAATTCCATTTTGGACCGATTCGCCATTCGCGCCAGCAGAATTGCCGAAGCTCGAAGCAGATACATCAACTGATTTACTCATTGTCGGTGGCGGTCTTACTGGTTTATGGGCTGCAATCGAGGCAAAACGAATTAATCCATCACAGGACGTACTCCTGCTTGAATCAGAGCGAATCGCTTTTGGTGCATCAGGTCGCAACGGCGGTTTCTTTTCCGAGTCATTGACCCACGGGCTAAGTCACGGACTAGCTACCTGGCCTGACGAGATTGCGACTCTTTTACGACTGGGACGTGAGAATGTTTCAGAGATTATTGACTTCTTAAAGGCCGAGGGAGTTGATGCAGATCTTCGCCTCTGCGGGAAAAGCACGATGGCTACTCGCAATCACCACTTAGACGAGTTAACTCATTCCTTCGCCGAGTTACGTTCCTATGCTGAGCGTGTTGAGCATCGCGATCAAAGCCAAACTCAGGCAGATATTTACTCACCCACATTTCTTGGTTCGCTGCGCTCTTATAGCGGAGGAGGATTATTGGATCCAGCAAAATTAGTGTGGGGACTTCGGGATGTGGCGCTGAAGTATGGGGTACGAATTCATGAAAATACTAAGGTCAGTGGGCTTTCTAATGAATCAAAAGGAGTAAGTGCCCAAACACAATTCGCAAAAGTTCAAACAGATAAAGTGGTGTTAGCAACTAATGCATTTGATCCACTTTTGAAAAGAATGCGTAATAAAATCATCCCACTCTTTGATCATGTATTAGTTACCGAGCAGCTAACCCAATCAGAGATTGATTCATTAGGATGGAAAGAGAATCAAGGCGTAACTGATTCTGGAAATCAATTCCATTACTATCGCCGAACCCCTGACAATCGAATCCTGTGGGGCGGTTATGACGCGTTGTACTATTTTGGAAGTGCTAGAAACGCTGGCGTAAAAGAACATGCTGGCTCTCATGCGCTCTTAGCCAGACAATTCTTTGAGACCTTCCCGCAGTTAGCAGATGTTAGATTCACTCATAAATGGGCTGGAATGATCGATGCAACGTCGCGTTTCACACCTGCATTTGGAACTGCAATGTCTGGAAAAATCGCCTACGCATATGGATACACAGGTTTAGGCGTCGCTTCATCGCGCTTTGGTGCACGTGTCGCCTTGGATTTGCTGGATAAACGAAAGAGTGAGTTAACAGAGTTAACATTAGTAAAGCGCCAGCCAATTAGCTTTCCTCCAGAACCCCTTAGATATGCCCTCGTACAGGCAACGCGAGCAGAGTTAGCTAAGGAAGATATTTCGGGCAAGCATGGCTTATGGCTACGTTTCTTAGATCGGTTAGGCGTTGGGTTTAACAGTTGATGAATCACATTCGAGTAGAGGAGATTTCACTATGAGTATCGGTGTCCATATTGCTGGAAAGAGCCGGGTAGGACGTGGCGCGGTTGTCGATCTATTCGATCCGGCCACTGGCTTGAAAATCTCGGAGATAAGCCAAGGGTCCTTAGATGATGTCGAGTTAGCAACGTCGGCTGCGCGTGCAGCTTTTCCAACTTGGGCATCAAAGACGCCGAGTGAGCGCTCACGAATTCTTTTGCGATTGGCCGATTTAATTGAGGAAAATGCAGTGGAGCTCACTGAAATGGAAGTCTCTGACTCAGGAAAACCTTACGCCACATTCTTAGAGGGAGAAATTCCCTTTGCCGTAGATAATATGCGCTACTTCGCCGGAGCTGGTCGATCACTCGATGGCACCGGTGCGGGAATTTTAAGTAGCGGGTACACGTCAATGTTGATTCGTCGACCAATTGGCGTCATTGCAAGCATCGCACCATGGAACTTTCCTTTAATTATGGCGATCTGGAAAATCGGTCCAGCTCTCGTAACTGGAAATACCGTTGTATTAAAACCTGCTCCAACAACTCCGCATACGTCGCTGCGACTAGCTGAGCTTGCGACAGAGGCGGGATTGCCCGAAGGAGTATTTAATGTGGTTACGGGTGGCTCCGACATCGGTGAAGCTCTCGTTAAATCTCCAGAAGTAAATATGATTTCAGTAACTGGATCTGCTGCAACTGGGCAGAGAATCATGCGCGAAGCAGCGGGCGGAACCAAACGAGTTCACTTGGAGTTAGGTGGGAAAGCGCCGGCAGTGGTATTTGCAGATGCAGATATTTCTGCAATGGCAACTGCAATTGTTATGGGTGCGACCTATAACACCGGACAGGATTGCACTGCGGCAACTCGTGTCTATGTTGAGCGAAACAAATACGCAGAAGTTGTAGAGAAATTGGTCGAAGTTGGATCGCAAGTAAAGTGGGGCGATCCTCGCGCAGTTGGAACCGATATCGGACCTCTTATTTCTGCCGCCCATCGCGACAGGGTGCATGGCTTCGTGGAACGAGCAGTACAAGCTGGCGCAAAGAATGCGCTGGGTGGATTTATTCCTGAAGGTCCAGGCGCTTATTACCCACCAACTGTTCTCTTCGACATGGATCAAAAGAGTGAAATAGTTCAAGGCGAAGTTTTCGGACCCGTGCTTGCAGTTCTTCCCTTTGATAATGAAGAGCAAGGCATCGCGCTCGCCAATGACAGCGCTTATGGTTTGGCATCTTCGGTATGGACGCACGATGTTGCGCGCGCACTACGCGTGAGCCATCAATTAGATGTCGGAGTTACATGGATTAATGATCACTTACCTATCGCATCCGAAGCTCCGCACGGGGGCGTAAAGGGCAGCGGTTTTGGCAAAGATATGAGTCAGGAATCACTTTCTGAGTACACAGTCACACGGCACATCATGATTAAACATGCAGCACCAACAACAAACTCGGGATTTCGTCCTGCGTAAAGCAGGCGACTAATAGGAAGTAGATTGCACCCATGACTCAGATTACGCATTGGATTAACGGCGCCCTTGATACGACACAACCAGCGCGCACAGGCGATATTTATAACCCTGCAACTGGCAAGGTTACAAAGACCGTCGCCTTTGGAAGCGCGGCAACTGTAGATAGCGCAGTCGATGCGGCAACTGCCGCCTTTGCAACATGGCGCCATAGTTCATTAACTAAGCGCACCCAAGTTCTCTTTGCTTTTCGCGAATTAGTCCAACAAAATAAAGAAAAGATTGCCGCATTAATTACCGATGAGCATGGAAAAGTTTTAAGCGATGCCGCTGGTGAAGTAACACGTGGCCTCGAGGTCGTTGAATTTGCCTGCGGAATCCCACACTTATTAAAGGGTGGTTTCTCTGAAGAGGTTTCAACTGGTGTCGATGTTTATTCAATCCGCCAAGCACTCGGCCCCGTTGCAATCATCTCTCCCTTTAACTTTCCAGCGATGGTGCCGATGTGGTTCTTCCCCGTTGCAATCGCTTGCGGAAACTCCGTAATTATTAAGCCATCCGAAAAAGATCCAAGTGCAACGATGTTGATGGCCGAACTGTGGAAACAGGCTGGCCTTCCCGATGGTGTATTTAACGTTGTGCACGGAGACAAAGAAGTTGTCGATGCATTACTAACACATAAAGGCATTAAATCGATTTCATTTGTTGGCTCGACTCCAATTGCTCGCTACGTCTATGAAACTGGAACTAAAGCCGGCAAGCGCGTACAAGCTTTAGGCGGAGCTAAGAATCACATGGTTGTTTTACCGGATGCTGATTTAGAACTGGCTGCCGATGCTGCAATTAACGCTGGCTTTGGTTCTGCTGGAGAGCGTTGCATGGCTATCTCTGCAATCGTTGCCGTAGAACCAATTGCTAGCGCACTCGTTGCACGCATTAAATCGCGCATGGCAAATATTAAGACTGGCGATGGCACACAAGGCTCTGACATGGGCCCACTTGTTACGGCAGTTCACCGTGACAAAGTTGCCTCATACATTGAAGCCGGTGCAAAGGCTGGTGCAACGCTTGTCGTTGATGGCCGCGCACTAGAAGTTGCTGGAGATGGTTTCTGGCTTGGGCCAACGCTGTTCGATAATGTCACACCAGATATGTCTATATATAAGGAGGAGATTTTCGGTCCGGTGTTAAGTGTTCTTCGCGTTGATAGTTACGACGAAGCCCTAGCCCTTGTTAACAGTCATGAATATGGAAATGGCACTGCAATCTTTACTAATGATGGAGGCGCGGCTCGCCGATATCAAAATGAAGTTGAAGTCGGCATGGTTGGTATTAACGTGCCAATCCCAGTACCAATGGCTTATTACTCTTTCGGCGGATGGAAGAACTCGTTATTTGGTGACTCTCACGCTCACGGTGCAGAAGGCGTTCACTTCTTTACTCGTGGCAAGGTTGTCACTAGTCGTTGGTTGGATCCAAGCCATGGTGGAATTAACTTAGGTTTTCCTCAAAACGACTAAGTAGGAAGTTTAATTAATTCATCACCGACGGTTATGAGTCCGGGTTGCACACATGTTGCGTAGATGCCGAAGTTAAAGCCCAGACCAGAGCGTGATTCTTGGCGACCACGGTAGTCACCGATGAGTTTGAGAGTTTTTAAATCCACTATCCCACTCTCAGGGTTTCTAGTTGTTGCTGCACACCGCTTCACCGGGCCACCGGCTCGGATTATCGCGCCGCCAATTGAAAACTCTTGATTTGTCCACGTATCTTCTTCGTGTGCACCAGTTCCATCTACCTGGATAAGCATTCGAAAACGCCTGGCGTCTATTGGGCCAACTTTTGCCGAATCTTCTAGTGCGCCGACTGATGCGCTACTGACTAGCGAAAGGGGCTCAACATCGCTGCCGTTGCGGCCCTTACTGGTCTTAATTAATCGGACTCTTTTGCCGAGACGCTCTGAAATCAAATCATTCCAAGGACCGGCAATTAAATTCCCTTCGACATCCCATGCATCAAAGAAGTTGCCAGCTTGCGCGGGACCTTCATTGACGCTGCCTTGTGCGACGACTTCACCATTTTCAAGAATTGAAAGCGTTGCTTTATCAGCGTCGTATGAGGCGGTGAAAGAAACTAAGTCACCTTCCATTGTTATCGAAACCATTACATCGGCATCATCGATTAAAAAGAACTCACGATCACCAACTGCGCCGCGTTCGGTAATCTGAATTGATTGTGGGTGATGGAGTTGGAAACCCTTAATTGCTGTGGTGGATAGACGAGTTACTCTCATATCAAGAAGAGTGAACGTAATCGCTCAGTGCTTTTCGCTCGGCATCTAAATCATTGATGTGAGCTTTTACAACATCGCCAATGGAAACGATTGAAATTAAGTTACCTGAGCTATCCACGACTGGAACGTGGCGAATTCGCCGTTCAGTCATCACTGTCATTAATTCAGCCACCGTTGAAGTCTCAGTACAGGTAATGACCTCTACCGTCATCACATCTCGAACGCGCATTTGTGTGATCTCATCTAACTTGCCGGGCATAGCCCTTACAACATCGCGTTCTGAAACGATGCCATCAATTTTTTTCCCATCGGGTGAAACGACAAGTGCACCTACATGGTGCGTATTGAGGGAGTTGACTAAGTCATGGATGGTTGCACTCGATGAGATTGTTTCAACACGCTTTCCAGAAATAAGTGAACTAATCTTCAACTTAGGTTCCTCCGCAACTGGGCTCGATATCTATAGTGCTCTTCTTGAACTGCATTGACAAGGGGTAATTCTTCCCCTGTTTAGGAATTGCGCAGGTAATTCCAGCCGACCCTTGTACTCTTCTAGCATGAAAGCCATTCAGATAACCGCCTTTGGCGGCCCAGAGTCCATGCATTTGGTAGAGCTCCCAGAGCCAGTCGCTAGTGAGGGTCTTGAGATAATTGATGTCCGTGCCATTGGAATCAACTACGCAGATACTCACCAAACGGAGAATTCATATCTATCACCACAGAAACTTCCACTGGTGCCAGGAATCGAAGTTGTGGGAACCACATCAACTGGGCGTCGTGTTTTAACTCCCGTTGCAAGCGGTGGGTATGCCCAAAAAACTTTGGCTTATTCGGCCGCGATGATCGATGTTCCAGATGGCGTTAGTGATGAGCAAGCTCTGTGCATGTTAGTTCAAGGCTCAACTGCGTGGCACATATTAAAAACTGTCGGGCACTTAAAAGCTGGAGAAACTGTTGTCGTTCATGCCGCCGCAGGTGGCGTTGGAACAGTTGCAATTCAACTTGCAAAGTTATGGGGCGCAAAAGTTATTGGCGTTGCATCAAGCGAAGGCAAGCGTGCACTCGCAACATCTCTCGGTGCTGATGTAGTTATCGACGCACATTCAGAAGATCTTGGTCGCGATATTCTCGCCGCCAATAACGGCAAGCCCGTTGATTTAGTTTTAGAGATGGTTGGTGGATCGACATTTGATGCCAGCCTTGAAGTTCTCGCTCCTTTCGGTCGGTTGATTACTTATGGAATGGCATCTCGCAAAGCGCCAACGCCAATTCATCCCGGCTCATTGATGGGTGGCTCAAAGACAATCACGGGTTTTTGGCTCTCTCATTGCTTCGGTAAAAAAGAGTTAATGAATGATGTTATTGCCGAACTCTTTGAATTGATTAAGTCCGGCAAGCTAAAGCCTGTTATTGGTGCAACTTTTGGTTTGAGTCAGGCCGTTATTGCCCATAGAGCGATGTTGGCCCGCGAAACCACTGGCAAAATCACCTTAGATCCAGCCCGATAAAAGGATTTTCGAAAGCTCTTCACTGCCTGTACGCTTCGCATTCGACTGTATGCCTAAAAGCATTCAGCCCCCCTAGCTCAGTTGGTAGAGCGTTTCCATGGTAAGGAAGAGGTCACCGGTCCGATTCCGGTGGGGGGCTCGAACAGAGCCTTTCACTAGTTGAAGGCTTTTTTCAAAGCACACCCCTGGCGGGGTAGCTCAGCTTGGTAGAGCAAGCGGCTCATAATCGCTGTGTCGTGGGTTCAAATCCCGCTCCCGCTACTAGTACTACCCGCGCGAATTTCGCGCATTGAGTGGCCTCGGGTAACCTGAGCCCCTCGATAACCAATGAAGGAGTAAGACCATGGCAAGTAAGAGCGCGGACGTACGTCCAAAGATCACCATGGCCTGCGTTGATTGCAAAGAGCGTAACTACATCACTAAGAAGAATCGCCGCAACGATCCAGACCGCATGGAGCTTAAGAAGTTCTGTCCACGTTGCAAGCTGTCAACGCTTCACCGCGAAACCCGCTAATGATCAATCCCGATTCGGTCGGGCGCACTTTTGCTGGTGCAGATTTAGTAACCGTAACGCAATCAGAAATTGATGCCTTTGCTGCCGTCATTGGCGAAAGTAATACAAGCGTTGCACCTCCAACTTTTTCAATTCGAATTTCACTCTCGCAATATGAATCAATTCTGACGCAACCTGAAATCGGTGTTGATTGGACGCGCCTTGTACACGGAGATCAAAAGTTTGAAATCTTCCGCCCCATAGTCGCGGGTGACACTTTTAAATGTTCGGCAACAATTGAAACTCTGCGAGCTGTCGCCGGAAATGAAATTATCTCCGTTCGCTCGGATTTACATTGCCGAGGTGAACTTGTAGTTTCTTCATGGTCAACTTTGGTGGTGCGCGGATGATTGAAATCGGTGCAGAGATTCCGCAAAGGGTTTTCTACATAGATCGCACGATGTTGAAAGCTTATGCCGATGCAAGTGGCGACCAAAACCCGATCCACCAAAATGAAGAGTTTGCAGTTTCAGTTGGCCTGCCAAATGTAATTGCACATGGAATGTTAACAATGGCACTTGTCGGTAAATACGTAACCGATTGGTCTGGCGGAAGTGCAACTGTGCATGAGTTATCGGCGCGCTTTATTAAGCCCGTCATTGTTCCCATGGGTGAAAAAACCGATTTAACCATTACGGGAACCGTTGCCGCTATTGAGGGAGACCGAATCAAGTTAGATTTAGTTGCTACGTCGGCTGGAATTAAAGTGTTAGGAATGGCTAAAGCCGTCGTTACCAAATGAGCGCCCCCGATTCAGTTCTAGCCCTTGCTCAAGAACGTATGAGTGCACGTAGTGCAAAAGATTTTGCGCTGGCCGATACTTTGCGCAACAAAATCGCAGCATTGGGCTATGAGGTTGTAGATGTTGCCGATGGCTTTGAACTAATCGCAAAAGCCGCCTTTATTACGCTGGCCTTTGCCCGCGATATTCGCCCAATAGACTTAGAGAAAGAGACTACGGTCGGAATTATCGTCGATGGATTTAGCGATGATGCCCTTGAGACCGTTAACTCCGTAAAGGCCAATAGCGATTGCGGAATCGTTATTCTTTCAATCGGTGACCCAGGACGACTTGTCGAGGCCATGGATTCACGCACATATCTATTTTCAGTTGCACCTGGTGCCAGTTGGGGCGATTGCGTAAATGTCATAATTGAAAAAGTTAAAAGCGCTTACATAGTGATTATGGATCCCTCTACACGCTTTACTGGCGATGCGATTACTCCAGCAGTTGCGGAGTTAAAAAAAGGTGAATTCGTTGCGGTCGGATGGCGCGGAGGATTAGTTAATATCGAAGATGATTGGCGCAGCGTTGATGATAAAGGTGATGGCGAAGTCGATGTTCTCTTCTCATACTTCATGGCCCTTAATCGTGAGGCAATACTAGAAACTGGTGGACTCAATCCACGTGCAATCTATTATCGAAATGCAGATATCGAGTTTTCATTAAAAGTTCGCCAAGCTGGAGGGCGCTTGCTCCAAATGACACTGCCGCTCGAACAGGGGCGTCACCATGGCTACCATGATGTGGATTCCGACTACCGTGAAATTCAATCTAAGAAGAATTACGATCGCATTCTCGATCGCTTTAGGGGCAAAAGCGCAATTTTGTCGCCACGTCGCTAACCTTTAACCATGACCGAGCTATCGAAATACACCAGCCTGCGTGTGGGTGGCCCGGCGCGCAAAATTGTTCAAGTCTCTACCGAAGCCGAAATCATTGCGGCGATTGAAGCTGCAGGAGATTCGCCAATTTTCATTATGGGTGGCGGAACAAATGTTTTAATTGCCGATAGTGGTTTCGAAGGCACTGTTATTCGAATTTCAAATAACTCAGTGGAGTCTGAAGTCGATGCCTGCAGTGGTGCAACGCTTACTATCGGTGCCGGGGAAAACTGGGATTCTTTTGTTTTAACTTCGATTTCCCACGGCTATGCCGGCCTTGAAACCCTTAGCGGGATTCCTGGCACGGTAGGTGCTGCGCCGATTCAAAATATAGGCGCCTATGGCCACGAAGTAAGTGAGTTTATTACCCGAGTGCGTACGTACGATCGCCAGAGTAAAGCGATTAAGACTTTTACAAATGCCGAGTGCGAGTTTTCTTATCGCAACTCATATTTCAAAGCGCACCCAGGTCGCTACGTTGTCTTAGACGTAGCTTTTCAACTGCGCATCGGCGAAATGACAACGCCGATTACTTATATTGAACTGTCGCGAAAATTAGAGATTGAAATTGGCGATAAAGCCTCCGTTCTCGATTGCCGAAAGTCAGTACTCGAACTTCGCGCTAATAAAGGAATGCTGCTTTCGAAAGAAGATCACGACTCATGGTCTGCCGGTTCATTTTTTACTAATCCGATAATTACCCAGCAAGCCGCGGATGGTCTACCTAATGCTGCGCCTAAGTGGCCGCTAGAGGATGGCCGCGTAAAGGTTTCGGCAGCTTGGCTTATCGAGAACTCAGGAATACATAAAGGCGATGAAATTGGTGGTGCACGAATTTCAACGAAGCATGTTTTAGCACTTACAAATTCGGGTAATGCAACAGCTTCAGATATTGCTGCCCTTGCAAAGCGCGCCCGTGATCATGTGCAGTCAGCCTTTGGAATTACTTTAGTTGCCGAAGTTAATCTCGTAGGTATAGAGATTTAACCCTCTGTTAGAAGTTTTTTGATTCGCCCAATACCCTCAACGATGTCAGCATCACTTGTGGCATAGGAAAAACGTAAATAACCAGAGGGGCCAAAAGCCTCACCAGGCACTGCCGCAACTTCAACTTCTTCTAGTAATAATGTTGCAAGCTCAGCCGAAGTTTTTGGAGTCTTCCCTCGAATAGTTTTTCCAAGTACACCCTTAACCGATGGATACACATAAAAGGCACCAGTTGGTGTTGGAC
>Ga0194055_10001137_pt1 | contig 21617 bp, 18 predicted proteins | sample SepL449m_MetaG_FD_155482 | JGI IMG/M metagenome (GOLD analysis project Ga0194055, IMG submission 155482) | Anoxic zone freshwater microbial communities from boreal shield lake in IISD Experimental Lakes Area, Ontario, Canada - Sep2016-L442-9m | ecosystem: Environmental > Aquatic > Freshwater >...
CCCATATTAATAACAAGGGTTTTTGGAGTCAGATTTAAAGCAAGTCTCGCCTGATCTAGCGATATACCTGCTTCCTCTAATATTTTTGCGCCCATTGAATTTTGCTGAGCGAGAACTCCTAATAGTAAATGCTCTGTACCTATATATGCACTTCCAAGACTTCTAGCAATTGCATCAGCATGCTTTAAACTAGATAGCGCATTATTAGTTAGATGATTTAAGAATTCTTGAAAATCTGGTGATTGCGGCATCATGATTAATATTTCCCCTTAATAATTAATATTAAAACTAATAGTCATATTAATATAATACTGCTACTGGCACTCACATGTCAAGAGTGCTAATTCTATACTCTAGGACGTTATTTAACTTCTGGTTCGTCCCCGTGCTCTTCAATTGCACTGAGTAATGAATTCTCAAGTTCTGACTTTTTCTTAAGCTTAGGTGTTGAAAGTTTTAATGTTTCTTCTTTGGGATCTTTTATAATCTTTTCCGGCATATCTGTCTCCTGTTTATCTTTATTTCCACCTTGATCTTCTTCAATGTCTATCTCGTAACCAGTTAGCTTACTAGCAAGTCTAACGTTCTGACCGCCCTTACCTATTGCTATAGATAGTTGATCTTCGGGAACTACTACTTTACATTTCTTTTGAGATCCATCAAGAATTACTTTAGTAACTTTAGTTGGACTTAAGGCATTAGTTATATAAGTTATAGGGTCTTCATCCCAAACAACAATATCAATTTTTTCTTGATCGCTAATTTCACCCATTACTGCATTAACTCTAGTTCCGTGTCCACCAACGAAAGTTCCAACTGGATCAACTCCAGGAACTTTTGAAAATACAGCAATCTTACTTCTTACACCAGACTCTCTGGCTATATCTTTAATTTCTACAGATCCACTTTCCATTTCTGGAACTTCGCCTCTAAATAGAAACTCTATGAACTCTGAATTGCCCCTAGAAACCACCAGTTGAGGACCACGAAAACCTCTTTCAACGTCTTTTAGGAATACTTTGAGTCTTTGTCCTGGATAATATCTTTCACCTTGAATCTGTTCGCTTTTAGGCATTATAGCCTGAGCACGACCAACATCGACTCTAACTATATTACCTTCAACACGTGCAACGATTCCGTTAATTACGGTTCCAATTTTATCTTCATATTCACTTACTATAATCTCTCTTTCAGACTCCCGGAGTCTTTGAAGAATTACCTGCTTAGCTGTCTGAGCAGCAACACGACCAAAACTTTCAATGTTTTGGTGAACTTCAATAGTCTCACCAAGCTTAATATTCTTTTGCATAACTGAAGCATCGGCTAGGCTAATTTCGTAGGCAGGTGTTTCAACCTTACTTACAACTTCTTTAGTTATATATGCATCAACATCACCATTATTTAGGTTCATTGAAATTTTAACTTCTTGATCACGATCTCCATAATCTCTACGATAAGCTGCGGCAAGCGCTTGCTCTACTGCATCCTGAACAGTTTCTTCAGGAAGGTTTTTCTCTTCAGCAATTGTTCGAATAGCAAGTGCTAGTTGTTTCATGTCTAAATCCATGATTTCTCCTTTTTTTAATGAAAAAATCCGACCTTGTGGCCGGAACATAAGTTAATTATATATCAAGTTAATGCCACTTGCAACTGAGCATGTTAATATATTATGAATGAGTTCAAAAGTTAAAAGATTATTTGATGATTTTAAGCCCAAAAGTTATGACTTAAATATTTCTATTAAGCCTGAATTATTAGAGTTCTCAGGTATGGTTTCAATAAATGGAAAGAAACATGGTCGACCATCAAAAAGACTGACTTTCCATCAAAGTGATCTTAAAATAAAATCCGCTACCTTAATAAAGCATGATAAAAAAGGTGATCGAGAAGTTGAGATTACTCGAATTAATGTACATAAAACTTCTCAAGAGCTTAGACTTCATACAGAAGAAATGGTCTATGCTGGTGAATATTCTGTAAATATTGAATTCTTTGGAAATATAACCAAACCCATGAACGGTATCTATCCATGTTACCCAGACAATGATGATCAAAAGAAAATAATAATTGCTACTCAATTTGAAAGCCACCATGCAAGAGAGGCATTTCCTTGTATAGACGAACCAGAGGCTAAGGCTGTATTCAATTTAACTATAAAGTCACCAAAAAACCTCAAGGTTATCTCGAATACAACTATCGAGAAACAGACTGCTCAAAAAGAAGTACTAACTACAACTTTCAAGCCAACGCCTGTAATGTCGACATACTTATTAGCATTTGTAATTGGAGAACTAGAACATAAATCACAGACCACTAAAGATGGAGTAGAAGTCAGGACTTACGCTACCAAACAAAATATTGAATTTACAGATTTTGCTCTTTCAACAGCCGTTAAATGCTTAGAATACTATAACGAATTTTTTGATATACCTTATCCACTTGAAAAATGTGACCTAATTGCACTTCCTGATTTCGCAGCAGGAGCTATGGAAAACTGGGGCTGTATAACTTTTAGAGAACAAGGCCTGTTTGTCGACGAGAAGACTACGAGCATGTTCACAAAGCAATATGTGGCGATAGTTGTGGCGCACGAACTTGCCCATCAGTGGTTTGGAAACCTGGTAACTATGAAATGGTGGAATGATCTATGGCTTAATGAAGGTTTTGCAAGCTGGATTGAACATCTTGCTGTTGATCATATTTTTCCAGATTGGCAAATATGGACTCAATTTACAGTTGAAGAAACAATGCCAGCCTTAAAACTTGATTCTTTAGATAATACGCACCCGATTGAAGCCATAATTAAGCACCCTGATGAGATTAGGACTATCTTCGATATGATTAGTTACAGCAAGGGTGCTTCAATCATACACATGCTAAATAAATACCTAGGCGCTAATAAGTTTCGTGATGGTCTTAGAGTATATCTCAAGAAACATTCATACAAGAATGCCGAAACTGATGATCTATGGAAGGCGCTTGAAGAAACCTCTAAAGTTTCAGTTAAAGATTTCATGCATGCATGGACATCCAAGCCTGGCTTCCCTATCGTAAAAGTCGAAGTTGACGAACAATCAATGAAATTATCTCAGTCGAGATTTTATGTTCATTCAAATCCCAAGGAGCGTCACGATACTATTTGGCCGATACCGCTACTAGACGGAAGCGATTTACCTCCAGTAATGAACAAGCAAGAGCAAACCATAAAACTTAAAAACAATGACTTTATTAAACTAAATAATGGCCAGACTGGCTTTTATAGGGTTGTTTATGACGAGAATCACATGCATAAACTATCTAGACTTATTTCTGAAGGTCAGTTGTTACCCCTAGATAGACTAGGCATTCTAAGTGATACATTTGAAACTGTTAAATCTGGATTAAACAACTCGACAACCTTACTTGATTTCATGAATAGCTTTTCAAAAGAAAATAATGCTGCTGTTTGGGATATAATCGCTGATGTTTTGGGTACCATCCGAAAAGTTATGGACAGTGAAAATATTAGAAAAGATATTAAGCCATTTATTAGAAAAATCACCAAGGAAGAGCTAATCAGGCTCGGCTGGGAAGAATCAGAAAGTGACGATTACTTTGATCAAATGCTTCGACCTACGATACTAGGTCTCTCCGCATCGGCTGATGAACCAGATGTTATTAAAGAAATATTATCCAGATTCAATAAAGCCACTAAAGGCTCTGACATACATCCCAACCTTAAGCCGCTAATATACTCAACTATCGCTCGAAAAGGCTCAGATCATGAATTCAATAAATTATTAAAATTCTACGAAGAAACTGAATCCAGTGAAGAGAGAGTGGTCCTAGCGATGGCTCTTTGCTCATTCGAACAAAAGCATTTAATCCAAAAATCACAAGATATGATAAATTCTGAAACTGTTCGTTTGCAGGACGTAGGCTATTGGATTGCCTATAGCTTCTCTAATAGGTTCGGTAAGGAAATGGCTTGGGACTGGGTTAAGAGTAATTGGGAATGGCTTCATGACAATTTAGGCAAGGATATGAGCTTTAATAGAATCCCAGTTTACGTAGCAAATTCATTTACAAGCGAAGAATTTATTAAAGAGTACAAAGACTACTTCTTAAAGATAGCCAATCCTTCTCTGGATAGATCAATAAAACAAGGTATTGAAATCATGGAATGGCACCTAGATTGGCAAAAAAGAGATAGAAAAGAAATCGAAGCCTATCTCAAAAACATCAAAAACTAATTCATATTTTTCATAGGCTTAAAGCTAAGCCTATGAATCTTTGTGATTCCGTGTTTAATAATTGCATCACTATGTTTTTTTGTTCCGTAGCCAACGTTACTCGCAAAGTCATATCCAGGATAAATAAGAGACTGCTCTGCCATATATGTATCACGAGCGACTTTAGCAATTATTGAAGCCGCACTAACACTAGGAACAGTAAGGTCAGCTTTAATAAGTGTCCTGGCCTTAGGATTAGACATAAGGAAGTTATAATCTCCATCAATGACAATCTCATCATAACTAGTCTTAATAGCATCGAGAGCCCTTTGCATGGCTGTAGCAACAGATAAAGTTAGACCCATAGAATCAACCTCTTCTGCTGACACCCAACCAATACCATATGACAAGGCATTTAAAATAATTTCAGAACTTAGAACAACCCTTTTCTTAGGACTAAGTAATTTTGAATCAGTAAGTCCAGCAACGGGATTTGCAGGATCTAAAATTACAGCACCAGCAAGTAAGGGTCCTGCCCATGATCCACGGCCCACTTCATCAATGCCAACAACTAAATTCATTTATGCAACACAAGGTCTATTAGATTGAATTTTAGATAACACCATAATAGTCTACTGTATTTTTATAGATATTTCGTTGTGTCTCAAAAATCCAGGTTTCCAAGGTGGATCAAACCTTGAAATTATTGGCGCGCCTATTAAGTTCAATTTATGCTGTTTCGCCCACATCTTCAGTTCTTTAGTCTTATTTTCAAGCTTAGATTCAGTCGTATATCCAGAAAATTTTATTACTACCGCCTTATATTTTTCTATCTTTTCAATAACTACATTATCGTTATTGGGTATCGGCAAGGATTCTTTAGAGTACTTCGATGGCATTGTAAAAGAAATTGAATACTGATTGCTCTTATTCTTCTTACTTGTCGAGACAGGTGCTGTCATAGGAATTTTTTGACCATTCTTATTGCCACCGAAAATATAATTAGCAAGATAACCAAAACCTTGACTACCAGCAGTGCTGTGTGAATCAGATTCAATATCAACAGTTGCGTTAATATAACCCAGATAATGCCTAATTTCTATTTGTCTATCTTTTTTTATTACATCATACTTTGGTGTTTCTATAGCCATACCTATATAGTACGCCAATAAATGCTAATTAGCTTAAATAATATAAGCAAATAGAAAAAGAGGATATTTAACTCTATGATTTAGGAGCTTCAGTAGTTTCAGCAGGAGCTTCAGCTTCTTCAGCCTTTACTTCTTCTACTGGTTCTTTGTCATCTATAACGTTAACTGAATCACTATCAAAGTTTACGCCTGTGAGTCTTGCAGCTTTACCTGTTCGAGCACGCATATAAGAAAGATAGTTTCTTCGTACTGCACTTCTCTTTGTTACTTCAATTTTTATAACAGTAGGGCTATTTAGCAGGAAGCTTTTTTCAACTCCAACACCACTAGCAATTCGTCTTACGGTAATTCGGCTCGTATGGCTTCCTTTACGATCAGTTCTAATAACTAAACCTTGGAAGATCTGAACTCTTTCCTTGGCGCCTTCTTTAATTTTCTGATGAACCTTAACTGTATCGCCAGACTTAACGTCTACGACTGCTCGCTTTTTATATTGTTCGTTAATTTGTTGTATAACAGATTGCATAATCAAATAATTTTACCCTAAAAATCGAATTTATGCAAGGAAAATTTAATAATTGTTATTAGCATCGGATTGGTTGGATTCACTGGTTAAATACTGTTACTCGGACCGATGCTGAAATTTTATTTTATCTTAGCTCTTTTTTTTAATCAGGCGTATAATTATAGCAATGGATTACGGAAAAATATCTTTAGAACAACACAAAAAATTAAAAGGTAAAATCGGGGTAACCCTGAAAGACAACCTAGATACTAAGGAAAAACTGAGTATTTACTATACCCCGGGAGTAGCTGCCGTGAGTAGCCACCTGGCAAAACACCCAGAGGAAACGAATAAATATACTTGGACGAATAATAATGTGGCGGTTATCAGCGATGGCTCAGCCGTACTTGGTCTTGGAAACATTGGACCTGAAGGTGCTCTACCTGTAATGGAGGGTAAATCCATGCTTTTCAAAAACTTTGCAAATATTGACGCAATTCCTATAGTTCTAGACGTTCATTCTGCCGAAGAAATTATTGCAACAGTAAAAGCAATTGCTCCAAGCTTTGGCGCCATAAACCTCGAAGATATTGCCGCACCACAATGTTTTGAGATTGAAGAAAAATTAATTAATGATCTTGATATGCCTGTTATGCACGATGATCAGCATGGAACTGCAGTAGTAGTTCTAGCTGGACTAATTAATGCCGCTAAAATTACCGAGAAAAAAATTGAAGATATGAAAATTGTAGTTGTTGGCTCAGGCGCTGCAGGAGTCGCAATTATTAAACTCCTAAATGCCTATGCCAATCCGGACATAATAGCAATAGATTCAAAAGGCATAATCCATCATGAACGAGGAGATCTTAACCATACAAAAATTGAACTCCTAAAAATGACTAATCGAAAAAAAGTAAAAGGTCTGCTACATGATGCTTTAGTCGGAACCGATGTTTTTATTGGAGTATCCCAACCAGGACTATTGACCGAAGAACTAATTAGACTAATGAACAAGGATCCAATAATATTTGCCATGGCTAATCCTACGCCTGAAATAATGCCCGATTTAGCCCATAAAGCTGGTGCAAGGATTGTAGCAACTGGAAGAAGTGATTTTCCGAATCAGGTTAATAACGCCCTAGCTTTTCCCGGTATTTTCAGAGGGGCTCTAGACAATAATGTTAGAAAGATTACGACAGAACATAAAATAGCTGCGGCAGAGGTAATCGCAAGTTTAGTAGAAAACCCAACTGAAGACAATATTATTCCTCCAGTTAATAATGAATATCTCGTAAGCTCTATTGCTAAAATAATAGTTTAGTCAACAACCCTAAAGACTTCCTCGAGAGAGGTTATACCCGCGCATACTTTTAATATGCCATCCTGAAGCATTGTTAGCATGCCATCTTCTCCTGAAGCATTGTTAGCATGCCATCTTCAACTGCTTTTTGCTCTAAGATCTCAGTTGTAATCTGTGAAGGATCTAGTTTCAAAATCTGTTGCACACCTTGAGTCATTCTAAGCTGCTCTCTAATAGCTAGCTGACCAGTATATCCAAAAGGATTGTCGGCGCTTTTTCCGGCCTTATACAGAGTCAGGGTTTCTAAATCAGGTTTAGTATACTGAGTAGGGATTTTATCTATTATCACCTTCAGTCTAGCCTTAAGATTATCGTCAGGTTTATAGGCAACTTTTGTGGTATCATCAAGCCTTCTTATGAGCCTCTGAGCCATTATTAAACGAATTGCGGAAGCGAAAAGTGGGTTAATGCCAATCATATCAATCATTCTTGTAAGCGCAGCAGATGAAGACGATGCGTGGAATGTGCTCATAACTAAATGTCCCGTAAGTGCTGCTTGGAGAGCAGTTTTTGCAGTATCTTGATCTCTAATTTCCCCAACCATAATGACATCCGGATCAAGTCTTAGAACAGCTCTTAGCTTGTTTGCAAACCCAGTAGATTGCTGGTCGCCAGCAACCGGAATCTGAACTATGCCATCTATCAGATATTCAATTGGATCTTCTAGTGTTAATATCTTTCGTTCATCAGTATTTAATGTATTAATTAAAGAGTATAGCGTTGTAGTTTTTCCCGATCCAGTCGGCCCAACAACCATTACTAGCCCGGTTGGGTGTCTAATAATATCATCTACCACAACTCGCTCAACTTCAGACAGTCCGAGTTTATTTAGGTCAAGCATCTCCATAGTTGTATTGAATAGTCTCATGACTATGTCTTGGCCATAGGCTGTTGGGACAACCTCAACTCTCAGGTTAACATCAACTGATTCTCCTGTAGCCAAAGTAAACTTTTTAGCTATATGACCTGATTGCGGCTCAGGATCCTGTGTGGATACATTGGCGGCAATTGCAATCGCACTAATTACTTGACGATATTTTTCAAAAGATAAATTGGCGATTGGATGCAATACCCCATCCACTCTAAACCTAATTCTTAGTCCAGTTTTTTGGTTTTCTAAATGAATATCTGAAGCTTTAATTTGGTATGCTTGCTGGACTAAGTAGGCTAGTATGTCATCAGCTCTTACGGTGTTTAGAGTATTAGATATCCTATCTATTAGCTGGCTCGTATCATCGCCGCTTAATTTGATCTCATCATATATAATCTTTTTTTCTGGGTTATATAATTTATAATATTCATTAAATCCAGTCTCAGAAATTATTGCGAAGGATACTCTTTGGTCAGTAAAACGATTCGCTAGGCTACCCAAAGTTTGTTTTGAAGTCGAAGTAGTTATTCCGAATAGAATAATGTTTTTATCGGCCCTAATCGGGACAATCTTTAGGTTTTTCATTTCATCATTGCCTAGAATATTAGGATATAGTGATTTATCAGTCAGCTTAGACGTATCTATATACTGAATTCCAATCAATCTGGCACGTTTTTCAGTCTGCTGTTCCTCGTCTAGTCTAAAATCTTGGCTCATGCAATATATTATACATTAGCACTATGAGTTTACGTTATCTTATTCTATAGTAATTACTCATGAGAAATATAATAGTTGTTATAAACGATATTAGAAGTAGCCATAATGTTGGCGCGCTACTTAGAACCTGTGATGCTATGGCGGTAGAAAAGGTTATTTTTAGTGGTTATTCCCCCTACCCAAAACTCGTAAATGATGAAAGGCTACCGCATATATACAACAAGCTCACTAAAGATATCAATAAAACTGCTCTAGGAGCACAAGATAATCTTAATCTAATTCATATCGAGGATATCTATAAAAAAATCATTGAGCTAAAAAAAGTTGGCTATTCAATAGTGTCCTTAGAACAAGCAGATAATTCAATTAAAATGCAGGAATATCGCCCAACCGATAAAATAGTTCTTATTATAGGTAATGAGCTTGATGGAGTTGAATCAAAAATCTTAGATATGTCAGATTCTATAATTGAAATCCAGATGCTTGGAAAAAAAGAGTCCTTAAACGTAGCCTCAGCAACGGCCATAGCTTTATATTGCATGAGATTTGGATTTTAAATTATTTTCGTTATGATACAATATTAAGGTTATGGCTAAAGCCAAGAAAAATAAAAAAATCACACCAACTCATAAGCGTAAAGGTGCTCATCAAAAAAGAACAAACTCTTTTATGAAAACCTATTGGCCCTATTTGCCTATGGTCGGAATAATTGGAATAGGCTTAGCGGTAAACTTTGCCATCAATAGAGCATCTATGCCAAATGTGCTTGGGACACATTCTTCTGTTACCGAAAGTCAGCTCGTAAGTGATAGCAATATCATTAGGTCAAAAAACAACATAGCTCCTCTGTCTTCTAATTCATCTCTGGATAAAGCCGCTAGCGCTAAAGCCCAAGATATAGTAAATAATAATTACTGGTCTCATGTATCAAAATCCGGAAAAACAGCTTGGGATTTTATCGGTGAATCTGGATACAGATATAGTGTAGCTGCTGAAAATCTTGCTTATGGCTTTAACAGTAGTAACGAAGTTATTACTGGTTGGATGAATAGTCAGGAGCATAAAAATAACCTGCTCGGAAAGAACTATAAAGAAGTCGGTTTTGGTATTGCAACTAGTCAGAATTTTATGGGAAAAGGCTATGAAACAATCGTTGTCGCATTATATGCCAACCCTGGGAGTCCTCAATCAGTCACAGCAGTTGGTCAATCTACCGTTAACAGATCAAACCAAATTAATATTTCAAATACATCTCAAAGCATATCCTGGATTCAAATGCTCACTAAAGGTGGTGCACCATGGAGTTTATATTTTGGCACTGTGGCAGCTACTATTCTTGCAACTATATTTATTATTAAACACGGAAAAACTTGGCATAAGGTGTTAGTCAAAAGTGAAGATTTTATCATCCACCACCCTATGCTTGACTCTATAGCTGTTGGCCTTGTTATGATTGATTTTGTGCTGTCTCACCCAATCGGAACAATTCTTTAATTACTTTATTACTAAATTCTTCTTTCCAACAATCTCCTCTATAATATCAATAATTTCTTTGTCCAAAGAAACTCTTACTGGTAATTTGATAGCTTGTCTCTTTTCACCCTCACCTATAACAAGAATTACCTCAGCTGGGCCCTTGTTCGCATCTATAGTCTGCTTTAGAACTGTTAACTTATTGGTATCAGATGAATCGTTAAGTCTTATGTAAACAGCCTTAACACTAACATCTCTAGATTTTTTTCTTATCGATTCGAGCTCAGAATCAACCTTCAATTTACTATCTTTGGGTATATCTGAAACATTCTCGACTGAAAATTTAAGTTCACCATTCCTACTGGATACTTTCCCGTCAACCTTAACAACTCTATCCTTGACCCAAAAAACTTCTGTATCTTTAAGTGTCTTCGGAAATAGTACTAACTCAATTGATCCTGACAAGTCTTCTAAAATTATAAAAGCCATTTTTGCACCATTACGAGTAGTTATTTTTCTAATATCTGCTATCATTCCACCAATCGTGACATTGTTATCAGAGTCTTCAGAAAGTGATTTTATTGGCCTAGTCTTTTCTTCAAGGTATTCTATATAATCATCTAGCGGGTGCTGAGTTAGATAAATGCCCAACAATTCCCTCTCCCAAAGTAGTTGAATTGATGGGTTTGGGACAGTTGTAATTTTATCCAGTCGAAGAGTAGATGTTGATGAGTTAATTTCTCCTCCAAACATGTCAATTTGGCCATTTTCTAATTCTTTCTGAGACCTAGCCGCAAATGCCATAAGATTATCAATATTAAAAAGAAGCATTTCCCGTCCTTCAAATTTATCAAATGCACCAGCCTTAATGAGACTTTCAATATTTTTTCTATTTATTATTCTTGGGTTAATTTTGCTAAAGAAGTCTTCAACGCTTATAAAATTACCCTTTTCTTTTCTTAATCTTATTATTTCATCCACGGCATTCGATCCAACATTTTTAATAGCTAGCATTCCAAAACGGATTTTATCTTGCTCGCCTCTTACTATTGCAAACTCAAGAAATGATTCGTTTATATCTGGAGGTAGAACCTCAATCCCCATCTTCTGGCATTCATTAATTTCAATACTGAGTCTATCTGTATCATCGTAATCACTGGTTAAAACTGCTGCCATGAATGCAGCTGGATAATGAGCTTTCAAAAACGCAGTCTGATAAGCAATTAGCCCGTAGCAGGCAGCGTGACTTTTGTTGAAACAATAGGCTGCAAACTCTTCCAATTGCTTCCAAAACTTCTCCATGAACTTTTTATCTATTCCGGAATTCTTATATGCTCCATCTATCATCTTATCCTTCATTTGTGCCATCATTTGTGCGTTCTTTTTACCGATGGCTTTTCGGAGCATATCTGCATCTCCACCAGAAAAACCTGCAACCTCTTTAGATATCTGCATTACTTGTTCCTGATAAACTAAAACACCATAGGTATTCTTTAAAGCATTTTCCATTTTGGGATGAGGATATTTAATTTTCTTTTCGCCCAATTTACGAGCAATAAAGTCATCAATAAACTGCATTGGACCTGGACGATATAGGGCAACCATAGCGACAATATCTTCAAACTTACTTGGTTTTAACTCCTTTAGATAGCGTTTCATTCCAGCTGATTCAAACTGAAAGACTCCAGTTGTATCACCTCTAGACAATAGCTCAAATGTAGCCTCATCTTCGAGTGAAATCTTGTTAATATCTACCACCTCGCCGTAAACTTTTTTGATTGTTCGAAGTGCATTATTTATAATTGTTAAGTTGGATAGGCCTAGGAAATCGATTTTTAAAAGCCCTAGCTCCTCAACAGGGCCCATTGAGTACTGAGTCGCTATAACACCTTTTTGCGCCATTTCAAGTGGAGCATATTTAACAATTGCTTCTGGCGCGATGACAACTCCAGCAGCATGTACGCCGTGGCTTCTAATTGTCCCCTCGAGCTGAACTGCTAAGTCAAAAATTTTCCTGGTATTTTTATTTTGAGTATATTCCGCTTTCAACTCTGCATTTTCAACTAAATGCACAGCAAGTGCAGTATGCATACCTTGAACGGGTGGTGGAATCATCTTAGCTAATCTGTCAGCCTCAGAATAAGGCACCTCTAGCACTCTAGAAACATCCCTAATTGCATTTCGAGCAGCCATGCGTCCGAAAGTCACAATATTTGCGACCCTATCGGTTCCATACTTATCTACACAATATCTAATGACTTCGTCTCTTCTCGAATCCTGAATATCTATATCGATATCGGGCATGGATATTCTGTCTGGATTAAGAAACCTCTCAAAAAGTAGGTCATATTTAAGTGGATCTAGTTCAGTTATTTTAAGTGCATAGGATATAATCGATCCAGCTGCACTTCCTCTACCTGGACCAAAAACAATACCCTTATTTTTACCCCAATTAATAAATTCAGATATTATTAAAAAGTAGCCATTAAAACCCATCGAACTAATTACACCTAATTCATAGACTGCTCTCTCAGCAACGTTCGAAGGTAGAATATTTTTAACTTCTTTTATGCTCATTTTATTAGCCTTATTCTCAGGGATGTCAGCATACCGATACGCTAAGCCTCTATAAACTGATTCTGCCAAATAACTTTCTTCGGTCATGCCACTCGGAACATCAAATTTTGGAATTAAAATCTCTCCAAGCTTGATTTCGACATTACATCTTTCAGATATAATTTTTGAATTCCTAATAATTTCAGGGTATTCATCGCCCCATCTTCCTATTACTTCGATAGGGTCAGTAACATTAAGATCAAAATCTTTAAGTGACATCCTTTTTTCATCAGTTAAAAAACTACCTGTCTGGACGCATAGTAAAATCTCATGAGCCTCTTCATCTTCTTTTCTTAAATAATGAGCATCACTTGTTAGAACACATTCTAGTCCAAGTTCTTTGGCAAGTTTTAGTGCGTCTTTAGTTACTTCAACCTGCTCATCCCACTTAGATGGATGTTCAGGATGACCATGATCTTGAATTTCAATATAGTATCTGTCACCAAAAACCGACTTATACCATGTTGCAACTTCGAGGGCTTTATCGTATTGTTTTTGTCTTAGCAGATCTCCGACCTCACCACCAATACAACCACTTAGAATTATTAATCCTTCGTTATATCTTTCGAGTAAATCGTGATCTATTCTAGGCTTATAATAAAAACCGTCAATATTTGCGATCGAAGATAATCGCATAAGATTTTCATAGCCAACATTATTCATGGCAAGGATAATAAGGTGGTAATTTTGCTTATCTAGACCAGCTTCTTTGTCGGTATAAGATCTTGCGGCAATATAGGTCTCCATGCCCAAAATAGGCCTAACGCCCTTAGCTTTTGCAGCTTTATAAAATTCAATTGCGCCAGACAATGTTCCATGGTCAGTAATAGCAACTGCTTCCATAGATTTTTCAACTACGTAATCTATTAGTGCAGGAACTTTTGTTAAACCATCTAGAAGACTGTACTGAGTATGGTTATGCAAATGAACATAATCACTGGCAGTTAATTTCACAGCTATTTGTACCCTCTTTATTTAATTTCCTACTCATTATTATAGGACAAAAGGGGCTATACTTGCTAACTTTTATACTTTTTCTGATTCTTTGTCCACAAAGTTTCGAAGCTTATCAATTGAGTCGGTTGCGTCGTTTATAGCATCCTCTAATTCAACGTCTACTTTTTCACCTTCGTGCAGCGCAGTTAGGGCTAGACTAATTCGATGGCGGGCTTCTAAAGCTATATCGGTAAGTTTATTAAGCTCATTTTTTGCTTTACCTTTATATGATAAGCCTATGACTTTAGCTTCAGCAATCAACTCGGTTATATCTAAATGATACTTTTTTAGCTTTATTTCTAGTTTGTGAGTATATGATTCAGCGCTTTTACGAACATCATTTCTTGTTTCCTTGCCGCTCTTTGGTGCAGTAAGTATTCCGACGCCATAACCTATTAGCCCCGCGACTAGTGCGCTCAATGCTATTTTTCTTTTATAATCCGACATAATATATTCCCCTCTTATTTATTGACTAATGAATTAACAATATTTTTAACTGCAGCAGTATAAGTAGAAAAAGTAGCCACCTTTTCCAAGGATACTCCAAGTTTTTCGGCTGAATTTACAAAATTCTCAGCCTTGTCGGTTATGCGGTCAATCTTTTTAAAGAGAATATTTACTTTTATAAGCACTACAATCCCAATACTTAAGAAAATTATAAGAACGAAGGAATTGATCAGTACTAAAGCCTCAGTAGCAGTATTCATAGTAAATCTACTATTACACTTTTATTTACTTATTGCAATAGGTCTACCAGATATCGTCTAAAGTCGTCTTTTATATCTTCACGCCTAAGAGCAAAGTCTACGACCGTTTTTAGATACTCTAGCTTATTGCCAGCGTCGTAGTATTTAGCATTTTCAATCTCTTTAGCAATGACTCTTTTTCCATCATTTACCATTAAATCCAGTGCTCCATTAGCAAAAAACTCTTTGCCTTCCTCTAAAATGTCAAAAGACTGATGCAGGTATTTAAATATATCTGGGGTTAATAAAAAGCCTGAACATGTGGCCATATCTGAAGGAGCTGCTTCCTTGCCTGGCTTTTCGACAATCTTATTAACTTCTATTATTCCATCTCTTAAAGAGTTTCCCGCAGCGAATCCATATCTATCATAATCTTCGTCGCTACTAGCCTTAACTGTAGATAAAATAGGGCAATTGAATTCATTATAGGCATCTATCATTTGCTGAAAGCGTAGCGGCTCTGAAACTATAAAATCATCACTCCAGGTATATATAAATGGCTCGTCGCCTATAATATGCTCGACATTAAGTAGAGGTGTTCCTGAACCATATAAGCCTTTTTGTCTTACATAAATAAAGTTGGCCATTTCAGATATAGCCCTAATTTCATCAAGTAAAGGTTTCTTGCTCTCACCACCTTGTTTTAAGTTATTTACTAAGTCTTGACTAGGTCTATCGAAATGATCTTCAATGCTTCTCTTGCTATAACCGGTAACGATTACGATATCTTCAATGCCGACTTTTACCAATTCTTCTACGACATATTGAATTATTGGTTTATCTATTAATGGCAACATTTCTTTCGGCATTGCCTTAGTTTGGGGCAAAAACCTAGTTCCAAATCCGGCTGCTGCTATAACTGCTTTTGTTACTTGTTTCACTTATCTATATTATCACGAATTAATCTGCTCTCGGATCAATTTTTGAGCTAGAGCAGGATTAGCTTGGCCTTTACTATTCTTCATAACCTGACCTATCAAGAATCCAATAACTTTATCCTCACCAGCCTTAATATCTTCTATAGCCTTTGGATTAGCGGCCAAAACATCAGCCACTATCTTACTTATTTCGTCCTGGTTTGACATTTGGATATAGCCTTTATCTGAAGCAAAAGATTTTATATCTTTGATTTGTTTTTCAGATTTGATTAAATCCTCTATTAAATCTTTAGCGCCGTTTGAGTTTAGCTCACCATCATCAATTAATTTGGATACTGTTGAGTACTGAATGGATCGGCTAGCTACGTCCATAGTTTTAAGCTCAGGAAATTCTTTCCTAGTAGGAATTTCTATATTAATAATCCAGTTTACTACCTTTTTAAGCATCTCCGGATTATCCATATAACTATCAACTAAAGGTAAGTAGCTAACGTTTGGATTTTCTATTTCAGAGTCTAGAAGTAATTCAATTTGAGGAACTTCAAGATTAGCTGAACTGAGAATTTCTCGCCACTTATCTGGCATGACAGGCATTTCGGATTCAATTTCATCAATATAGCTATCTTCTAGACTTATTGGCGGGACGTCTGGCTCTGGGAAGTATCTGTAGTCATGGGCATCCTCTTTGGTTCTTTGGGAGAAAGTACGTTGTTTAGAGTCATCCCATCCTCTAGTTTCTTGAACGATTGGCTGGCCTTTATCTAATAATTCAATTTGTCTTTTTATTTCATACTCAACAGCCTTCTCGACACTTTTAAAACTATTCAAGTTCTTTGTTTCGCTTCTAGTACCCAACTTAGAAGAGTTCTTTGTTTCACTTCTAGTACCCAACTTAGAAGAGTCTTTAGAGACCGATACGTTTACATCAAACCGCATATTTCCATAATATAAATTAGCTTCTGATACATCAGCATATTTCATTAACAAATGAAGCTCTCTAGCAAACGCTTTAGCCTCAGCTGAGCTATGAATGTCAGGCTCTGAAACTATTTCTAAAAGTGGAGTGCCTGCTCGATTAAGATCAACTAAACTATAGTCCTTACCTGTCTGGTGAGTACTTTTCCCAGCATCTTCTTCGAGATGAGCTCTAGTTATCCCAATAACTTTTTCTTCATTTTCCACTAGTATGTTTACTTTTCCGCCCAAAATTATAGGAGCTTCAAATTGAGTTATCTGGTAGCCCTTAGGTAAATCAGGGTAAAAATAATGTTTCCTATCGAAATGAGAATTATTTTGCGGTCTAGAATTAAGAGCAAATCCTGCCTTCGAAGCCAGATAAAGTACTCTCTCATTAAGAACCGGCAAAGATCCAGGAAGGCCGAAACAGATATGACTAACAAGGGTGTTTGGTTCAGCTTCACGAGCATCATTATCTACACCTGCGAAAAGCTTAGTTTTGGTTTTTAGCTGAACATGGCACTCGATACCAATGGTTGGCAAATAGTCCCCATACAAATATCTATTTTCTTTTGTCATTTGGCAATGCTCCTAAATCTTGTAAAGCTTTTTTGAAACCGGTTAAAGCATCCTTGGTATCGGTTTTCGTAAGACGAGTTCTAGGGTTGCTTTCTAGTTTGTTGCTTAGTTTATGCGCAAACCAAACTCCGTCATTATCCGTAATATGCCTTTGAGCTGAAACAAGTCTCTCGCCCATAGACTTGCCCTTGAAATGCTTCTTTTTCAAAGCTTCATCCATTAATTTATCTGCATCTAGAATTGATTTAGCCCAAGTTTTTTTATCTACAAGTAATTTTTGGAGTGTTTTCCATGCAGCAAAAAAGTACTTTCTATTGATACGGATTGGCTTATATTTCCAACCAAAATATACAGCTATGAAGAACAAAATAACTAATCCGATATATACATAAACTATCATTTAACCAGCTCCTCAACCTTTCTTGCGGCCCCTAGTAGTGAGCGGTCTTGTTTTTGAGCCGCCATGAGCTGAACTGCAACGGGTAAATCATTTTTCATGCCAATCGGAATAGTTATTGCTGGAATACCAGCTAGATTTGGGGCAACAGTTAGTACGTCAGATAAGTACATGGCTAGTGGGTCATTAGATTTTTCACCGATCTTAAAGGCCTGAGTTGGCGCGACAGGTCCTAGCAGGAAGTCGACTGACTTAAATGCTTTTTCGAAATCGTTAACAATTTTAGTCCTTACCAGCTGAGCTTTTTTGTAATATGCATCGTAGTAGCCACTGCTAAGAACATACGTGCCGATAATTATTCGTCGCTTTGCTTCTTTACCAAATCCACGCGCACGACTCTCGGCATAGCTCTCGTTTAGGTCTTTCGCCTTGTCGTAAGTATATCCAAATCTTTGGCCATCATATCTGGATAAATTAGAGCTCACTTCAGCTGGACATAAAATATAATAAACCGCTAGAGCTGATGGTAATATTGGCAAACTAACATCAACTATTTCGGCACCAGCAGTCTTAAGCTTCGCTATCAACTCATCTATTGAATCTTTTATGTCAGAATTTAGGCTATCATCAAAATATTCTTTAACGAGTCCAATTTTCTTACCCTCAAGACTACTATCTAGATCAATGTAACTTAATGAGTCTTTCTCGATAGTAGTTGAGTCAAGTGGGTCGCGCCCAGACATAACATCTAATATTAGGCTTGCTTCGCCAACAGTTCTTGTTAATGGGCCAATGCAGTCTGTACTGCTGGCCATTGCAACCACGCCACTTCTTGAGACTAGTCCATACGTAGGCTTAAGACCAACGCATCCACTAAAAGCTGCTGGCTGACGAATAGACCCACCAGTATCAGTTCCTATTGAAAATGGAGCTAATCCTAGAACTACTGATGCAGCTGAACCACCCGAACTTCCACCAGGAACTCTAGTTTTATCATGTGGGTTTTTAGTAGTCATAAAATCACTATTTTCAGTTGAAGCACCATGAGCGAAAGCGTCAAGATTAGCTTTAGCTACAACTATTGCTCCCTCAGCCTCTAATTTTTCTATAGCACTAGCCTGGAAAGGTGCGTTAAAGCCTTTAAGTATGTTGCTAGCAGCAGTTGTTTCTCCACCATAAGTTAAAAAATTATCCTTAGCAATAAACGGTACTCCTGCAAGACGCCCCATATTCTTACCCGACTTGACTCCTTCGTCAATCAGCTTAGCCCTTTCAAGAGCTCGATCTTCAGTCAAAGATATAATTGCATCAAATTCCTTGGCCATATTAATCAAAGACAGTGATTCAGATACTAAATCTACGGCCGAAAGCTTTGCATCATTAACTTCATGAGCAATTTTAGCTATATTATCCCAAGTCTTCATCCAATCATCCTCTTGACCTTGATCTGTCCATCCTGACTGTCTGGCAAATTAGACATTAATTGATTTTTATCTATGTCGTAATCAATCTTTTCATCACTGCGTGTAACGTTTTTGAGCCCGCTTACTTGGTAAGTGGGTTCTAGCCCTTCTACGTCAATTTTATCTAAATGACTTACGTAATCTAGAATAGAGCTAATCTCTTCAGAGAATTCATTAATCTCCTCACTGGATAGCTTTAACTGAGCCAAGTTGGCCAATTTTAATATTTCTTCTTTTGAAATTTTTACCATATTTTATATAAATATATCAGAAATTGTCTGATGTGTTTAGCCTTTTGCCTTAACATCTTCAATTATATCTCTTAGTTCAGCTGCTTTCTCGAACTCTAAGTTAGCTGATGCTAGTTCCATCTGACCTGTTAAATCCTTAATTATATTCTTGTATTCGTCCTTTGGTATCTTCTTAAGATTTAATAATACAGTTTTAGCTTCTTCAGGTAAATCTGGTCTCATTCCCTTTTCTATCTCTTTAGATATTCCAACTGGAGTAATTCCATGCTCTTTATTATAGGTTGTTTGGATTTCTCTCCTTCGATTAGTTTCACCGATAGCCTTAGTCATACTTTTTGTCATATTGTCAGCGAACATTAAAACTCTACCGTCGACATGTCTAGCGGCTCTACCTATAGTCTGAATTAAGGCTTGAGAACTTCGCAAGAAACCTTCCTTATCTGCATCCATAATTGCCACAAGAGAAACTTCGGGTAGGTCTAGACCTTCTCGAAGCAAGTTAATCCCAACCAAGACATCATATACACCAAGTCTAAGATCCCGCAATATATCTGTACGATTAAGTGTTTCGATATCACTATGAATATATGCAACCTTCATGCCAAGATTCTTAAGATACTCGCTTAAGTCTTCACTCATTCTCTTAGTAAGAGTCGTAACAAGCACTCTTTGATGTTTCTTAACTGTCTTATTAATTTCTTCTACTAGCTTATCTATCTGCCCGTCAATTGGTTGTATCTCAATTACTGGATCAATTAGTCCTGTAGGTCTAATAACCTGCTGAGCAGGCTCAGGACTCCTCGTAAGCTCATATTCAGCTGGGGTTGCACTAACATAAACAACATTATTAACGTGTCTTTCAAATTCTGTAAAAGTTAAAGGCCTATTATCTAAAGCGCTTGGCAGTCGAAAACCATGCTCGACCAGGACTTCCTTTCGAGCCCTGTCTCCGTTATACATGCCCCTAATTTGTGGAAGTGTCATATGCGACTCATCTATAAACATCAAAAAATCATCTGGAAAATAATCAAGTAGAGTTGCTGGCTGCTCACCAGGTTCTCTATTAGTTAGATATCTAGAATAATTTTCGATGCCCTTAACGAAGCCAGTCTCGGACAACATCTCTATATCGAATCTAGTTCTCTGAGCTAGTCTTTGAGCTTCTACCAACTTATTGCTTTTCTTAAAGTAACCGACTCGATCATCTAGCTCCTCTTCAATGCTTACAAGTGCAGTTTTGAGTTTGTCGTAAGGTGTGACATAGTGACTTCCTGGGAAAATTGTTACAAATTTTGGCCTGGATAATATTTCACCAGTTAGTGGGTCAATTTGCGTAATTCGCTCAACCAAGTCTCCGAAAAATTCAATCCTGTAAGCCAACTCTTCACTAGCAGGATAAATATCAATAACGTCACCCCGGACTCTGAACGTAGAACGATGGAAATCAATATCATTTCTCTGATACTGAATATCTGTCAGTTGTCTCATTAGCTTATCTCGAACTCGTTTTTCACCCTCATTAATTCGGATAGATAAGTTGCCGTAATCTTCTACCGATCCAATACCGTAGATACAACTAACACTTGCGATAATCAAAACATCTTCTCGGGATAGCAAAGAATCTGTTGCGGCGTGCCTTAGTCGGTCTATTTCTTCATTTATTTGTGAGTCCTTCTCGATATAGGTATCTGAACGAGCTATGTAAGCCTCTGGCTGATAATAGTCAAAGTAACTAACGAAATAATGAACTGCATTATTCGGAAAAAATCTCTTAAATTCGCCGTAAAGTTGAGCGGCTAATGTTTTGTTATGAGACAAGATTAAGGTTGGCTTCTGAATTTCAGAAATAATATTAGCCATAGTAAATGTTTTACCAGAACCGGTTACTCCAAGAAGTGTTTGCTCTTTGACGTTAGAATTTATGCCCGCGACTAATTTGCTAATCGCTGATGGTTGATCGCCTGTTGGTTTATAATAACTCTCTAATTGAAACTTAGACATCGTTATATTATAACATCTGATTTTTTGGTAATTAAATTAGTATTATTAATTACTAATTAAATGCTTGGTTTAACGATAGATATTTAGTTGTAGATATTAAAGATAGCTTGTGATTCAAAATTAAGTAAGTTTATAACTAACCAGATCTAGGTGGTGTTGGAACGGTGTCCAAGAACCAATGTTCATTATGCTTATTGATATCATTCTCTAAATCTTTGTACTTTTCGTCCAAAATGGCAATCATTTTAGCAACTAATTTTACTGGATCACTATCATATACGACTAAATGTTTATGAGGGGGCTCTAGTAAATCCATCAAAGAAGGTATTACGTCTGCAGTTCCCCCGCTGCCAATCAAAATTCCACATGGCTTTCCTGCTTCAAGTGCTGAGGTGAATTCATGGAGGCTTCCGAATCTGCCGCCTACAGTGATTATTGCATCAGA
>Ga0194055_10001138_pt1 | contig 21615 bp, 24 predicted proteins | sample SepL449m_MetaG_FD_155482 | JGI IMG/M metagenome (GOLD analysis project Ga0194055, IMG submission 155482) | Anoxic zone freshwater microbial communities from boreal shield lake in IISD Experimental Lakes Area, Ontario, Canada - Sep2016-L442-9m | ecosystem: Environmental > Aquatic > Freshwater >...
GCATAGTATCAAGGTGCCGCCACGTTCTCTCCGGTGCGGTGTCGGCTCGCGTACACGACACACCGCAATCGGGGCAGGTCAGACGTGCTCCTCGATGCTCCAAAGAAATGACGACCCGCTTCGATTCCATCGAAAGGTCTACTGATTTCACCAGCCAGGCATCATCCAAGCCCAGCAACATGCGGTAATGGTTGTTGAGTTCATTCATCCAATCGATCCTAGCAATCCGCTAGAATCATGGATACCTACCCACTAAAATTCCTCAATAAACGATTTCTTGTTCCAGATAGGAAATCATCAGGACAGAAGAGTTCTTCATCCAAGAATCTATAATTTGTATTATTTTTTCCACCAAAGTATTCGATCGCTTCGGCCAGAGACACGGAATCCCCCCAATCCAAAATCTGCAACCTTTTATTGGGGACAACTTCGCATAGTTCGCGAACCTCCTCCCGTAGCTTCAAGGCATTCGAGCGTTTCAAATCTCTCCAACCAAGGAACCGTAAGACTCCAGGCCCGAATGCAAGGGTAATGAATGTTTCGTCAGGTGGACGTTTTGAAAGTAGAAGCGTCTCGCCATCCATAAGATTTCCGCACTCTCTGCTTATGACTTATTGATTTTGTTCAATTGCGTTCGTAAGACTGTTTACAGCAGCCTAATGGCCTAACTCGCATCGTCGTCAGCGAAGGGCAACTCGTTGTCATTCCGCGTGATTGGAGATTGTAACTCAGTCAAATTGCAGCTTGCAAGTTCATGTCACGCTTGCGGTATCCCAGGACTGGCGGACACTGGAGGATTTTCCCAAAATCTTACCAGGCATTCAGATTTTCTCTGCGCGCAGTCGGATTCTTCTGCACTAGTACCGGAAGCCGCTGACATGACGTCTGTGCCTGCGAAAAGCGCCCGCATATATTGCTGTCTCCTGGGCGATCCTCAGTAGCAACGAAGCGGCACAACAATCAGCGGCCTCACGAACAAAATCCCCAGTTTACAGACATGATGTGAGTTGATTCGACCGATAAACACATTGGTCCTCAAGGACTTCCTAGGATCTCGACTGGTATGCGTCGCACCTCTTCGATGGATACGTTCTCACGCCGAACTGCCTCCGCCTTACTATCGATCGATGCTGTTGCCTTGGCCGCAAACTCCACGAACTTGGAGTAGGCAGGATTGACCCTGAAACGCAAGTCAAAACGGCAACTCATCGCAGAGGGATGTACGTTAGGAGTCCCCTCGACCGGGTGGGGGGTCTGGGTCAGTTTCCGGCAGACATCGCGTCAGTGAGTTTCGCAAAGCTGCAATGCGGCCAGAAGCCTGAGGAGCGATCTCTGCGGAAATCCGTCGATACGTCGTAACCAGTAATTCATTCTGGACGGATCGGGCGTCTCTTGTTCCTTCTCGCGCGCCCACGTCTGAGGATTGTAATAGAAATCGTCGAAAAAGCCATAATCCCAATATCCCCTGGGCCTCACGCCAACACAGCAGTCCAGCACGCAGGTACGACCCTGTCATCGTGTCAAGCAATCTGCGGCTACGCCGGCTCATCGATCATCTCAGCAAGTAGCGAACGAATTTCGTCGATCGCCAGTCGTTCGCGTTTCACAATCTCTTGTTCGTTCTGTTCGTCCTTTAATGCCTTTGCAACGACGTCGATGTATTTTGAGTAGACCCTAATCGACGTTTCCAGCCAGCCCAACGCTGCCCATGACGGCGCAGGGGTTCTGGCTCGATCAAGGTGGACAACAACCACTCCGCTCGCTCTTTCTTCCACAACTCTCAACCGGTTTGCTTGGCACCAACCTATTTCCGTTTGCAATGAAGCGTTCCCCGGCAGTTGCGGCCAGTCAGCGGGAATTTCGCTCAGCCCTTGGACTCGCTTATCTGTTGCTTCTTCCTCGCCAGTTTCGCCCGTCCCTATCTCGGTCATCATCGGCGGAAACGCTTGTTCCATTGCCTCCCACGCGGCCTTCGATGCTTCGTCTCGCTTCAAGCCCTTAGCGCGAAACTCGCTCAGTGCATTATCCTTGAACTTGCTCGCTTCGGCCCAGCGACCTTCACGCCGCAGTCGTTCGGTCAACTCGATCTTCGATTCGTTCATGTCTTTCGCTCCTGATTAAACGCCTGTCTTGAGATCCTGATTGATTTGGTACTGTTTCTGGCCCCTGCAAAGCAGACCACTGGGAACGTTCGATCCAGCCGCATATTGCGCCCGAGATCCGCGACACCACCCCGGGGCCGGATCGCACTCAAGTGGAATCAGCAGGTTTCGGCGATGGCCCTTCCTGCTGATTACCTTTGGAACTTTGGAATCGCCTTATTTCCTCAGCATGGACCGCTCGCGAAGCTGTTTCAAGAAGAGAACAGCTTCAATCCGTTCCTTGTCTCCGAGTGTCTCGAAGATGCTTTGAATGTCTATTTTTGCCGTACACTGGGCTAACTTTTGGGCTAACGTCGGATCAAGATCGCGAAATCCCAAGGAAACGGCGGATTGTTCAGTTCCAATATCGCCCACTCTTAGGGTAAAGCCAGCTTTGGCCAATAGACGGCAGATCGAGACAAACCCAGGGGATTCCTTGGGTTTTTTCGTTCCCTGATTCAACCCCTCTAAGTCACTCGAGGACGGATTGAGTCCCTTCACGTCATCCAAAAGGGCGATATTGAGGGCGACGGAGGGCGATAGTTTCGAGTGGATCGTCGATAGCTTTTTCATCGTCCGATCGAGATCCTCCTCTCCGACCTTCCAATAATTCTCCTTCGAGACTTCCTCTGTGTGACCGCAGATCGACGCAGCGATATGGGAAAGGGTCTCATTCTCAAAACGGCATTGACTCCGTGTCCGACTATCTTCGGTTTGATAAAGGATGATCTCAGACTTGGGCGTTTCCTCGCTGTCCATTACGCATCCTCCATTTTCAATGGACAATTATCCATTATCCATTGTCAACCGCCCCGTGAAAACCTGGTGCAGCGGCGACTTCTTTGACGAATCCACCGTGCCAGGGTCGCGCGGAGGAGCGGAGAGCGCGGAGGAAGGAGAACTGGAATCTCTCCGCGAGCTCCGCGTGCGACTCGTTCTTACTCTTCTTCATAGCAGCGCCTTGATGTTGATCAGCGCTTCTGCGCTCTCGGCGTCCAACGCCGCAATTGGATCGTCATTCCCGCGTAGGCGGGAATCCAGTTTCGGTCGGGCTGGGTTCCCGCCTGCGCGGGAATGACGCCTGCGCGGGAATGACGCCTGCGCGGGAATGACGACTAGAGGAGCGAATCATACAGATCCTTCCAATCGGGATTACTCTCTTCGATCAAACGTACCTTCCAGTCTCGATTCCATTTTTTCATTCGCTTTTCACGAATGATCGCATTCTCCATGTCCTCATGCTGTTCGAAATAGACAAGCAAGTGCACACAGTACTTCTTCGTAAATCCTTCGAACACATCGTTCTTGTGTTGCCAGATTCGCTGCACTAGATCGCTGGTTACACCGATGTACAGTGTACCGTTGGGCTGGCTTGCCAAGATGTAGACAACGGGTTGTTTCATTGCTTGCTGGGTTCCCGCCTGCGCGGGAATGACGATTAAAGAAACAAATGACGATTAAAGAAACAAATCACGATTAGCTAAACAAATCACGATTAGCTAAACAAATCACGATTAGCTAAACAAATCACGATTAGCTAAACAAATCACGGTTGCAGAAACAAATCACGGTTGACCGCCACCAACCACCGTTTGACTTCGAAGCGAATAAGGGGCGTGTTCCTTCTATCGTCCGCTTCCTTTGTGGGTCTTGGTGCGCTTTTTGCGATTCCTCATTCTCTCCCGGGTATGAACTCCCAGTAGCGGCTTCCTGCAGAATTGATTCGTATCTCTTTTAAGTTGGGACGCGGCGGCTTTTCCCCTTTTGCGATCAAGTAACGGATGTCGGAAATGACCGAATTTTCTTCCGCGTAGTCCGAATGACCTATGAAATCTGTCTTGATCGTGGAGGTGTCGATCACGGCGAGGTTATCAAACCCCTCGATGGTTGGTCTGCCATCGATGATTTCGCCTGCTCTTGGCCCATTGGCCAGTTGTCGCGACGACGTTAACGCGAGGTCGGAGCTCGACGCATACAAAGTGACATTGGGGATAAGACGACTGAGGGAGGGGGCAATATCGCGTTTAAATACGCGAGCATCGATATCGGGTGAAGCTAAGATCAGTTCCTTGACGTTGGTAGCACGTCCGGCGTTGCGACAATCGATCAGTGCTTCGGTGACGCCGCGATTTCCCATGCTATGGGCAACCACATAGACATCGTCGAATCCTTTTGCATCTATCGTGTCAAAGAAGGATTTCATGTTGAACGTACTCCACTTCACATCCTGTTCGTCCGCGACATAACCAAGCGTGCTGCCTTCCGATGGCCAAGAATAAAACATCGAAACCCCGGGAAAGTTTAGGTCGTAGTGAAGCTGTGCCGTTCGGAGTGTCGCTTCAGCAAAGTCGACATTGAATCCATGCACAAAGACAAGCAGGCGTTTTCTTTCAGTCCCCAACGCCTCAAAATGGCTGTTCATCGCTTCGAATGTTTGTGCTTCTCCGATTTCGGCTACCGATCGGATGACGATGTGTTTCGCCGGATTCTCTTTGAATTCTAATTTCCAGAATGTAGGTCGTTCCAAGTCACCAGGATGGTGCGTGGGTGGAATCGAAACCGTGCATACACCAAATTTGATAGGGTGACTCGACTCGTCGGGATCCCCTGTGTACTGGTTATTGACTCGCTGCCGGTCCGTTGCGTAGAAGACGGAGACCAGCACTTCTTTCTTTTCGACGTCGTCGCCGCTGGGGGACCTCGATGCGTATGTCCTTACTTCTCGTGCTGCTGTTCGCACCTGGGCTGACTTGATCAGATCATTCGCTTCGAGCAGAACGCTGATGGCTGTAAACGAGTCACGACTACCCTGTATGGATGGCCGAAGGATTCCGAGCAGAATGGTTTCGCCTTGCGAAAGTAGCTTCTTGATTGTGTCAATATCTTCGCCCCGTTGAATGGAGATCCGGTTTCCTGGGTCTCGTACTAGTTCATAGGATCGAAGTATGTCCCCTTGCCGAAGCTTCCTGCTAACCGGTCGATCGCTTTTAAGATCCGCCACCTCGATCCCTAACGGAGAGTTTTTGATTTCTATACCAAACGACAATGTGACTTCTTGCGATCCGTCGTTATTGGAATCCTCCAACGACTCCTGACCAACGACTGCATTCATGAAAACAACAGTCATCAGGGTCAAAAGTTGAAAAGCAGAGAATGCAGCAGACAAAGCACGCCACGATTTACAAACGCTATTCATGATATTCCCCATTCCTACTTTTGAAACAAGTTCAGGTGAATCATTCCTCATCCTAACACATCCAGCATTCCAGGCCGCTTTGACGATCGTCGGTTATAGAGAATTCACAACCTGTTGTGCCGCCCTTTGGATTGCTCGCTGCTGCATGAAGGCACGCAGGGGCTCTGCCCAGCCTATACCTCAACCATTGGAAGCGAATGCGCTGTGTACTGGAGGTCATCGCGGCTGGCATTGACCTCATTGCTGACTGCGAGAAGACAACAGCGACTTTGCTAGGTGCCTGCAGCGCGGAAGGGTTCACACGGAGACGCGGAGAGCGCGGAAGGGAGAATCAAAACCCATCTTTGTCCGCGTCCTCCGCGGCTCCGCGGTGTTTTGCGATGCCGATGATGAGCAGCGTCACCGACAGGATCAGGCCTATGGCCGCTGGCAGATGACATAGTTTCACCACGGCTTCCTGCCAAGCCGCAGCCCCTTCTGCTCCCGCTTGTTTGGCCGCGATCGGGAGCATCTGATTGGCTCCCCACCATGCATTGGCCGCCTCGGACAGGGCCATGAACCACGTCAGCCACGCTGACACCAACATCACCCGGACCGACTTGGGGCCGGCGCGGTTGGGCACCTTGAGCACGACCATCGCCAGTACCACGAACAACATGCCGTTCATGACAAACTGGATGTGCGCTCCGAGTGCGAGCCGAGGATACGGCGTTAAGGGTGGGGCAAAGCCAAAGACCAACCCGGCCAGAATGAGGGCCAGGCCATGAAGAAGAATCTGTTTACCGCCGGTTTGAATGGTCATACTGTTTTCGGGTTTCGATTTTCCGGTGCAGGCTTGGTGCTGCCGCGACTTTTTGAGCGCCGCCAGCGCGGCAGGGTTCACGCGGAGACCGCGGTGGGTTTCTTTCTACCATTCGTCGAGCGTGGCTGTGATTTGCTTCAACTCGGCCAACTTCATCTTTGGCAATTGCAAGTTTTCGACAGCCGGACATATTCTCAAGGGGCCGAACGAGTTGCTTGAGTCACTTGATGGGAAAGGCTTGTCAAGGCCGTTGGCCGCGATCGGTAATATCATAGGGTTCCCTCCTTGTCGCCGTGGTAGCGGGAACTCAACCGATCCCCAAGCTGCCTCAAATCACGCAGGCTGGACGTTGCGTTGTGCAGTTTCTCTGCTGCCGAAACCAATCGAGCGGGTGACCTTGCCTAGGAATCGTGCCATCGGCGTCTCGCCAATGGTTTTCCGTTTATGGCGAGACTGCGGGTTGCTGCTGGGTCGCGCAGTGGAATGCACCCAGACCCAATATGAAGTCCGATGCATCAATCCTCACGATGTCCCGATCGGGAAACAATTCCTGCAACTGCCCCGCCGCGCGATCGTCCGTCTCCCGATACCCAAACGTCGGCACCACCACGATTCCATTCGCAAGATAAAAATTGCAATAGCTCTCTGGTACGCGTTTGCCCTGAATCAAGCGCGGAGGTGGCGTCACCAATCGAACAATTTCCAATGGCTGATCCCGCGCATCGGTGACCTGCTGGAGAACCTGCATCTGCGCTGCGAGATGCGGTGCGTTGCTGTCGTCGCTGGTATAGGAAACCGCCGAGACCACCAATCCCGGTCGTATGAACCGAACCAATTGATCGATGTGGCTGTCGGTATCATCCCCTGCCAACTCACCACCATCGATCCAGAGGACTTTTGTCACTCCTAACTTCCGCTTCAACTCCTGTTCGACTTGTTCACGCGACCATTGGAAGTTCCGCGTCGATGCCATCAAGCAACTGCTCGTAGTCAACAACGTCCCCTGTCCATCTGTTTCCAATCCACCCCCTTCGCATACCAGGGGAGAAGCGAAGGAACGCATGGGCTGAGACGGGTCCGCTTTCCATTGGCCGTGGATATCCAGACCCTTGCAAATGAGTGAAGAGACGACCTCGTCGTATTCATGCGGGTACTTGTTACCCCAGGCGTTGAATCGCCATCGCACCGCGCCAAGCTCTTTCTTCTCGGGATGGACCAAAAAGGTCGGTCCATAATCTCGAATCCACGTATCGTTCGTGCGAACGTCATGCAACGTCACGTTCGCGAGTCCGCGCAGGGCTTCGGTCGCCTCCGAATGCGCCGTGGGATTTCCACTCAAGACGTGGACGTGCTCCACTTCCGAGATTACTCGAATCATGTGTTCCGTGGCGCGAGGAATCAAATGAACGCGGCCCGGCCAAGTCTTTGGATTATGGGGCCAGGAGATCCACGTCGCTTCGTGCCGCTCCCATTCGGCGATCCATCGAAAACCTTGCTCGACAGCAGAAAGTGAGTCGCTCATCTCAGCATCCGTGGGGGAGTCGCTCGTCCGTATTTTCATAAATCAATCCATCGCTTCGTCAGATCCGAATAGGCATCGATGCGTCGATCTCGCAAGAACGGCCAATGGGTGCGCTGGGAGTCTATCTCTGCCAAATCGAGGTCGACCAGTACTAACTCCTCCGAGGTATGGCTGGCTCGATGCAGCAGTACTCCCGCTGGGTTGTACGCGAAAGAGCCTCCCCAGAACTCGATGTGGTCTTCTAAGCCTACGCGATTCGTAGCCGCAACGAACAGTCCATTGGCAATCGCGTGCGATCGCATCATGGTTTCCCAAGCTTCGTGTTGACTCTTTCCATACTGGGCTTTATCCGCAGGCAACCAACCGATCGCGGTCGGATACAGCAGGATCTCCGCGCCGCGGAGAGCAAACAAGCGAGCGGCTTCGGGATACCATTGGTCCCAACATACACCGACGCCAATCGTTCCATAGCGGGTCTTGGCCACCGTGAATCCCGTATCGCCCGGCGTGAAATAGAACTTTTCGTAGTAGTGCGGGTCATCGGGTATATGCATCTTACGATAAAAGCCGACTTGGCTTCCATCGGTATCGAACACGAGGGCCGTGTTGTGGTAGAGACCTTGCGAGCGCCGTTCGAAGACCGAGCCCGTTACGACGACGCCACATTCTTTGGCGACGCGGCTCATGGCGTGACTGGTGGGTCCGGGGATGCTCTCCGCCCATTCGAAATGGTCGTAGTCTTCGCTTTGGCACGGATAGGGTGCGTTAAAAAGTTCTTGCAAGCAGACGATGTTAGCCCCTTTGGACGCGGCCAATCGCACTTGCTCGATGGCCTTTTCCACATTGGCTGGAATCGCATTGGGAGTGGTCATCTGGACCAGTGCCAAACGGACAGGCCGCGCTACTTGGGGCATGGAATCCCTGGCTCCTAAGAGGGTTGTCGGACGGAATAAACGGGATCCCGTTCAAGGTATCAGAAATCGTAGAACAGAGATGCCTGTCGGCCAGTCGCTATTCCGAAAAGTTTTTTGTAGGGCAATCGGAGGACGTCCTGCCATTGGGCGTTCCCCACGATGGGTGGGGAACGACATGGGGCGTTCTCTTATCCACGGGGGCTTTGCCAGGGAACATCGGCGACCCCTTGATGGAGGTTCGCCACGCGAGCCATCACAAACAAAAGATCGCTCAGTCGGTTCAGATAGATGATGATGTGCGATACATCGCTGACTCGGGAATCATGTCCTAGGCGGACGATTTCTCGTTCGACGCGGCGGCACACGGTTCGCGCCAAATGAAGGTGGGCGGCTTGGGGACTTCCCCCTGGCAAGATGAAGTTTCGCAGCGGGGCCAAGGTTTCTTCGAGTGAGTCGATGCAGTCTTCCAACTCCAAAACGTGGGGTGTGCCATCCCATTTCAGGTGATGTGCATCGGGATCGGGCGTTGCTAACTCAGCTCCGATGGAAAAGAGTTGATGCTGGACTTTGTCAAGAACCGATTCCAAGAGTTCGGACAGTCGCGTGCTGCGAGCGATCCCGATGACGGCGTTCAACTCATCGACCGAACCGTAGGCGCAAATCCGTGCGTCGTCTTTGGATACTCTCGGACCTCCGAATAATCCGGTCGTCCCAGCATCCCCTGTTTTGGTATAAATCTTCATCTCGAAACCTGGCCCTCGATATGTCCTGCCTCAGCCTGTATTGCCTCAGCCATCATCCGACCTTGGCAAGCCTATCGGAGTCTCGAAGCTTGTCAATCGATCTACGGGCAAGGGGGGACCTTACGCCTATGGAGCCGTTCCCCGCTGATTTTTCTATGATCTTCAAAAACCGATTCGATTCCAAAGCCCAAGGCATGGCCGGCGGAGACCGCGCGTATACTAACGGCGGGTCCTGTAACCTGGCCACGAGACCTTTGCCCCTTCCTATTTTCCCCGATTGTTGCAATCGCGTATGAACTCGATTTCCAGCCACGGAACGGATCAACCCACTGTCTTTTCGAGTGGTTACCTCGTGTTTCGCCGCCGTGGCACTTTGCAATTCCTCCTGATGCGACATGCGGATCGTTGGGATTTGCCCAAGGGCCATTTGGATCCGGGAGAAACGGCTCCTCAAGCCGCTCTGCGAGAACTTCGGGAAGAGACTGGCTTATTGCCTGACGAGGTGTGGACAGACCCCGACTTCGTTTTCGAACATAAGTATTGGGTTGCGAAGCGCAAAGACCCAGCGCAGCGAGCGTGCAAGCTACTAACGGTCTATTTGGGCTTTACCCACAGCACGGGCGAAGTCCATTGCACGGAACATATGGGATTTCAATGGTGGAATTGGAGTCCTCCGCACCGCATCCAAGCACAGACTATCGATCCGCTGCTGGAACATGTCGCCAACTATTTGCGCAGCAGTCCCGCTGCGCAGTCCCGCTTCGGATTGCAGCGCAGATCGGATCGGACGGTTTCGGAGGATTGAATTCCTGCGGGACAGGCCATGGTCGCTTGCAGATTCGACCAAGTCTGGTAGTCCGCGCATCACGGTGAATGGTAGTTCCATTCCGTCAAAGCACTCGAGGATGTTCGGTGGGCGGAGGAGTGGACTACTTCTACTTCTGCTTCTGCGCATCTGTCTTTTGCAACAAGTCCCAATGGACTTTGGCCACGTCTCCCATGTACCCCTTCGCATCTTCATGGACGCACTTCTCGATCCATTTTTTTGCATCTTCGGTACGGCCCAACGCATCGTAGTACAGCCCGACGTAGAGGTACCCGTAAAAACGATCGTAGTCGGAACCATCAATGACTTTGCGTTGGCGCTCCGCGGCTGCAATTACACCCTCGGGAGCAATTTTTCCTTGAATCATTTCCTGTACTTGCATCATTGGGACGCGGGTGTCCTTGCCCGAAAGCAACACATCTTTCTGGGCCGCTGCCACTCCCTTGAGTTTGACCGCACACAAAAAATGCCAAAATGCGTTCTCGACATCATTCGGATTGACTTCGCGATGCACAGCAAACTGCTCGAGGCCATCTTCGAACTTGCCAGCATAGTAAAGAGCGATCCCGCGCTGCCACAGATACGGTTTGAGTTGCGGATCCAAAGCGATGACTTTGTCAAAGTCGACCAGCGACTCTTCTATTTTGCCACTGCGAAAGAACAATGAGCCGCGAATCAAGTAGAGTTGAGATTGCTTGGGCATCTGTTCGATGGCCTTGTTGATTTCCTCGAGTGCGACGTCGGACTTGCCTTCCATGAGTGCACGCTCGATGCGATTGGTCCAGCCCCGGAAATCCTGTGGATCGGGAGTCTGCCCATGAACCAGGGCAATGTGTACCGCGACAAGAATCAGGGCAGCCACAGCACGTTGGAAGGAATACCAAGGGCTGCGGGAGGAAAGAGGATGGGATGGCATGATCGGGAGGCTCGCAATTTTTTTTTAGGGGGATGTGCGTCGGCATACGGATGGCGACGATAGGATGAAAAGGAGCAGGGTCGGCTAGGAAACATGGTTCCTTGCGTCCTGCCACCCCTATTTATACTCGATCCACGGTAATCGCATCTGCACGACTCGTTACTTTGCGTTCTTCAATGCCTGCGACGAAAATCTCGATTAGCCGGAGTGCGTTAGCACCCGGTTTTCGTTAATCTGTTGTTGCAACCGGACGCTAATGCGTTCCGGCTAATTGCAGAAACATTCCTGGCGCTGTGTTATGCAGACAGCTTCCTTAAGGTTTTAGCGATGACCCGAACGACCCTTATTCGCAATGCCGACGTTGTTTTCCCAAGTGGCGTTGCGCGGGCGAATGTGTTGCTAGCGGACGGTCGCATCGCCAGCATCGACGCTGCCCCCTCCACTTCGGCAGACGAAGTGATCGATGCTCCAGGACTAGTACTATTTCCCGGTTTGGTCGATGACCAAGTCCACTTTCGCGAGCCAGGGCTAACCCACAAAGAGGATCTCGCCACCGCCAGTGCCGCATGCGCTGCGGGGGGTGTGACTTCGTTTCTTGAGATGCCGAATACGAAACCGTCGGCGATTAACCAAACGCTGATCGAAGAAAAGTATGCGATCGCATCCCACAAGTCCATTGTCAATCATGGTTTCTATATCGGCGCGACGGCTAACAATATTGAAGACCTGACGCAGGCCACTGGCGTGCCTGGCATTAAGATCTTTGTTGGTTCGAGCACGGGTGATCTCTTGGTGGATGACCAAGATGCTTTGGAACAGATATTTGGCGAAACCACATTGCCAATTTGTGCGCACTGCGAAGACGAAACGACGGTCCGCGAGAATCAAGAACGGATCGGTGGATCCCTCCGTATCGAAGATCATTCGCGCATCCGAGATCATCGCGCCGCGGAAATTGCCACGCGTCGCATGTTGGATCTGGCCATTCGCCATCACCATCGATTTCATGTGCTTCACGTAAGCACAGCACAGGAAATTCCGTTGCTTGCATCGCACCATGGATTGATCACGGCCGAAGTTTGCCCCCATCATTGGGAGTTTTCGATCGAGGATTACGCGAGACTTGGGTCTCTCATCCAGATGAATCCATCCATCAAGACCCCCGAGGACAATCGGCAATTGTGGCAAGCCCTGGTCGAAGGAAAGATCCAAGTCATTGCGACCGACCATGCGCCTCACACGCTCGAAGAGAAAGCAAAACCCTACCCCGAATCGCCGAGTGGATTACCCGCCGTCGAAAACTACTTTGCATTGCTTCTCGATCGAGCCCATCGCGGATTGTGCACTTGGGAGCAAATCGCTGCATGGACTAGCGATGCACCGGCCCGCGTTTGGGGAATCGTCGGCAAAGGACGGATTGCAGTGGGATACGATGCAGATGTGGTTCTGGTCGATCCTAGACAGGTTCGAACCATCGAAAACGCGAAACAGTGGACCAAGACGAAATGGTCCCCCTGGAATGGACGAAGTCTGATGGGATGGCCTGTTATCACTTGGTGCGGGGGGAGGATCGTCTATCGCGATGGACAAGTCGATGCATCGACACCAGGGAGTCGATTGGTGTTCGATCACGCGCGCGGCGGTTATTGGAACACTCCGGATGGGATTGGGCTGTAGGATCGATTCGCCGACGAATTACGGCGACGATCACGACGTCGATCACGACGTCGATCACTGAGGCCAGAAACAATCAGAGCCGCTGACATGCAGCGGCTCTGTAAGATTGAAGGATGCCTGCTCAAGCCAATGCGCGAAAGCAAGGATCATGGACGGGCTCGATATCGACGTCGGATTTACTCCGGTCGTTGAGGTCGCGTAGGTCGGCCTCCAGGACCATTCCCCCCGGGTCCTGCTCCTCCACGATCGGGTCGGCCTTCTGGTCCGCCAGGTCCGCCGGGACCACGTCCACCGAAACCAGGTCCTGGTCCCCGACCTTCTCGGCCTGGTCCACCCCCTTGTGGTCCCATGCCAGGGCCTTCTGGTCCACCCGGTGGAGGGGGCATCTGTCGCGCAAACTCCAGCAGCTCTTCACGATCTAGTTTTCCATCGTGATTCGCATCGAATTCGAAAGCATGATCCACGAAGCGTTCGGGCGAATGGCCTTGCGGACCCGCCCCTGGAGGACCTTGTGGATTTCGACCATCAGGGCCACGACCGTCCGGACCTCTGCCTTCAGGACCTCTGCCTTCAGGACCACGTGGCGGAGGACCACCAGCTTCTGGTCCACGACCTTCGGGACCACCCGCTCCCGGTCCGCGTCCTCCTGGTCCACGACCCTCAGGGCCGCCTCCGCCTTCAGGACCGCGCTGGGGTTGACCCCCTGGACCTGGTCCACGACCTTCTGGTCCGCCCGCACCGGGACCACGACCTTCTGGACCACGACCTTCTGGGCCACGACCTTCTGGGCCACGACCTTCTGGGCCACGCCGTGGTGGACCACCTTCGGGACCACGACCTTCTGGACCGAATCCCGGTCCCGGTCGTTGGCCAGGGGGAGGAGGCATGTGGCGAGCAAACTCCATCAATTCGTCACGGCTTAGTTTGCCATCTTTGTCCGCATCGAACTCCATTGCGTGTTCCACGAAACCTTCTGGTGGAGGTGGACCATCGTGTTCTCCTGGAGGACCTCCACGTCCGGGTACTGGTCTCGGACGATCCCCTTCGGGTGGTTGTGCCAACAAGAAACCAAACGTTGCACCCGACAGGGCGAGTGCGGCTAAAAACTTCTTCATAATCGAATTTCCTTCATAAGGAGAGAAAACCTTGCATGCCCAATAATAACTCGCTGTGGAACTTCGCGAACGTTTCGAAGCATTCAATGAGACGATGGGGCAATGCAATACAGATGCGTGTCAGAGCGAAGAAACAATTGGCCATTCCCTACAGCAGGAGTGGCGTTACACATGCTCGTATCGGAGTCGAATCGATTCTGATGGAGCACTTCCAGGTTCGGGTTAGCGGCGGCGACGATCAAGCCATCATGGCGTGTTTGAAAATACAATTTGTTGTTGATAGCAATCGGCGAGGCATACACTGGACGATCCCTGGACTCAATTCCTGGAACACGCGCTCGATGAAGTAGTTCTCCCGTTTTCGAAGAACTTGAATAGAAAGTTCCTCGATCATCGATCCAGTATAGAGTGCCATCACACAACACGGGAGTCGACACATAGGAAGAGTTGCGACTGGTCCAAACAACATGGGATTTCGTGACGTCCCCTTTTCCGCCGATGCGAATAGCGGTCGAGCCCGAGGATCGGTAGCCGCCAAAGACGTACACGATATCTCCATCCAGAACAACGCTTGGTGATAGATTGCCGGTCAAGGATGTTTCGGCATACCATACCAACTTGCCCGTATCAGGATTCAATCCCCATACTTCGCCGGGTACCGCGAGGATGAGGTCATCGCGATCGTCATTGACCTTGGCGATGACGGGCGTGCCGTATGCCAACTCCAACGTAGAGGCTGCCGCCGTCCAGACCAGTTCGCCTGTGTCTTTCCGCAGGGCTCGGATCGATTGGCTCTCCTCGGAAGCGTTGACGATGACCAGGTCTTTGTAGAGGATCAAACTCGCTGCAGTACCCCAACCTCGATTGCCAGATTCGGTGCCGACCCCTGTTTGCCATTGCTCGTTACCATCCAAGTCATACGCGATCACACCTGATTTTCCAAAGAACACAAAGACATGTTCTCCGTCCGTTACCGGTGTGTTCGTGGCATAGCCATGTTCGGGGACTCCCATTCCTTGGTAGGGATCGTCAGGTAAAACAGCCTTCTTCGTTTTCGTCCAAAGGATTTTCCCATTGCTTCGTTCGATGCAGGATAGCTGCCGTTGCAGTCCATCCATCGAGCCCCCTCGCTCGCTTCCGTAACCCGTATAGGACGTCACAAAGAGGAAGCGATCGGTCAAGATCGGGCTGGAAGAACCTGCGCCAGGGAGTTTCGTTTTCCAAACAATATTCTTTTGGTCGCTCCATTCTGTGGCAACACTATCCTCCGAGCTGACGCCGGTTCCATTCGGTCCTCGAAATCGACTCCAAGATGCCGTTTGGGGTTCGTGGGCATTCGGTCGCGACGCATCCACGGACTCGGAATGGAACGACACGAGATCGACCGATTCGTGATCGCTTCGAGAAGCGTCGTTGCTATCCGTGGTTTGCAATTCACTGGAACGCACTTCCGCAGCTTCGACGTGCGGGATTGGGGATCCTGGACCAGTTCTGGTCGTTTCCATAACGGAATCTTGGAATGCCGGACGCCGTGCATGGGAGGACGCGCGTCGCTGAGGACCACGGAGCATTCCGAGCGCGATCAGTCCAGTCGACGCCACAAGTCCAACACTCGCAATCCCCCACAACCAGCGGCGAGGGATGCGTCGAAAGAAGGAGGGAACAGATAACCAACGTGCCATGGGTCTGCCTGCAAACGCGATGAATACGGTTTCCAACCAAAAATAAACAATATGCCTGCATTCCACCCAATGGGGATGCCTGCGAAAGGTCGATCATATCGAGGGAACCTGAAGGCAGCGTGAAGCCGAAGGAGAATCTTCCAGTTCTCCGACCGATCCCACCGCGAGGGTTTCAGTCTCGACGCCAAAACGCCGATACGATATCGAATCGACAGAGGGTTTTTCCTCTGCTCAGCCATTCGGTACCCTGAGCCGACCTGCAAATTCATTCAGGATTTGATCCTGCGCGTGCTTCCATGAAACGACTACTTCCGTCCTGGTGCCAGTTTCCTCTCGTGGTCCCGTTCGTGGCTGTGCTAGCATTTCAGCCTTGGGGTGCCATGCCGAATGCCCAGGCACAAGAAAACACCCGAAACGGGGCCTTGCTGGGTGGCGTGACCGGCGCGGTGATCGGTGGTGTCGTCGGCAATAATCACAAACACCAAACCGCTGAGGGAGCATTGATTGGGGGTGCTGTCGGGGCGGTCGCTGGTGGGCTGATCGGAAACCATCGCGATCAAGCGGTAGCTCAGCAGCGCTATTACGAGCAACAAGCACAGCAACGCTACTACCGTGCCTATCCACAAACCTACACGGCTGGTCCATATTCACCGGGCTACGTCGGTCAGCCGACGATTATCACCACGACTCCGGTCTATGGGGCTCCACGGACCTATTATCGCTCGGTTCCTCCCGACACTCGCACCGTATCGCGGCGGCCCGTCACGATGGCCGAAGTGATCAACATGTCCCGTAGCGGTGTCAGCGAAACTGTCATCGTCGCACACATTCAAACCAATGGTGTCGCCACCCGACCCGATGTCAACGATGTGATTCTTCTCAGCCAAGAAGGTGTTAGCGACTACGTCATCACCGCCATGCAAACCGTTGGTACGACATCCGTCGCTCCATCCCCCAATGTTGTTTACCCATCGAGCGCGAACACAATACCAACCCCTGGCTCTACCTCTGGATCGATGCCGGTCGGGACCGTTTACCGGGATGCACGTTCTCAACCTCAAAGGTTTTCGGCACCTCCCTTGTTGGAACGCCGAGGATTTTAGTCCGTCTGGTATCCATGCTGGCGGGACGAATGCGTTAGCTCTTGTGCATGCTCCAGCACCCATACAACGGGTCACGAAACAAGCGTTCGACTTCTCCTGAATTTAATTCCTGCCATCGCTCTACCATCCAAGGTTCCGTTTCGGGAAAATCGCAGGTGCGGATGTGCTCAATGGCCGCTAATTGGTCGGCTGCTGGCATAGGGATCCAGCGATCTTTGATTTCTAACTCGATCCGCATGACGTAGTCCGATCGTTGTTCCCCTGGATCGCGAACAATATCGATCCAGACAAAACGACCTCCTGGTCTCAGGACCCTAGCGATGTCCGAGAGGATGTTCTGCTTCTGGTCCATCTGGAAATGGTGAAGGGAATAGCTGGCCAGCACCATATCGAAATGATCGCCGGGGAGTTGCTTCAGGTGCATTGCCAAGTCCCCTACGTGCAATTGCTTTTCGAGTTGTCGGATTTCGGACGACGACGGTTCCGAACGAGAAAGCCGAAGTAATCCCGGGCCGGACCGTTGGGATAATTTTTCGAGGGCATCGGCCGAGAGATCAACACCGACGTACTGATCGATATCGCTATCGATGAATCCCTGGCATGCCATCGATCCATCGCCACAACCCAAATCGAGCACTCGTAGTGTCTTATCGGGCCGATCATCGCTCCATCGCGCGGCAACCGTTTGGATTGCCTGTTGCATCTCTCGGTGACGCATCCAGTTCTCATGGACGATGCGAGCGTACAAATCCCACTCTTGAAAAATCTCACCACTTTGCATTTGGACTAATCATCCGCTATTGGCTACGCCGAGACATCACATCGCATCATCAATGACAAAGGACCCGCAGATTATTGCAGGTCCTTTGATATAAGTCTTCGCTCATGCCCGTTCGCGTCATGCTCAGGAAAGAGACGACGCGATGTCTATGGCAATGAGGACTATCGATTCATGACTAGCCGACCAAACCGGTAACGGTCTTCAGCATCGGGCCGATGGCTGGCTCAACGATGTCCTTCACACCAGGGATGATGTACAGCTTCTCAATCAGTTCGCCGATCTTGGAGACATAAGGCTTCAAGAATGGAATCAAACCGGTCTTGGCAGCGGCTGGGAGCTTGTCGATGCCGAGGCCTTCGTAAGCCTTCGCTGCTTCTTCAATCTTGCTCAAAGCACCCTTAGCTGTATCGATATCGGTGATCCCTTCGAGAGTGCCGGTCAGGCCATCGAATGTACCAGAAAGCTTCTTTTTGAGATCATCAAGCATACTTGTGTCGATGCTCGGCAATTCCATCTTGGCGTCCGGCTTTTCGTTCATACGCGTGCCAGACGTAACTGTCGAAGGCTTCTTGTCGACTGGCTTTTCAGCAGGCTTCTGGTTGAAGAATGTATATCCCAGATATCCGAGGGCTGCGAGGGCGATCAAAGGCAACAACCATGCAAGTGGGTTGCTGCTGGATTCGGCTGCCTTTGTTGGGGCGGTGGTCGTTGCCCTGACTGGTTCGTTGACTTTGCCGCCGAACAAATCTGCGACGCCCATGGCGCCCTTCAGTTCGTTTGGCAATGCCTTGCCCAAGAAATTGCTTTGACCCTTGAGAAGATCGGTGATGGCTCCTGGATCGAATCCGCCAGCTGCCTTCGCCTGCTTGCCCACCACCGACATGACGATCGGTGCCAAGTACCCCAACAGTGATGTAACGGTCGAAGTGTTGTATCCCAGAAGCTTGACCAACGTCGAGATGATGCTCGATTGCGAGGATCCCAATAGCATTGGCAAGAACTTGGTCCCCATGCTGAGCATATCCGACGCTCCGGAGCCACCGAGCAATCCGCCGAGATTATCGAGGATCGACGTATCTTGTTCCTTAAAAACCTTCGACAATTCCGACGCGCCCGAAGGGGTCGAAGCTTTCTTCATCAAGCTACCGAGCAGGACGGGAACAACAGACTCGATTGCCGACGCTGACTTGCTCTTGTCGATGCCGACCAAGGAGCCAAGCTGATCGCCGATCGATCCCGATACCGCGTTCTTTACCAAATCTAAGAGATTAACTGCCATAGTTCGTTACATTCCGATTGAGAGAGGCCAAACAACAATACGACTAAACCACGGAGCATAATAACGAGATTCACACGTTTTGGAACTCTCGCTCCCGAGAAGATTACGGGAAAAAATGTCCCGTTCCGGCTTGCTCCCGAGAAGTACCGGGACAGACGCATCACCCCTCTCGGCGGCGGTGTCTAGGGCAATCACTCCCTTTGCGAGCCAAAGCGCCCATTTTGAAGTTGCGCTGTTTTGGCATCTCTCGTACTCGTACTCAATGAAATGGTACTCGTACTCGATGGGGATTCATCGAGCACGAGTACTGCTAACGCGGAGTACGAGTACGAAAAACCCTGGGAAATCGCGAATTGAAACTCCGAGACTCTCGAATAGCGAATCTCCAAAACGCACGCTCGAAGCCCGGTCATAGTTGGTTTTTAGGGCGAATTCAAATTCACCCAGGCCTCGATCCATGCCAGCGTCCGATCTAGCTGTTTCTGATCGAAAATATGGCCTTGGCCGTGATTCCAGAAGGCCAAACACCCCTCCTGGCGATTCAGGTCCTGGCGATGCAAGCCCCAGATTGGCTCCGCTGCCGACAGAATCCCTAGCGATCGATTGCCATCTGCCGCCCCCTCACCCGTCTCTCCACCCAGAATCAGCAATGGCCGGGGGGCGACGAGGGCCAGCAACTGTGCATGGCTCCAAGGGCGTTCTGGTTGGGTGCGAAGCTCGGGGCCGAGATACCACGGGGCTTCCCAATTCGTCGCCTCAAACGGGATCCCCCCTTCGCTGGCGACACCCGCCGAAATCCTCGAATCGAAGGCCATTAAATACAAAACTTCTTTTGCGCCCAACGAATGACCGACGGCAGTCAGTCTCGATGGATCCACTTCTGGCAAGCTGACCAGTGCATCCACAGCCCGCTGCGCATCGAAGAGCATCTTGGCCATTCCCAAAGTTCCTGGATGGCGCCGGCGATGAAGATCGACGGCCGATGGAAAGTCCGGGACGTCTTGCCATAAGAAACACTTGGGGCATATCACCGCAAAGCCGCGCTGCGCCAAATGCAAGCCGATCGCGCGTGGACCATCGCCGTGAAGTCCGGACAATTCATCGATGTTCTTGTTCGTCGTCGGATGCAAAGCGACGACCCCTGGCAAAGAACCGACGGCGATGTTCGGTCGATCCGGAGTCAGAACGACGGCGTCCATGAATACGCCAGGTTCGACCTCGATTCGAGCCCGTCGATGGAGCACACCCTCGAACGTGTCTGACTCACGCCAATCGATGGCGGGTGGCATCCCCGTCGCTGGCATAGGACCCAGCCACTCACGCCATTGGGCAATCCAGTCGGAGCGGACTTTGTTCCAGGCACTCCAATCCGCAAACTCGACCGATGCACGTTGAGAATCCCATGGGCTGAACAACACGCCTCGCTGTTCGGGTGCGATAGATTCACGCCACTGAGTGACTTCCTCAAGCCACGCCGGAGATTGCGAGTGGACAGGGCGTGCATCCAGCGCAACCAGAAAGATGGCGATGCTAATCCAAGCAATACTCCGCAAACCAATCCAGTGACCTACCGGTCCGAGCGCGCGCATCAATCGAAGCTCACCATATTCGAGTGACTCTGAGACTCAATCCGCGATCTCCATGCGTTTCTCGTACTCGTACTCGACGATACCGTATCAATTACCGAATCGAGTACGAGTGCCATTTCATTGCGTACAAGAACAAGCCATAGCGCGCCACTTCAAAACAGGATGAGCCATTGAAAAATTCCAAACGCCTCGAAATTTCGCGCTTCGAACTTTATTTCTTCTCGACCACTTCCGCGGGCTCGAGAATGGTTGCCTTCACCAAGTAAATGGGCTCGATGGGAACGTCGCTGTTCCCCCCTTTGTTTCCTGTCTTAGCTTTGGCCATCTCATCGACGATCTCTTCCCCTTTGACGACCTTTCCAAAGACGCAGTAGCCTACGCCGTCGACTGCGTTCGACCGATCGAGGTCCCGATTGTTTTTGAGATTGATGTAGAATTGCGATGTCGCACTATGTGCCGCTCGCGTGCGGGCCATCGAGAGTGTGTATTTCGTGTTCTTGAGGCCGTTGGTCGACTCGTTCTTGATCGGGTCGTCGGTGGGCAATTCCTTCATTTTGTCATTGAGGCCTCCCCCTTGGACGACAAAGTTCGGGATGATGCGGTGGAAAATAGTCCCGTCGTAATGTCCCTTTTTCGCATACTTCAAAAAATTCTCGACGGTTCCAGGAGCTTCATTGACGTAGAGTTCGACCTCGACCTCACCCAAGCTCGTTTCGAGCAGAACGCGAGGGTTTTCGGCTCGAACGCATCCCGCAAGCGCCCATGCTTGCGCGATCACCATCCAAAGGAGTCCATTTGCCAACCAAGGTTGAAACCGAACCATACTACACCCTCCCACGAGCAGACCAAATGAAGAAATCGCAAACCAGGAACTGTCCGAAAAACGTTGCTCAGAGGCTACAATCGTAGCCCAGACTGAACGATCTATCGTATCGCATACGTGTCCCAGTGCATCCCCGTTCAACGCGCATCGGATCCAGAAGGTTATCCGTTGATCACCGAATTTCGGGAAGGGGGCTTCGGAGCCGAAAAAAGGGCGCCAGCCCTCCAGGCGATGGGTCAAATCGGACGTCGTCGGTCGAACGTCCAAACCTGACCGAACCCAAATTCGTAATCCACTTATCCTCCCCACCCGCACACGCTCCCACCCGGACAAGCCATGGGTCGCAAAACTGCGAATTTCAATGCCGGTTCCCCGAAGCCATTCACCCATGTCGTTGCCATGATCCCGCTCCCGCCCCCGTCCTTTTCGGCGAGTTTTTCGAATATGTCCAGCACGATCTCTCGGTCCCCTTTTTTAAGTCCTCCTCGGAGTACCTTCCTCTTATT
>Ga0194055_10001140_pt1 | contig 21601 bp, 19 predicted proteins | sample SepL449m_MetaG_FD_155482 | JGI IMG/M metagenome (GOLD analysis project Ga0194055, IMG submission 155482) | Anoxic zone freshwater microbial communities from boreal shield lake in IISD Experimental Lakes Area, Ontario, Canada - Sep2016-L442-9m | ecosystem: Environmental > Aquatic > Freshwater >...
TCGTGAGCATCTCTTGCTAAATGTTTTTGTATTTGTAATTCTATATCCACTGCTCTGTCTACCAACTAGCGTTTTTTTCTTGATTCCTTATATTCATTATATTCGGAAAATGACATAAGAGGGATAGATAGCTGACAATTTAGAGATGTCTTAAAAAAAAGAGAAATAAGATGATATTGCCATTTGAGCGCACTGAGATAATTGAGTACAGTAATTTAATGAGCCAGAGTTATAAATATTTCACTGGTAGTAACCTCATTGACAGCCTTGATGTTGCCCGTGATTTGTATTATGCTCCTTTTGCTCTGGTATCTCATGGTATTCAAAGCGATCCCATACTTCGTTATGGTAATTTGAAAGCGCAACAATTGTGGGCAATGTCTTGGGATGAACTAGTAGAGATGCCATCTCGACTCACAGCCGAAATAGAAGTAATCCAAGAGCGCCAAAGACTCTTGGATCAAGCTAATCGCCAAGGTTATGTTGATAACTATAGGGGGGTTCGTATATCTAAAGATGGCCGACGTTTCATAATCGATAAAACAATTTTGTGGAATGTAGTAGATTCAGAAGGAATTAAACATGGCCAGGCAGCGGTAATACATCAATGGCAATGGCTTTAATTCACTAAATTGTGACGATAATTGAGATTATATGGTAGATTAGAATCACCAAACTCGATTGGAGAGAGCAAAAGTGAGCCTAGAGCAATTGCCAAACAATTTTTCTGTTGCGCAAGAAAATATTGCAAATAGTTCTACTTATGACAACTGGCTCAAATATTTTGTAGTGATTAAATTCAAGAAAATTTTGGTGCTTAGAGAGCTAGAGCAATCCCTAAAGCAATATGTTGTGGATTTTTATTTTCCATTGAGCGACTCTTATGATGAGGGAATTAGCTTTGATAGTGAACTTGAAGCCAATAAGTACTTTAGTAAGCAAGTAGAACAAATCAAAGCTCTTATTCGTTAGTTGGTTTACTGTCCACCAAAGCTAAGCGAGCGCCATTTAAACCAGCCAAGATTGCAGAGCCATTATTGATAAAAATAGCCATGATTGGATCAAGCCTGAAAAATATACCATAAGCCAAGGCCAAGAAGTTAGGAATTCCTACTATCAAAGCATTTTGATAGATAATTTCCATCACTTCTTTAGCAATATCAATAGCATTTACAAGTCCGCTAAGATCATCATCCATCAGCACGATATCAGCGGTCTCTCTGGCAATATCACTACCATTGGCAAAGCTTAGAGAAACATCAGCGTAAGCAAGAGCCGCAGAATCATTGATTCCATCTCCTATAAAAGCAACGACCTTACCACTTTCTTTTAATTTTCTGACTACTTCTACTTTTTTTTCGGGAAAGGCTTGGGCATGGACTTTATTGATTCCCAAATGTTGGGCTACTGATTGAGCAACCCTTTCTACATCGCCAGTAAGCATATGGGTTTCAATTCCAAGTGTATCAAGAGCTTCGATTACTCCTGGACTTTCGGGACGAATTGGATCTGCGTAGAGTATCAAACCAATTAATTTACCATCTCTAGCTACGTAGGCTAAAGATGTTCCAGCAGTTTTATAGGCTAAACTAGCTGAAATATCAATTGCTTCACTTTCCATCAAACTACTACTGCCAACTAAAACTGTTTTATTTTTAATCGTAGCTACTACGCCTAAACCAACTTTATAGTCCCAGCTTTGACAGTCAACTGTATGAATCCCGCGATCTTGGGCACCTTTGACGATAGCATGGGCAACAGGATGGCTCAAACCTTGTTCAGCTGAGGCTGCTAGGCGCAAAATTTCATTCTTGGATATTCTAGAGCTAATGTTGATAATATCCACAATCGTAGCTTTACCCTGTGTTAAGGTACCCGTTTTGTCAAAGACCACAGTATCAATCCTTGAGAGCATTTCAATTGCTCTACCACTGCGGATGTAAACGCCGGTTTTGGCCGCTCTGGTCAGGCCGGCCAGTACTGTAGTGGGGACAGAAACTCTGATGCCAGTGCCAAAATCCAAGGTAGCTAAAGAACTTGCTCTCGAGAGATCTCCTGTAAGAGCATAAGCTCCGCCAGCTAGTAACAAAGTAGGCATGACTGCAAAATCAGCAAACTTTGCAGCATAATTCTCGATTCTGGTGTCATGGATTGGAGCTGCTTTCATTAGCTCAACCACCATACCAGCACGAGTATTGACTCCCAGCCTTTGAACTTGGATCAAAAGCTGTCCTTCAACTACAACGGTAGAAGCAAAAACCTCATCATTTAAATCAAGATAAACCGGAACTGATTCTCCAGTCAGTTTATTTTGATCAATGAGAGCATTGCCTTGTATTATCTTGCCATCGACTGGGAGGAGATCCCCAGGATAGACAGCAATAATATCCCCTACCATGATGTCTTGGAGAGGAACTTGGATTTGGACTCCATCTTTTTCTAGCCAGACATACTGCCCCAAGCTATCGAGAAGATTGTAGCTTTGGCGCTGCGAGGAACGAGCAGTAGTATCTCTAATTACTTCACCAGATTCAATCAAGGTGATCATCAAAGTTGGTGGGATAAAATGTCCCTGCCAAAGAGATAGAATGATTGCCACAGAATCTAAAAAGTCTATGCCAATATTGCGCTGTTGGCTTAGCGCTTTCCAAGCCCTTTTAAAAGCAGGAAGGCAGGCTGCCAGAATTATAGGACTAACTAAAAGGGCTGGTAACTCTAGTGGGGCTGCCAGAAGAGAAATAACCAAGCTACCAATAGGAAAGCCCAAACGCCCTAGATAATCAATTTCATCTGAAGGTTGCTCAACTTTATCAGAGAGAATCAGGTCATCGCGGTAAGCTTCTTCAATATTTACTTCTAAAAATTTATCTAATTGCTCTTCGGTAACTATTACTGGATCGTATTCAATGACTAATGAACCGGCAGCTCTATTGCACCTAAGCCCCTTCAATAGACTGCTATCTTGCAACAAACCAGTCAAGTTATTGGCATAGTCCTGGTCGTAAACCAAGCGATCTACTCTTATTCTCCAACGACCCGGTATTTGGTGAATGAGCTGATACTTCTTGGCAGATCTGGCAGGATATTTTTTGTGTAATGCATCTTTTGTACTAAATGCAGGGGCAGTATACTTGCTGATAGTCATGAAAAAGATTTCAAATTATTAACTTTGAGCTTAGAAGTTTTATATTGATTATTCTAGCTGATTAAAAAAAATTCAATTATCCGCCGAACAAAAGATGGTTATAATGTTAACTTTACAACAAAAATTAACATTATGGAAAAAACAAAACAAAGTATAATAGATAGAGCCTTCGTTTTATCTGCTCTAGTTCTATTAGCCGTACCATCTAAATCCAATGCGATGACGATTGTCAAGCCTTGGGAGCCAATTTTCCAAGGAATAGACTATACAACAGGCTCAGTTACTGATGAGGCTGTCAATCAAGTAGTTAATGCTTTTCGAATTAATTTAACAAATCCTCATATTCGTTTTTACTCAACTGCTAAAACAGCTCTAGCGCCTAATGATACCCTCACCCAGACAACCAGTAGTTTTCTAGGACAGTATGGTTTACAAGTTGCAGTCAATGCCAATTATTTTAATTATTCTCCCTCTTTAACATCACAACCAACTAATCTTATTGGCTTAGCCATATCTAATGGACAGACTGTGCATCCTACAAGTGAAGGTAACACTACTACATTGGCAATCATTCAAGGTAATGTAGCCACTATTGTCAACTATCCTGTGGGATCCGTACCAACAGATGTATATACTGCTATTTCAGGTATTCCTGAGTTAATCATTAATGGACAAATAAATACCCAGAGTGATTCTAGTCTATCTGCTAGAACAGCTGCTGGTCTTTCACAAGATGGTAAATTCCTAACATTGCTAACAATTGATGGAGGAAGGCCGGGAATTAGTGATGGGGCTACTTTCAATCAAACTGCTCAATGGCTAGAGACATTTGGAGCTTATAACGCTGTAAATCTTGATGGTGGAGGATCTACAACCATTGTTCGTCAGGGTGTTGATGGATTACCTCAAGTATTAAATACTCCAAAAGATTTTGGGCTAGAGAGGCTAGTTGGCAATAATTTTGGTGTCTTTGCTGATGCTTTAGATGTACCAGAGGCTGCGAATTATTTGGGTGGATTCTTAGCATTGAGTTTAGGACTTGCCCTTAGAAGATCATCAGCCAAGCTTCATGACAAAAAGTGAACTAGATCGCTCTAAAATTATCCAGTTTTTCTCCTTTGCATTACTAATCTTGGCGATTGCTAAAAGGTCTGATGCCACAACCACTATCAGACCATGGCAGCCAATTTTTCAGGGAATAGATTATTCTTCAGGTTCGCTTATAGATAATAATCTTCATCAACTAGTCAATGTATTGAGAATTGATCTATCAAATCCTCACATTCATTTTTTCTCAACTCCTAAAACCGCTCAAGCACCTAGAGAAACTCTAACCCAGACAACTAGTGATTTTTTGCGGCAATATAAATTACAAGTTGCAGTCAATGCTAACTATTTTTTGCATTCTTCTTTACCGATATCTGGGCCTACTAATCTTATTGGCTTAGCAATATCTAATGGTCAAACCGTCCATCCAACTATACAGGGTAATACTACTGCGCTTATAATCACCCAGAAAAATTCAGCCAGTATCGTCAACTATCCTGTAGGCTCTATACCAAATGGAGTTTATACTGCTGTTTCAGGCATTCCTGAACTTCTCAAGAATAATCAAATACTCTTGGCAGATAAAAAAGTTTTAGATTCAAGAACAGCAGCTGGTATTTCTAAAGACGGCAAATATTTGATATTGCTAACAATTGATGGAGCAAGGCCCGGAGTTAGTGATGGGGCTACTCTCTATCAAACGGCCCAGTGGCTTCAGAGATATGGGGCTTATAATGCAGTTAACCTTGATGGCGGTAGTTCTTCTACTATGGTCAGAGAAGATGTCAATGTTTCAGCTAAGGTCTTAAATAGACCAAGAGATTTTGGGATAGAAAGGTTAGTAGGTAATAATTTGGGAATTTCTACTGCTACTATTGATCCAATACATTCTGCAACAATCTATTCAGGAGAATTTTTAGTCTTTGGCTTAGGAGTTTCCTTGCTCAGATTAGCTAGGGATTAGAGGATTTGTTGGCATTCCCAGACTTGATCTATATTTTCCAGATAGAGATAAACCCTATAATAAACAGAATTGTTATTATTTAAGGTCTATGTACGAAAAGCTAGTTGCTCCTAATAAGGGATCCCAAATTACGTTCTCGGCTGGTAAACCAATTGTGCCTGATGATCCAATCATCCCCTATATCAGAGGCGATGGAACTGGAGTAGATATCTGGCCTGCTACTGAAAAGGTAATTGATGTGGCGGTAGAAAAAGCCTACCAAGGTAAGCGTAAAATTCACTGGTTCAAGGTTTATGCAGGAGATGAAGCCTGTGATCTTTATGGAACCTATCAATATCTTCCAGAAGATACTTTAACTGCCATCAAAACCTATGGTGTAGCGATCAAGGGACCTTTGACTACCCCAGTTGGCGGAGGTATTCGCTCTCTCAACGTAGCACTGCGCCAGATTTTCGATCTCTATGCTTGTGTACGTCCTTGTCGTTATTATCCAGGTACCCCTTCTCCCCACAAAACGCCAGAAAAATTAGATGTGATAGTTTATCGGGAGAATACTGAAGATATATATCTAGGTATTGAATGGGCTAAAGATAGTGAAATTGGCCAAAAACTCATAGCTCTTCTTAATAGTGAGCTAATTCCTGCTACAGCTGAGCATAAAAATAAACAAATTCCTCTAGATTCGGGTATTGGAATCAAGCCAATCAGTAAAACCGGTTCGCAAAGATTAGTGCGTCGTGCTATTGAACATGCTCTTAGGCTGCCTGCAGATAAGCAACAGGTGACACTAGTTCATAAAGGCAACATCATGAAATACACTGAAGGAGCCTTTAGAGATTGGGGCTATGAATTGGCAAAAAGTGAGTTTCGTGATGTCTGTGTTACTGAGCGTGAATCCTGGATTTTAAGCAATCGGGAAAAGCAAAGTGATATCTCTATAGAAGATAATGCCCGGCTCATTGAGCCAGGATATGATTCGCTGACAGCCGAAAAGCAGGCCAAAATTTGCACTGAGGTAGAACAGGTGCTTGAGAGTATCTGGTATAGTCATGGAAATGGTCAGTGGAAAAATAAGATAATGGTCAATGATCGTATTGCCGATAGTATTTTTCAGCAGATCCAAACTCGGCCTGATGAATATTCAATCCTTGCTACGATGAACCTCAATGGGGATTATCTTTCTGACGCTGCTGCTGCAGTAGTTGGCGGTTTGGGTATGGGCCCAGGTGCCAATATAGGAGATAATTGCGCGATTTTTGAAGCTACTCATGGCACGGCTCCTAAACATGCAGGATTGGATCGTATTAATCCCGGTTCTTTGATTCTCTCAGCGGTGATGATGCTTGAGTATATGGGCTGGCAAGAAGCTGCTGATTTGATTAAAAAAGGTTTGGCTGGGGCAATTGCCAATCGCCAAGTTACCTACGATTTGGCAAGATTACTAGATTCGCCAGTTGATCCTCCCTTGAAATGCTCCCAATTTGCTCAAGCAATAATTGATAATTTCTAAAAAAACTCCCCCGAATTTGGGGGAATTTTTTTTAATTATTCAGAAACAATAAAAGCAGGAACTCTTTCAGCGTAGTCGATCTTTTTATTGGTGATCGATTGGGAAAGCTTCTCAAAAGAGCCAGATCTCCAGTTGCGCTCATGGATTGGCTTTCTTTGTTCACCGCGAAAATAAGCCATTGTTCCTAAAGTTGCTGCTGCTATCCAACCTAAGAGAATTACACCAAATAGTACTGCAGACATATCTTTATCCTTTTTATGTTTATCGCTATGTAAATAAATATAACAAATGCTTGAAATAAAATTTAATTTAATATATGAGGATAACCGTATATAGAACTAAAGTTCTACTTGAAAAATAATTAAGAATTATTGATTTTATCAATAGTTATTGGTTTATCAATCACCATTTTTCTACAATGTAGAGACTGTAAAGGTGTCTAAGAATTTTAGTGAAAATGAAACATTACCGAGACGAATGGATAGAGGAATGGTGCCAGGCAAATGGTTGGAGCGAACCCTTTGCTGAGCGCAATGATCACTATTGGGCTTTTCCACCAAATGGAGTGATGCCAGAGCCTATCTCTAGTAAGACACTAAAAGTTATCAAGGCCCAAAAAGGACTAACACTCCAAGAAAAAATTTGGCTTGGCTGCGCTGGAATGTTTTCTTTATTAGCTGTTGCCTTTAGCTGGCTCTTTAAATGTCCAATGCCCATTGTGCTAGCATTTGGCTTTAGCGCTGTCACGGCTGTTCAATTAGAGGTTGAGCTTTAATTATCTCTAGTGGTCGATAGCCTCTTGGCTAATCTACAATTTTAATTGTAGATATTTTTTTTGTTCAGATTTATGTTTTTAAAGCGCAGCTTTAGAGCTTTTGCTAGTTTGGTTTTAGCGTTACTTTTCAGCTTGTCTTTGATCAATAGTGCATCAGCTGATGCTGCGATCAATCTCTTGCCGGAAAATTTCATTGTCAAAGCAATTGATAGAACAGGCCCTGCTGTAGTACGAATCAATACAGAGAGATTGGTAACTGATACCTCTTCTCAAGAGCTTCTTTTGAAAGAGCTTTTTGGTATAGATACTCTACCTCGCCAGGAAAGAAAGGAAGTATTATCTGGTCAAGGTTCTGGTTTTATTATTGATGCTGATGGTGTTTTGCTCACCAATGCTCATGTAGTGGATAAGGCTGATAAGGTTACAGTCACCCTCAAAGATGGGCGGGTCTTTAATGGAAAAGTTCAAGGTGTTGACGAGCTTACGGATCTAGCTGTAGTCAAAATAGATCCCAAGGGGCAGAATTTACCAATTGCACCTCTGGGTGATTCTGCTAAGTTGAAAGTAGGCGATTGGGCTATTGCTGTAGGTAATCCCTTGGGTCTGGATAACACAGTAACTATCGGAATTATTTCTACTTTGGATCGCTCTGCTGCCAAAGTAGGCATCAGGGATAAAAGAATAGATTTTCTGCAAACCGATGCTGCTATTAATCCTGGCAATTCAGGTGGACCATTGCTCAATGCCGAAGGTGAAGTAATAGGAATCAATACAGCAATCAGAGCTGATGCTAATGGAATTGGCTTTGCTATTCCCATCAACAAAGCTAAATCTCTAGAAAGTTATCTAGCTGAAGGTAAAAAAGTACCACACCCCTATATAGGAATTGGTATGGTCAATCTCACCCCGGAAGCTGCCAAAGAGAACAATAACGATCCCAATTCACAATATGGTATCATTCCCGAAGTAAATGGTATCTTGATTGTCAATGTTGTCAAGTCTAGCCCTGCTCAAAAAGCTGGCTTAAGACGCGGCGATGTGGTGGTGGCAGTTAATGATAACAAGGTTTCAGATGGTCAAGATCTCCAAGCAATCGTTGAAAATACGGGAGTCAACCAAAGCCTCAAGCTCAAGATTCAAAGAGGTGATTCCCTCTTAGATCTCAAGGTTGAAACGGCTCAAATGGAAAACCTATCTTAAAATAACTTACTCTTCAACTTCAACTATTCCCTCGTCTGCTTCTTCAGCAGATGGGGGAACTAGAGCTACTGCAGCGATTGCATCATCTTCATCTATGCGGTGAACCCTCACTCCTGTAGCCATACGAGATTGGATCGAGATATCATCGACGCTTTGGCGAACCATGATCCCCCGGTTGGTAACGATCATTAATTCATCTTGAGGCTCGACTATGTGAACCGCAGCAAGTCTATCTTGGGATGATTTGAACTTAATTCCTCTAACGCCCATGCCAGATCTTTTCTGTAGGCGGAAACTGCCTATTGGGGTTCTTTTTCCATAACCTCCAGTGGTGACTACTAAAACCCAAGGTCCTTGGCTGGTTTGCTCTACGATTTCCTCTTCAGATGAATCATCTTGTTTTTCTGTCATAGGCTCTAAGGTAGCTACAATTTGACTAGCGATGATATCCATGCTGATTAATTCATCACCGCTTTTGAGCTTCATGGCCTTTACTCCCCTGGTAGCTCGTCCTAAAGGTCTGAGTTCTTCATTATCTGTTTTAAAATGAATTGTCATTCCTTTTCTTGAGCCAATAATAATACTGTTTTCGGCAGTTGCCAACCGTACCCAGCGCAGTTGATCCCCTTGTTCTAAAGAGATAGCAATCAATCCGTTAGTACGAATATTGCTAAAAGCCTTGAGGGAAGTCTTCTTAATATAACCACCTTTAGTAAGCATAATTAGATACTGATCTTCAGCAAACTCACTAACAGCAACTACTGAGGTGATTTTTTCATCCTTGGGAATAGGGAGCATTTGGACAATAGGCACACCTCTGGCTGTTCGTGAACCAGTTGGAATTTGGTAGGTGCTCAGGCTATAAACCACGCCACGATTGCTAAAGAAAAGAAGCTTATCGTGATCACAGCAGCTTAAGAAATGCTCAATACCATCATCCTCTTTGACCTTGGCTGCAGCTTTACCTCTAGTTCCTCTGCTTTGCTGCTCGAAGGTATTAGCTGGCATCCGCTTGATATAACCTTGTTCAGTCAATAAAATAATGGACTGCTGATTAGCTATTAAGTCAGTATCAATTAAGCCGCCTTCTTCTTGGACTACTATGGTTTTTCTGGGCGTGGCATGAAGGGACTTGATTTGTTCTACTTCCTCAGTAATAATTCCATCAATGCGATCACGTTTTTCTAAGATATCCCGCAAATCAGCTATTCTCACAACTAGCTCTTCATGTTCAGCTTGAATTTTTTCAGATTCTAAAGCTGTTAAACGGCGCAGCTGCATTTGCAAAATTGCATCGGCTTGGGTTTCTGAAAGTGCAAACTGTTCTACTAAGCCTATTTTGGCGCTTGCTGAATCTGCCGCTCCCCTGATGAGTCTGATAATGGCATCTAAGTTAGCTAAAGCGCTTAGTAGTCCTTCTAATATGTGGTCTCTTTCTAGGGCTTTGCGCAGTTCATGCTGAGTTCTTCGTCTGATTGCATCAACCCGAAAATCTAAAAAGACACTCAGAAAATCTTTCAAGGTCAACAAGCGAGGTCGCTCGTTAACTAGAGCTAACATATTGGCTCCAAAATTGGACTGTATTGCAGTTTGCTTGTAGAGATTGTTGAGAACTACCCTAGCATAGGCATCTCTTTTGAGCTCAATGACTATGCGCATGCCATCGCGATCACTCTCATCTCTAATATCGGCAATACCTTCTATCTTCTTATCATTAACCAGTTCTGCTATTTTCTCAATTAAGGCAGCTTTATTGGTTTGATAGGGCAACTCAGTGACAATTATTGCCTCGCGGTCAGGCCTACCTTTATTTTCAATAGTTTCTACCTGGGCTACACCTCTGAGGGTGATTGAACCTCTGCCAGTAGTATAGGTTTCCTTGATACCAGAACGCCCCAAAATTTGACCGCCAGTAGGAAAATCAGGTCCTGGAATATATTTCATCAATTCAGTATCTGTTAACTCAGGATTGCGTATTAAGGCAACTAGTCCATCAATCAACTCACCTAGGTTATGGGGTGGGATATTGGTCGCCATACCCACAGCAATACCAGAAGATCCATTCAACAATAATTGAGGAATTCTAGAAGGCAGGACTACTGGTTCTTGTTGAGAACCATCAAAGTTATCAGTAAAATCAACTGTATCGGCTTCTATATCTTGCAAAAGCGAATTGACCGTTAGACTATGAAGTCGACATTCGGTATAACGCATTGCTGCTGGAGGATCATCGTCAACCGAACCAAAGTTTCCATGTCCATTAATCAATGGCTCACGCATCGAAAAAGGCTGGGCCATTCTTACTAAGGCATCATAGATGGAGGTATCACCATGAGGGTGGTATTTACCCAAAACATCCCCAACCACACGCGCGCATTTTCTAAAGGGGCGCTCTGGGGTTAAACCCAGCTCATACATGGCATAGAGAATGCGGCGATGCACAGGCTTAAGTCCATCTCTGGCATCAGGCAAGGCCCGGCCGACTATGACGCTCATAGCGTACTCTAAATAGGAGCGAGACATCTCTTGACTTAGATCTGTAGATACTATCCGATCTCCTATAGAGGACATAAATCTCTTGAACTCCGCATTAAAAATATAGTTACAGCAGGTTTATTTTAACACAAAGCTCTCTTAGTACAATAATCCCTTTAACTTGGCTGTGATTTTAAGCTGACTACCTGAGCTTCGCTACTTTCTCTAGCTACTCGTATGGTTAAAGCTGCCAGAAATAAACTAGCTAGTGATGAGCTTCCACCGTAACTAAAAAGCGGCAGGGGTAAGCCCGTAGTAGGTAATACTCCAGTAGCAACCCCAATATTGAGTAAAGACTGACCAACTATCACCACCATTGCACCAACGGCAATCAATCGATAGATACGATGATTACACTTGAGCGCAACTATCATTGACAATGTGCCATAGAAAAGGATCATCAATAGCAGTAAGGTGCAGCCAACAAAGCCAAATTCCTCGGCAAAGACCGAAAAAATAAAATCGGTGTATTGGATAGGTAAATAGAAAAGTTTCTGTTGAGACAGTCCATAGCCAGTCCCAGTCAATCCCCCTGAACCTACAGCATATAAACTTTGGATTAATTGGTAGCCATCGCCTCTGGGATCTTTCCAGGGATTCATAAAAGAGAGAATACGTCGTCTTTGGTAGGACTTAATGCTGACGCTAAGTACTGCAGTAGATACGCCCAATATGGCTACACCAAGAAGGTTTTGCCAGCGCATTCCCGCTGCTATGGCAATTAACCAGAGAGTAATACCACAAAGAGCGGTAGTACTTAAATTTGGCTGTAGGAGAATTTCCGCTAGAGCCACGGCAAATATACCTAGCCAAGTTAAGCGAGCTCGGATACTGAAGCGATGCCAGTGACCAAAAACTCGAGCTCCCTGCAATACTAAAAAAGGTTTCATCAATTCTGAAGGTTGCAGGAGAATTGGTCCAATAGAAAGCCAACGTGTAGCCCCATTGACTGTAGAACCTAAACCCAACAAGGTCAGCAAAAGAAGCCCCATAGTTACAAAAAGAAACAAACCGGAGACTTTAATCATATTTGCCAAAGGAGTGCGAACTATGGTGTTAAAACCCAACAAGCCAATCCATGTCCAAATCAGTTGCCTCTTGAAGTAATACAATCCATCTCCCTGTTCAAGATCAGCAACTGGGTAGGAAGCCGAAAAAAGAGCAACCAATCCAACTAGAACCCAAAGACAAGTTAACCAGCGCAGTAAACGTGCTTCTGTTGACCAGTTTTGGACATCAGGATCAAAAAAAGGAAAGATCAATCTGAGGATATTCATCGATGAGACTCAAGATATCTTTAAATTTACCAAGGTTAATTATCTACTTTTTTTTGCCAGAATCTCTCTTTATCAACAATTTGCGCAGTAGGGATTAAGTTGGATTAGAATTTTGTCGATTTTAAAGATTATAATGGCAAGGAAATAGCTGATTAAGGCTCTGGCAAATATAAATAGACATCTTTAAGTAGGATATTGTTACTGAGAAGTCAAACATGAAAGAACAGAGAAAGTTCAATATTGTACATTTGTCAAAGTACTACCCACCTTATCAAGGTGGGATTGAAACTCATGTTCAGACTTTGGCTCAATCTCAAGCTTCTCTAGGGCATAAAGTTCAAGTAATTTGTGTCAATGGTAACAATGAAAAAGGAGAGTACTCTAATAAAACCGAGACAGTAGATGAGCAAGATGGTGAGGTAACCATTACTCGTCTGGGTCGTACAAGTTCTGTTGCCAGATTTGATCTCTGTCCAGAGCTTCTTGGTAGGATAGCTGAGATTGCTTGGCGACATGACACCATATTGCATCTTCATACCCCCAATCCCACAATGCTATTGGCACTAGCCAATATACTTAGAAGCGCACCTTTTGTTATTACTCACCATAGCGATGTGGTCAAGCAGAAGGTTTTAAAATATGCTCTAAGGCCTTTTGAAATGCTAGTTTACAGTCGAAGTTCTAGAGTTTTGGCAACTAGTCGTAACTATTTAGAAGGCTCAAAATTTTTGCGTATTTATGAAAATAAACTCAGTTTCCTTCCCCTAGGTTTAGATATTGCTGAATTTGTCAAACCCAATCAAGATGCGCTAAATTTTAGAGATAATTTACTCCAGCAGTATACAGGTCCTATATGGCTTGCAGTTGGTAGACTAGTCTATTACAAAGCTCTTCATATAGCAATTGAAGCTCTCTGCCATGTTCCTGGCACCTTGATGGTAGTTGGAGTTGGTGCGTTGGAGCGGAACTTAAAAAGTCTGGCTATAGAGCTCAAGGTGGATGACCGTATTGTCTGGCTAGGTAGCGTATCCAAAGATGAATTAGTCGGGGCTTATCATGCTGCCAAGGGGCTCTGGTTTCCTTCTAATATCAGAAGTGAAGCCTTTGGTATGGTTCAAATAGAAGCTATGGCTAGTGGCTGCCCGGTAATAAATACCGATATACCCGGTAGTGGAGTTCCTTGGGTCAGCCGAGATCAAGTAGAAGGACTCACTGTTCCAATCAACAATTCATATGAGTTAGCCAAAGCTGCCAAGCGTATGCTTTCTGATGAAGTACTATATGACAGACTCGTAGAAGGATCTAAAAAAAGATCTGCAGAATTCGATCATATGATCATGGCCAGAAAAAGTATAGGCATATATGAAGATGTGTTGGCTTATTATCACGGTTGGAAAAAACAGAATACTATTGAATCTGTTTTATGAAGGTCTTGCATGTTTACTCTGGTAATCTTTTTGGTGGCATTGAAACTCTTCTATTGACTATAGCCAAAAAGCAAAATTTAGTTCCCCAGATGAAACATAGCTTTGCTCTTTGCTTTGAGGGAAGGCTTTCTAGGGAGCTCAAGCAATCTAAAGCAGAGGTGATTAACTTAGGTAATGTCAAACTTTCTCATCTCTGGAGCGTTTTAAAAGCCAGAGGCAAACTAAGGCAAATTCTAAAAGAGGGAAATTTTGATATAGTTATTTGTCATGGTTGCTGGCCGCAGGCTATCTTTGGCTCAGTTGCTAGCAATATTCCATTGGTCTTCTGGTGCCATGATACTCCAACTGGAACTCATATTTTAGAGCGTTTAGCAAAATTGACCCGGCCAAATTTCATAATTGCCAATAGTCGCTACACTCAAAATTCTTTAGATCTTCTTTATCCTAATATTCCATCTGAAGTGCTTTATTGTCCGGTTTCTGCCAATATTGCTGATGATGTTCAGTTTGTAAGAACTTCTATCAGATCCGAGCTTAATACTGCAAATGAGAGTGTTGTTATTATTCAATCTTCTCGTCTTGAGCGATGGAAAGGTCAAAGTTTTCTAATTGCAGCACTTGGAAAATTGAAAGATTTGCCTAATTGGACATGCTGGATTGCTGGTGGGGTGCAAAGAAGCCAAGAAAATGAGTATCTCCAAGAATTAAAAAATCAAGCCCAAGAGCTGGGTATTGGGGATCGGGTGTTATTTTTAGGTCAAAGATCTGATATTCCCAATTTGCTGGCCGCGGCTGATATTCACTGTCAGCCCAACATTGGACCAGAACCTTTTGGTATTGCTCTTATAGAAGCGCTCTATAGTGGATTACCCATAGTGACTACCAACATTGGAGCTGCAGTGGAAATCTGTGATAGCTCTTGTGGACGACTGGTACAATCAGGAGATCTCCAATCACTCGCTACAAATTTAGCTGAGTTGATTACTAATCCATCTACTAGAATGCAACTAGCCTCAGGCGGAGCTTCAAGAGCCAGTTATCTCTGTGGTCCCCATAACCAGCTCAGTTTCCTCTATGATCTACTATCTAATATTGAAATCATAGGGCATAAATAGATAGACTCCCTGAGGATCATTCAAACTTAGCCAGTTTTTTTCAAACATTTTCCAAGTTTGAGTAACAGGAGTATCAACTGAGTTAATAGTAGATTGAGGAATTGTTTCAAAAAAAGTATTAGTCCAGCTCTTTACTTGGGGATATTCTTGTAATTGCCAATTGTTTCCCAATTTAGCAAGCTTGGCAGTGTATTTGATAGCTTGGTCTAATCCACCGATTTGATCTACTAAACCAATTTTTTGGGCCTGCTGCCCTGACCATACCCTTCCTTGAGCTATAGTTTTGACTTTTTCTTTATCAAGGTGACGAGAAGAGGCAACTTTATCTAGAAAAAGATCATAGATGTAGTTTACCTGTTTTTGGTATATAGCAAGCTCTTGGGCTGTTTTTGGGCGACTATTAGTGTTAATGTCAGCCAATTTTCCTGTTTTTACGACATCCCAAGTTATGCCATTGTTGTTGGCTAATTTTTGCAAGTTCAACAACATACCAAAGACTCCAATTGAACCAGTAATAGTATTATCTTGGGCAAAGATATATTGACCTCCAGTAGCAATCCAATATCCACCAGAAGCTGCGGTATTACCCATAGAGATCACAACGGGTTTTTTCTGCTGTAATCTTTTAATTTCTCTTAAAATTACATCTGAAGCAGTAGCGCTACCACCGGGGCTGTTGATTCTCAGGACAACTCCTTTGACATCTTTTTTTTCAGAAAGTTTACGAATCTCTTTGGCAAATCTTTCTCCAGCAATTTCATCTCTATCACCTTTTCCATCAGTGATTGTTCCTTCAGCATAAATAACTGCTATTTTATTAAAATTAGCTTTTTTACTCTTATTTAAATCAATATATTTTTCTATATCAACAGGAGCAAAATTTTCATCATTACTGTTGCTAATTTTTTTTAATAAACTAGTAGCTGTATCGTAATAGCCAATAGTATCTACTAGTTTTTCCGACTTAGCTTGATCGGCGCTTAGTATACCTGAATTGTCGCTGAGCTGCTGAAGATGTTGGCTAGTGATATTGCGACTATTACCAACAGTGTTTAGGAAATTTTGCCATATATCACCTAGTAATTTTTGCAGTTGTTCTTTATTTTCAGGGCTCAAGTTAGAGCGCAGATATGGTTCAACTGCAGACTTGTAACTGCCAACTCTGACTACTTGGACTCCTACGCCATACTTTTGAAGAGCGCCGGCAAAAAATATTGGTTCACTAGCAAGACCATTGATTTCGATAGTGCCAATTGGGTTAAGGATAATTTGATCAGCAACTGAAGCTAGATAATAATTTTTCTCATTCCAGTCATTAGCATAGGCAATAATTTTTTTGCCAGAAGATTTTTTAAATTGGGTCAAAGCAGTTCTAATTTCACTCAAATTAGCATAGCCATTAGGGTTATTAACGTTCCTGCCATCGAGAAATATAGCCTTAATTTTCTTATCACTGGCAGCATTTTCAATAGCTTCTGTTAATTGCCAAAGCTTGAGAGTTTCTCTTTGGTTACCTGTGAGAATCTGACTGATATTTTTATTGGAGTAGCTATCTTTGATCAGATCGCTAAGATTCAAACTTAAAATAGTATTGTTTTTGATTGAATTTTCTGAAATTGACGCCAAGCCTATTGCTAATACGATAAGAGCAAATGTGCTCAACCCCAGAAAAATACATAGCGCCAATAAAGTACCAAGAGTGCTAGCTGCAGTCTGTTTTAAAAATTGTTTCATAAATATTATAGTTTTTTTATATTGTTAATTATTTTTGATAGAGCAATAGCTCTATCAATCTGTTTATAAAGATAGTTTAGATCTTCTGTATTTTCAATTATAAGGTCTGCTAAATTTCTCTTGGTATCTAGATCCCATTGGTTATTTATCCGTGCTAAGGCTTGCTCTTTTGAAAGACTGTTTCTCTTAATCACTCGTTCAATCTGTTGTTGGGGGCTACAGGTAACTAACCAGGTTTCATCTACCATATCCTGCATCTCTACTTCAAACAACAGGGGCACTACAAATACGATTACATCATCGTTACTGCTATGGAGATCTTCTAGAAATCTTTTTTTTACATAGGGATGGATCAGATTTTCTAGCCATTTTTTTTCTTGGTCTTGATTGAAGATAATCTGGGCCAGTTGAAGACGATCTAGTTGACCTGAATCTAGTAAAATTTTTTGACCATAGCGATTTACAATTTCACCCAAAATAGAATTGTTTTTTTCGGTGGCTTCTCTAGCATAGAGATCCGCATCTAGTACTTTTAAATCATATTGCCTTTCGAGATAATCAGAAACAGTACTTTTTCCTGTCGCTAATCCACCTGTAATACCAATTATTTTTTCGTTCATTTATATTAGTTTTGGATTATTGCCTTGCCTTGGGCTATTAATTCCTCATGGGAAAGTACAAGACTAGAAAGTTCAACATTCTCTCCTAAATCTATGGTTAACTCAGTTAAATCTATCTGATAGGGTCCTTCAAACTCAACAGAAGAAAGCCTCAGTATATTTGGAGAAGTGAGTTGCATTAGCGATGACAAGGCTAAAAGATGAGTTTCTTGATGGTTTTTTCTCATCCATTTGCCTTGCAATTGAAATTTTTGATCTTCTAGGATGATTTTTCGCCATACTAGTTCAGCTTCATTAAATACATCTTTAAAATTCTCAATTCCACTTGATTCTAAAAGAAGTAACAGTAAATCATTTAAGGCATTAGAGAAAATTGGAGAATCAAGAGAACTTTGTAGATCATTTTGCGCTATTTGAACTTTTCCAGTGACTTGAATAGGCTCAAGTAATCTCAGGGGCTTGCCACGCAATATTTGACCGATATTAATACGGATATTTTGTGAGAGAACTTCTATTTTGCCTAAATTTAAGCCGCGGTAGATCGCAGCTTCACTGAGAAGATAAACAATTGGTATGTAACCACTGAGAATTTGGCGATCTTCACCTTGAATTTCAAAATGCAGACTATCTACCTTTTCTACCTGAGAGCGCAACCAAAACCCCAGAGCAGGGGAGAGAAATTTACTAATAATTCGACTTGAGGCCATCTTGGGAAAATCAGACATAATGGAAATGTAGTTTAAGATAACCTTTAGATGGCATCTTAGCAATGCAACAAAGAATTCAAAAAATTCTAGCCCAATGGGGCATTGCCTCACGCCGGGAAGCAGAACAACTCATTCGAGAAGGAAGAATCAATGTCAATGGACATATAGCCAGCATAGGCCAAAAAATTGATCCTCTCAGCGATTCTATTTTTTTTGATGGACAAAGACTTCAAGAGCAAACAAAACCAGAGCTTTTGTATATTTTGTTAAACAAACCACTAGGGGTAGTTTCAACCTGTTTTGATCCTCAAGGTAGACCGACAGTTCTCGATTGCCTACCAGATCAAATCTCACTGGGTAAGGGTTTACATCCCGTCGGGAGACTTGATATGGATTCAACTGGCGCTTTGCTGTTGACAAATGACGGAAACTTAACACTCAAATTGACTCATCCTCGTTATCATCTACGTAAAACCTATCATGTCTGGGTAGAAGGTTATCCTTCGGAATCAACCCTGGAAAAATGGCGTCAAGGAGTCTTGCTTGAGGAAAAGTTAACCCTGCCAGCAGAGGTTAAAGTACTCAAAAGGCAAAAAGGACGAACCTTGCTAGAGATTATCCTTTCTGAGGGTAGAAATCGCCAAATCCGCAATTGCGCAAGCCAATTAGGACATAGGGTGGTTAAATTACATAGATTGGCGATTGGTCCAATTCAACTCGATTCTCCTGGTCGAGCCAAAATGAACTTAGGGAGCTATAGAATACTCGATGACTCTGAACAGGCACTTCTTAAAAATTACCTTGATACAGCGACTGAGAAATTATCTTGCGCTGCTGACTACTAAACTAAAAGTACAATCACCAAGCAAAGCCGATCTCATTGAAGAGCCTGCAACTGAGCTTATCTCAATTGGCTCTATTCTCAAGAAATCCCGCCTTGAGCAAAATTTGACTCTTAAGATTATTTCTTTAAAAACTTTTATTCCAGTTGATATTCTGCAATCTATTGAAGAGGGTAAATTAGATCAACTGCCAGAGCTTGTATACTTAAAAAATACTATAAAAAAATATTCTGAATTTTTAAATGTCGATCTTGAAAATTCTTTAAAGATTCTTTCTCCCAACAGGCAAATACAAAATACCAAATCTTCTATTAAAATTTTTAAAATGCCTACTTTGGTGATTCAACCAGTTCATTTATATATTTTTTATATTCTTTTGGTAATTCTGTCTGTCCATAAAATTGCCAGTTTATTAGAAGAATCTAGTTATCCAATTCAAAACGCAATAGAATACAAACAAAAATAAATAAACTTTCTATGTCCTTGCTCAGCCACATCCCCTCTAAGAGCAGACCAGCCGAAAAATATTTTGGCAAGAGGGATAAGTTGTTCTGGTTAATTTTACTGGTTACTCTCTTACTGCCTGGATTGATTGTTACTCGCTTAGTATATTTGCAGTTAATTGAGGGAGATTACTATCAAGCAAGAGCAAAAAGTGGCCGCACTAGAATTGTTCCCAGACCACCGGTAAGAGGCTCTATCTTTGATAGGAAAGGAAAAATACTTGCTACTAGCAAGCTTTCTCACTCTGTATATCTCTGGCCTGTAGTGCAAAAAAAAACAACTTGGCCTGCAACGCTACAGAGACTCTCAACTATACTAAATATTCCTAAGAGCAAAATTCTAGAAAAAATAGAACAGTCTCCAGATAATGCTTCTACCTTGATTCGCATTGCCAGAAATCTAACTCCAGCTCAGATTACAGCCTTAGAAGAACATGCCGATGAGCTTTTAGGGGTCGAAGTTGATGTTGAAACTTCTCGCTATTACCCCAATCAAGAAACCGCCTCACATGTTTTGGGTTTTACAGGTGAACTTAGTCCCAAGCAATATAAACGTTTACGATCCAATGGTTACCATATGTCTGATGTGTTGGGTAAAAGCGGAGTAGAGGCGGCTTTTGAGCCCCAACTGCGCGGCCAATGGGGTGGATTGATGATGGAGGTCGATAGTGCAGGTAGAGTTAAAAAACTTTTAGGTCAAAAGAGGGCTAAACCTGGTCAAGATGTCAGTTTAACTATTGATCTTGAACTGCAAAAGGCTTCTGAAAATGCTCTAAAAAACTATAAAGGAGCAGTAGTTGTCCTAGATCCTAGAGATGGCGCTATTTTAACTATGGCTAGTAATCCGAGCTACAATTCCAATATTTTTTCACACCCGATCACCAAAGAGATATGGCATAATCTCCAGCAGAAAAGCAATCCTTTTCTCAACCGTAGCTTGAGAGCTTTTCCACCAGCTTCAACTTTCAAAATAGTGACCCAGACCGCTGGCATGGAGTCGGGTAAATTTCCACCAAATACTATGCTTAATACCTATCCTTACCTTAGAGTAGCTGGTACTAATTTTGGGGAATGGAATAAAGCAGGTTTTGGATTTATTGGCTATATTACCGCTTTGAGTATGAGTAGCAATACTTTTCATGGACAAATTGGTCGTGGAGTCGGTGGATCAACTCTCGATAAATGGGCTAAGCTCTATGGTTTTGGTCAAAAATCAGCAATTGAGCTCTCAGATGAAGAATCTACCGGACTGATTCCCTCTCCTGCCTGGAAAAAGAAATACTATAAAGCCAATTGGAGCGATGGGGATTCAGTAAATATGTCTATTGGTCAAGGCTTTGTCCAAGCAACACCTCTTCAAGTGGCAATGATGTTTGCAGCTCAAGCCAATGGTGGCTATAGGGTCATTCCCCATTTGCTCAAAGATCAAAGAGATTTTTTGAGTAAGCGCCAAGATCTCAATCTTAAGCCCAGCACATTGCGAACTATCAGATCTGGACTACGTGGGGTAATTATCAATGGCACTGGTAAAGCTCTAGATGTTCCCTATTTACCACCAATAGCTGGCAAAAGTGGGACTGCCGAAGCCCCACCAGGACCCAGCCATACTTGGTTTGGCGCTTTTGCTCCTTTTGATAAACCTGAGATTGTGGTAGTAGTCTTTGCCGAGCATTCAGGTGGCAGTGGTGGGCATACAGCTGGACCAATAGCTCTCAAGGTAATGGAATCTTATTTTCATAAACAGGCCCCCGGTACAAAATCTTAAGATTTTGTTCAAATTAAACTTTGTATTTTTTGGAGAGATCCAGTATTATGATAGATAAGTTAAGAAATATTAAGATTGCTCGCTTTATAATAGAGTAAGCTTGTTTCTTAGATAGTCATATTAATTAAATTTGGAGATTTGACGTCATGACCATTGCAGTCGGACGTGTCCAGGAAAGAGGATGGTTTGACATCATCGATGACTGGCTAAAACGTGACCGTTTTGTCTTTGTAGGTTGGTCTGGATTACTACTTTTCCCTTGTGCTTACTTAGCACTAGGCGGCTGGTTGACCGGCACCACCTTTGTTAGCTCATGGTACACTCACGGTTTGGCAAGTTCTTACCTTGAAGGTGCTAACTTCTTAACCGTAGCTGTATCTACTCCAGCAGATAGCATGGGACATTCCATTCTATTTCTCTGGGGCCCTGAGGCCC
>Ga0194055_10001141_pt1 | contig 21586 bp, 17 predicted proteins | sample SepL449m_MetaG_FD_155482 | JGI IMG/M metagenome (GOLD analysis project Ga0194055, IMG submission 155482) | Anoxic zone freshwater microbial communities from boreal shield lake in IISD Experimental Lakes Area, Ontario, Canada - Sep2016-L442-9m | ecosystem: Environmental > Aquatic > Freshwater >...
GGCGGGAACCACAGTGCCTGGAGTCCACACCACTGCACTCATCGGTTGCTACTTCGCGGGCTTTTCGCCAACACGTCGGCCGATGCCAACTGGCTGTGGAAGTTTCGCATGTGCATCGCCAATTGGCTTCAGCTTTGACATCATCTCGTTGCCCATTGGCGAGGACTTGCCGGTGTTGGTATCCACATGCAAGAAGATGTGTTCTGCGGTGAAGGCAACGACGCCGTCTTCACGAACTACTTCAGACCACAAGTGAATGCGTTTTTCATCGTACGAAGCAACGCGAGTAAGCACCTTGATCTTGTCGCCAGAATGAGTTTGGTCGAGGTAACGAGTGTGGCCTTCAACGGTGTAGAACGTTCGTCCTGTTGCCAAGTATTCGGGAGTGAAACCAATTGCGCGGAAGAACGTGTCGCTTGCTTCGCTTGCAAGCTGTGAGTATCGCGAATCGTTGGTGTGTCCGTTGTAGTCGGTCCAGTCGGCTGGAATGATCATCTCGTGTGAAACCGAAGGTGCGAGTGGGTCAAGTACGGGGACCGGGCCGCGGCCGAACAGTTCGCGTTCGTAGTCGGCAAGTACTTTTCCTGCTCCGTAGTTATTGCCACGCAACGCCTGGAACACCGACACCAAGCAATCGTCGCGAAGTGCTTCGAGTTCGCGAATGGTTGCAGTGCCAGCTTGATCGTCGCTTTGCGAAACGATCTTTTCCAGCAGCACGTCGTCCAGTTCTGGCACATCCATCAACTTGGTCCATGGCCATTTCAACGACGGTCCGAACTGTGCCATGAAGTGACGCATTCCAGCTTCGCCACCAGCAATGCGATACACCAAGAAGGTGCCCATGAACGACCAGCGAAGTCCTGGGCCAAAGCGCATGGCGTCGTCAATTTCTTCTGCAGTAGCAACGCCGTCGTTTACTAACCACAACGCTTCGCGCCATAGTGCTTCCATCAGGCGGTCAGCTATAAAGCCATCAATTTCTTTGCTCAACATGAGCGGCTTCATGCCTACGGAAGTCACTACTTCTTTTGCACGCAACTTCGTTGCTTCACTGGTTAAGTCGCCACCACAGATTTCAGCAAGCGGCATGAGATACACAGGGTTAAAGGGGTGCACCACCACGAAACGCTCTGGGTGCACCATGTCTTTTTGGATCTGCGTTGGCAGAAGTCCAGACGTTGATGAACCAAACACTGTGGTTGGTGATGCGGCTTTACTTGCACGAGCGAGCAGTTCTTGCTTCAGCTCAAGGCGTTCTGGTGCACTTTCCTGTACGTAATCAACATCAGTTACCGCCTCTTCGGGAGTGCTGACGAACGTGATGGTTCCTTCCTTAGGAAGGGGGGCAAGCGTGAGTTTCGAATATGCACGACGAGCATTCACCATAATTTCGCTCATCTTGCGAGTTGCCTGTGGGTCAACGTCGTACAACTTCACGTCTACGCCATTGAGCACAAATCGTGCAGCCCAGGCGCCACCAATTACTCCGCCACCAAGCAGGCCAACGGTTTTCAGACCAGGAATGTTGCTCATGTTGAGTCCTTATGCGTGCTTGGTGAGTTTAAGTTTTTCGCGAACTTCCTGTGGTCCCATGATGGACACGTTCATATTCTCGAGAATGTTGACAGCACGTTCAACGAGCTTGCCGTTTGTAGCAAGTTCGCCGCGGTTCAAGTACAAGTTGTCCTCAAGACCAACACGAACGTTTCCACCGGCAAGTACCGCTTGCGCAACGAATGGAATCTGCATGCGCCCGATTGAGAACGCAGAGAACACGGCACCGTCTGGAATTTGGTTGACCAGTGCCATAAATGTGTTCGTGTCATCAGGTGCGCCATAGGCAATTCCCATGCACAACTGAATCATCACTGGATCATCGAGCAGGCCTTCCTTCAACAGATCCTTCACCATCACTAGGTGGCCGGTGTCGAACACTTCGAGTTCTGGGCGAACACCAAGTTCTTGCACAATCTTTGCCATCTTGCGCAACACACTTGGCGTGTTGGTCATGATGTAGTCGCCGCCGCTCGAGAAGTTCATGGTGCCGCAGTCGAGCGTGCAAATTTCTGGGCGCAAGCGAGTGACGTGATCAAGTCGTTCTGTGGAACCCACCATGTCGGTGCCAGCAGCAAGCGGCAATACCTTTTCATCGCCACCAAGTACCAAGTCCCCACCCATGCCTGCAGTGAGGTTGATGACGACGTCGGTATCTGACGAGCGAATTCGATCGACAACTTCTGCGTACAACTCTGTGTCGCGTGAGCCGAGACCTGTCTTTGGATCGCGTACGTGAATGTGCACAACAGCAGCGCCAGCTTTTGCGGCTTCGATGCATGAGTTTGCAATCTGTTCCGGAGTGACCGGAACCTTGTCGCTCTTATGTGCAGTTTCTCCCGAGCCCGTGACAGCGCACGTAATGAATGCTCCCCAGTTCATGCTTTCCCTCTCGTATTCCCCGTTGCGACGATAGATATATCAGCGAGGTCAGACTAGGTCCGCGGGGGATATTTGTCCAAATGACAAAATGAATTTTTATGTCTATTGGCTAGTTTGAAACGGTGCAAAACATGTCGGGAGAAGCGAAGTTATGGTCGCCTACTTCCAGCAGTATTTTGCAAACTCAAGTGAAAAAATTTAAGGATTCTGCGCAGAAGCAGTACGCGGTTGACCCGAAGGATCTCCACGAGTGGTCGGTAAGCAGGCCAGATCAGTTTTGGTCGTTGGTGTGGGATGCCTGCGGGGTGGTTGGCCAAAAGGGGGAGCGAACATTTGTCCCTGCGCCTAGTGGTGCACCTATGTCGACAGCGCAATTTTTCCCAGATGCATCCCTCAGCGTGGTCGAGAACATGATGGCAACGACAGGCAACCACGACGCACTCGTCGCTATTGACGAAGCGGGAAATAGGCGAACAAGATCGTGGGACGAATTACGCAAACGTGTTGCCTCGATTGCTTCCGCGCTGCAATCAGTTGGTGTGGTGGCGGGCGATCGTGTTGCGGCTTGGTTGCCAAACTCCATAGAAGCAATCGAAGTCATGCTTGGCGCAGCTTCAATTGGTGCAGTCTTTTCTTCCTCTTCGCCCGATTTTGGAGCAAATGGTGTGCTTGATCGCTTTGGACAAATTGTGCCAAAAGTGTTGTTCGCGGTTGATGGCTACCTCTACAACGGAAAACAATTTGACTGTCTCGAGCGTCTGAGCGAAATTCGCAACGGACTTCCATCGGTGGTTGCAACTGTTGTAGTGGGCAACATTGGAACACAAGTTCCAGAGGGCACCGTTGCATACAACGACTTTGTTGCCAGCGGATCTGCTGCTCCCGTTAGCCCGCAACGATTTGGGTTTGATCACCCGTGGTACGTGTTGTATTCATCTGGCACGACGGGAGTTCCAAAGTGCATTGTGCATCGCACGGGTGGCGTGTTGCTACAACACATGAAGGAACATCAGTTGCATTGCAATATTGCGCCCGGTGATCGCGTGATGTACTTCACGACTACCGGTTGGATGATGTGGAATTGGTTGGTGTCGGTGTTGGCGTCGGGTGCAACAGCCGTGTTGTTCGATGGGGCGCCAACTGCGCCGACGATGTCACGATTATTCGACATTGTTGATGATGAAAAAATTACGTTGCTCGGTGTGTCGGCAAAATTCATCGACTCATTACGCAAAGCTGAACTTCGTCCAGTAGACACGCATGCACTGAAATCGCTTCGCACTATTTGCTCTACGGGTTCTCCACTCGCACCTGAAGGTTTCGATTGGGTGTATCAATCGGTGAAGAGCGATGTGCATCTTGCGTCAATTTCTGGCGGAACTGATTTGTGTGGGTGTTTTGTTGGCGGCGACCCAACCAAGCCTGTGTATCGAGGCGAAATTCAAGGGCCAATGCTTGGCATGGCTGTTGATGTTGTTGACGAACAGTTGAGCTCTCTGCACAACAATCCTCTCACGCCAGGAGAACTGGTGTGTCGTCAACCGTTTCCAAGTATGCCGATCGGTTTTTGGAACGACGGAAACGATGGCTTTCCCGTGCAATCGAGACCAGGTCCAAAATTTCTAGCGGCGTACTTCGAACGTTTGAGTGGCATGTGGGCACAGGGCGACTTTGCATCGTGGACATCGCATGGGGGAATGATCATTCACGGGCGTAGTGACACCACATTGAATCCTGGTGGAGTACGCATTGGAACAGCAGAGATTTACCGAGTAGTGGAGCAACACGCAGATGTTGTTGAGAGTTTGGTGTTTGGTCAAGACTGGGATAACGACGTTCGCATTGTGTTGTTGGTTCGACTTGCAGAACGAGCGACGCTGACTGAAGAACTTGTTACTGACCTCAAGCAACGCATTCGTATTGCGTGCACGCCGCGACATGTGCCTGCTCTTGTGGTGCAAGTGCACGATCTTCCGCGTACTCGAAGCAATAAATTGGTGGAATTAGCCCTTGCCGATGCGGTTAATGGCAGGCCAGTTCGAAACAGTGAAGCAATCGCGAATCCCGAGTGCATTTCGGTGATTGCCGCAATGGACGAACTCCGCAGGTAACCCCGATAGGCTGACGCCCGACCTTCCGAGGTAGCTCAGCTGGCAGAGCAACGGACTGTTAATCCGTGGGTCGTGGGTTCGATCCCCACCCTCGGAGCGAAAGCTCCCATCACGCGTGCCATCGCGTGAGCAATGCTGTAATGCGGGCCAGTAGCTCAGTGGTCAGAGCAGGGGACTCATAATCCCTTGGTCGTGGGTTCAATCCCCACCTGGCCCACCACTGTGTCCAATATGTAGCGAGCCAGTGTTGGCATCGTTTGAATGAGGGTGACAGGCTCGCAACTATGCAATTTGATGTAGCGGTAATTGGTGGAGGGCCCGCAGGTTCTTCGGCTGCCATCACTGCTGCGCGCGCCGGGTTGCGTGTGGTGCTCGTTGAAAAGGCGCCGTACGGTCGCGACAAAGTATGTGGTGACGGTTTAACTCCGCGAGCGATAGCCGCGCTTGATGATCTGAACATCGATCACTCGGCGGCACATCGCATTGATGGTCTGCGAATGATTGCTGGAAAAACACAACGCGAACTCGCGTGGCCAACTACTTCGCGGTTTCCAAATCATGGCGCAGTGTGGCCACGACAAAAGTTTGACAACTATTTGCTCGACATTGCAATGAAGTCTGGTGCTGAAGTTCGCTTTGAATCTGAAGCGCTACCAGTACTTGAGCAAGACCGAGTTGTCGGCGTGCAAGTGGGTAGCGAAGTGCTTCGTGCTTCTTTGGTGATCCTGGCAACAGGTGCGCAAGGGGCAGCAGCAAAAATGCTTGGCGCAGTTCGCGACCCGGATGAAACGTTTGGTCTAGCGATTCGCGCATATGCGCCAACTCCTCGCCATGCCGAGAGACATCTTGAAGCGTGCCTCAGTTTGCGTGATGAGCACGGCACACCGGTTCCTGGTTATGGATGGATGTTTCCTGCAGGAGACGGCACCGTGAATATCGGTGTTGGTGCACTCAGCACGATGAAGGGTTTCAAGAAGCTCAATCTCAATACGTTGCTCGACCAGTACGCGTCAATCGTGCGCGAACCGTGGTCGCTTGGTGACTATATAGATAAGCCGCGTGCGTGGCGCTTGCCGATGAGTTGTATTCGCCGGCACGGCCCTGGTTGGGTTGCAGTGGGAGACGCTGCGGGTTTTGTGAACCCAATGAATGGCGAAGGCATTGACTACGCGCTCGAATCGGGCATGCTCGCCATTTCGTGCTTTTTGACCAATCCAGAAACAGCAACCAGCGACTATGACAAGCAAGTTGGTGAGCGCTTCGATGCGTTCTTGCGTACGGGTCGCAGATTCAGTTTCATTATTGGTCATCCATGGTTGTTGAAGCCAGGGTTGCGTGTGGCAGTTGGTTCGCAAGCAGCAGCTGATGTCACGCTCGCCGTCATGGGCAATCTCATCGATTCATCCACGCCTGGTGCTGCTGGTCGTGTGATGCGTTTCGCAGATAACGCTCTTCGTCTTGCGGATCCGCTGTTGCGTCGCACCCGTGCAAAGGCGTAAGCCCTAGTTGTCTACAGTTTGCGCATGACCGTTTCGTCGTTGCGCTCGCCACTTGTAGGGACAGTGGTTGCTGTAAAGGTGGCAGTTGGCGATGTTGTTTCAGCTGGCACAGAAATCTTGGTTATTGAATCCATGAAAATGGAGCACCCGGTTGTGGCTGAAGAATCGTGTCGAATTTCTGCGGTATTGGTAACTATTGGTCAAACCGTGAGCGATGGGGAAGCACTCGTTGAATATGTTGCAGAGCAAGTTGCACAAACTGGCGCAGTGCAAGAGGCCGAAACTTCAGGTGATCGCGCAGACTTAGCTCAGCTGCGCGATCGCCAAGCAAAGCTGCTTGACGGCGCACGAACCGAAGCAGTTGCAAAACGGCATGCCAAAGGTCAACGCACTGCGCGAGAAAATGTTGCTGACTTAATTGATGAAGGATCATTCGTTGAATACGGAAGTTTTGGAGTTGCCGCGCAACGAAGTCGCAGAAGTGAAGATGACTTAATTGCCAATACCCCTGCAGATGGGCTCATCACTGGACTGGCAACAATTAACTCTGAGGCATTCGGAGAGGGCAAATCGCATTGTGCGGTAGTTGCATACGACTACACGGTGCTTGCTGGCACGCAAGGATTCATAAACCACCGCAAGAAAGATCGCATCTTCGAAGTTGCGAAACGAAACATGATTCCTGTGGTGTTATTTGCCGAAGGCGGAGGCGGTCGACCCGGGGACACCGATGCTCCTGGAGTTGCAGGTCTCGACGTCATGTCGTTTGCATCGTTTGCGCAGCTCTCCGGACTCGTTCCGTTGGTTGGCATTGCATCGGGTTATTGCTTTGCGGGTAACGCTGCGCTACTCGGTTGTTGCGATGTAGTGATTGCAACTGAAAACTCGAACATCGGCATGGCAGGCCCGGCGATGATCGAAGGCGGCGGACTTGGTGTGGTGAAGCCAACAGATATCGGACCGATTGCGACTCAAACTGTGAATGGTGTCGTGGATATCCGAGTTGCCGATGAAGCGGAAGCCGTTGCAGTTGCAAAGAAATATTTGTCGTACTTTCAAGGAGCAACAACATGGTTCAATCGTCATAGCGACGAAGCATTGCGTGAACTCATTCCAGAACAGCGCACTCGCGTGTACGACGTTCGCTCCGTAGTTCACACACTTGCCGATATTGATTCTGTCCTCGAACTGCGCTCCGAATTTGGAATTGGCATGGTTACGGCATTTGCACGAATTGAAGGAAAGCCTGTTGGCATCGTTGCGAATAACCCGGCACATCTTGGGGGAGCAATTGACACACCGAGCGCCGACAAGATGGCGCGGTTCGTGCAACTCTGCGATGCATTCGATATTCCTCTTATTTCATTGTGTGACACTCCTGGTTTCATGGTCGGCCCACAGGCCGAAGAAACCGCGCAGGTGCGACATTTCTCGCGACTATTCGTGACGGCAGCAAGCGTGACCATTCCTTGGATCACGGTGGTGTTGCGCAAGGGCTACGGCCTAGGTGCGCAGGCCATGGCGGGCGGAAGTTTCCATGCCAAAGACATGATCGTTGCCTGGCCAACTGGCGAGTTTGGCGGCATGGGTCTTGAAGGGGCGGTGCGACTTGGATTCAAAAAAGAACTCGATGCTGCTGGTACGCCTGGGGAACGTCAAGAACTTGAAAATCGTCTCATAGCCGCTGCCTATGTGAGGGGTAGCGCCCTGAGCATGGCTAGCCATACGGAAATTGATGATGTCATTGACCCTGCTGATACTCGGCAACGCATATTGGGCTTGCTTGCGGCGTGTCCAACGCCACTGGCCAGAACGGGAAAAAAGCGCCCAATGATCGACACATGGTAAAACCGCGCAAATCGGTTGAACTATGATCGTATGACCAACAAACATACGTGTTTCTAGAGGCACGTAAGAGGGAGAAACAGAAAAATGAGAAAGCAGACTATTAAAGGTCTTGCTGTTGGTCTCGTTGCAGTAGTTGGATTGGCCGCTTGCGGTTCCAGCTCTTCATCAGACACGACAGTGGCCGCTGGTTCAGCAGGCTTGGCATGCGAAGTTACCGACACCGGTGGCGTTGATGACAAGGGCTTCAACCAGATTGCACACGAAGGTCTATTGCAGGCAGAGACACAGCTCGGTGTTAAAACCGATCTTCTCGAGTCAACAACAGACGCTGACTACGCACCAAACCTTCAGTCATTCGTTGACAAGGGTTGCAACGTCATCGTCACTGTTGGGTTCTTGCTCGCAGACGCAACTAAGGCAGCTGCAGAAGCAAACCCAACCGTTCAGTTCGCAATTGTTGACTCCAACACTTCGGCACCAAACGTTCAGGGTCTAACCTTCGCAACTGATCAGCCATCATTCTTGGCTGGTTACATGGCAGCAGCAACCACTAAGTCCGGCATCGTCGGTACTTTCGGTGGTATCAACATTCCACCAGTAGCAATCTTCATGCAAGGTTTCGCTAAGGGTGTTGAGTACTACAACGCTCAGAAGAAAACCTCTGTAAAGGTTCTCGGTTGGGACATTGCTAAGCAGGACGGAACTTTTACTGGTGACTTCAGTGACCAGACAAAGGGAACCAGCACTGCAAAGAGCATGGCCGACGAAGGCGCCGACATCATCTTCCCAGTAGCAGGTCCAGTAGGCCTAGGTGCATCGCAATACGCAATGGACTCAGCTGGCAAGGTAAAGATCATCGGTGTTGACGTAGACATGTCAATCTCGAACCCAACGCAGGCAGAAGTGTACGTAGCATCAGTCTTGAAGAAGATTGACTCTGCAGTACTTCAGGCTGTGAAGGACGCTCTTGCTAAGACAGGCGGCGGAACCGATTACCTCGGAACCCTTGCAAACGGTGGTGTTGGTGTAGCAATTACTTCAACAATCACTCCTGAACTTCAGGCAGAGCTCGATGCCGTAACAGCTGGCATCATCGACGGTTCAATCGTCACCAAGTAATTCTTCGCTCTCACGAGCGATTCAGTAGTTGGAGTGGGGGTCGCGAAAGCGGCCCCCATTTCTCTTTATGGCATGAGATGTTCCGCATTGATGTCGTGGTGCAGTAGTTGGTTAGTCTGTGATGCATGCGGAGTTTCCACTCATGAAGCTTGAGTTGCGCGGCATTACGAAACGTTTTCCCGGAGTTGTAGCGAACGACAACGTCAATCTCACGTTGAATACGGGTGAAGTACTTTCACTCATCGGTGAAAATGGTGCAGGCAAGTCCACGCTGATGAGCGTTTTGTACGGCATGTACAAACCCGATGAAGGCGACATCGTTATTGATGGAACGCCTCAGGTGTTTACCTCCCCGGCCGATGCCATTGCTGCTGGAATCGGCATGGTGCATCAACACTTCATGTTGGTGCCAGTGTTCACGGTTGCAGAAAACGTTGTACTGGGCGTTGAGCCAACGGGTGCACTGGGCAAGCTACATATTGACGAGGCACGTCGTATGGTGCGGGAGATTTCCGATAGGTACAGTCTCGACTTAGACCCCGACGCCGTTATCGAAGACTTGCCGGTAGGCGTTCAGCAGCGAGTTGAAATTGTGAAGGTGCTGTTGCGCGATGCAAAGGTTGTGGTCTTCGATGAGCCAACAGCCGTGCTCACACCAAGTGAGATCATTGAGTTTTTTGAGATCGTAAAAACTCTGGTGAGCGCCGGTCGAGGCGTGGTATTCATTACGCACAAACTTAAAGAAGCACTGAACATCGCAAATCGCATAGCCGTATTGCGTCGCGGAAAAGTAGTTGGCGAGGTCGACCCAAAGACAGCTTCGGAATCGCAGATTGCTGAAATGATGGTTGGCCGCCCCGTGCAGTTGACGGTGGATAAGGGCTCGGCAGCAGCAGGCGAAGTGGTGTTGAAAGTGACTGACCTTACGGTGCTTGATGCCGACGGAAGACCACATGTTGAAAACGTTTCTTTTGAAGTTCGTGCGGGAGAAATAGTTGGCGTTGCTGGCGTGCAAGGCAATGGACAAACAGAACTTGTCGAAGCCCTCACTGGCTTGCGTAAAGCGGCAGGAGGAACCATCACGTTGGATGGCAAAGACCTCACGCATTCCAATCCGCGCGAACGCCATCAAATGGGTATGGCGCACATTCCTGAAGATCGTCAGCGTCAGGGTCTAGTCGGTGGCCTGAGTGTTGCCGAGAATTTGGTTCTTACGCGTTATCACGACGACCAGTTTTCACATGGTGTGATCGTGGATTGGAACGCGGCAAATGCAATTGCGGACACATTGATTAGTGAGTACGACATTCGTACGCCAAGTAAAGAAACCGGTGTTGGGACCCTTTCTGGCGGTAATCAACAAAAGGTGATTGTGGCACGAGAGCTCAGCCGCGATTTACGACTGACCATAGCTGCGCAGCCCACGCGTGGAGTTGATGTGGGCAGTATTGAGTACATTCACTCGCGAATAGTGAAAGAGCGTGATGCTGGCACTGCTGTGCTCATCGTGAGTACGGAGCTTGATGAGGTAATGGCGCTTTCTGACAGATTGCTTGTCATGTTTCGAGGGAAAGTAGTAGCCGAGCTTGATCCAAAGAAAGTCACGCCAATGGAAGTTGGCCTGTACATGGCGGGCTCACGTCCAGATAGTGCGGTTAAAGCATGAAGAAGCTGTTCAATAAAATTGGAGAGCGTTTGAACCGCATCAGTTCAATGAAACTCACATTGCTTGCAGTGTTGTCTGCGCTCATCGTTGGTGCAATCATCATCATCATTTCCGACATTGACAAATTGCAGAACGGAAATATTGCAGGTGCATTTGCAACCGTTGGTGATGCTTACTGGGCTCTAGTTGTTGGTTCATTTGGGTCTTTGCGGGCTATTTCAAACACCATCAATAGTTCTACGCCACTGATTTTGTGTGGAATCTCGGTAGCGATTGCGTTTAAGGCGGGGCTGTTCAATATTGGTGCAACTGGGCAAATGCTCGCGGGTGGAATGTCCGCGTTGTGGGTTGGTTTCAGCATGCATGGCCCAGGAATCATTCAGGTGCCACTTGCAGTGCTTGCCGGCGCATTAGGCGGTGCAGCGTTCGGTGCAATTCCAGGAATATTAAAAGCTCGCACGGGGGCACATGAGGTGATTACCACCATCATGCTCAACAACATGATGGCTTTCTTTATTTTGTGGATGCTGAAAACAAATATGTTCCAGCGTGAAGGGCGCACCGACCCAATTTCTAAAATGGTCACAGCGCAAGGTCGATTGCCACGCTTGTTTGGTTTCCTCGATGGTCGTGCAGATTTGGTGGCACATGCAGGATTCTTTGTAGCGCTCGGGGTGGTCGCGGCGTATTGGTGGTTCTTGAAGAAGAGCACAACTGGTTTTGAATTCCGTGCGTATGGATTAAATGCTGATGCTGCTACATATGCAGGAATGCATGTCAAGCGGCTTACGGTGCTCGCCATGGTGTTTGCAGGATCTGTTGCAGGTATGGCAGGTGCCGCCGAAGTGCTTGGAACATATGGGTATGCGTCTGCGAACTTTGCAGGAAACATTGGTTTTGATGCCATTGCGATTGCATTGCTCGGTCAATCCAGTCCGTTAGGGACGCTGTTTGCAGCCATTTTGTTTGGTGCGCTGCAGGCAGGTGGCCGACAGATGCAAGTTGCTAGCGACGTTCCAATTGACTTAATTGTCGTCTTGCGTGCGCTGATCGTCATGTTTATTGCAGCACCGCTATTAGTGAAGAGCATTTGGCGCACAAAATCGGCAACCGTTTCTGCAGGACAAACATTTAGGGGATGGGGATCATGAGCATCGCAGTGGATTCAACAACACCAATGCTTTCGCTCGAGCAGCGTAAAAGAGCTCGCAATGTTGGTTTTTCACTGGTCTTCCTTGGGCTGGTTTGCGCATTTTTGTTAGCAGGGCGTCCTGGGAATGCCGGATTCAAACTTGTCGATACGTACACCTTGTTTCTGCCTGCTCAACCGTTTGCTCGTGCTCTCGCAGTCGCATTTATCGCGCTCGGCGCTATTCAACTATTTCGTGGTTTCGGGAAATGGACCAATGTCGTTCTTGCCATTTCGACTGGAACTTTCGTTATTGCATTCCTCACCTGGGCGGCTTCGGGCGGATCGTTCAGCCTGACTGGCATGTTGCAAGACACGGTTACCCGCAGTGTGCCCATCACGCTTGGTGCAATCGCAGGAATTTTGTGTGAGCGCAGTGGAGTGATCAATATTGCGATTGAAGGACAATTGCTTGGTGGCGCGTTTGCTGGAGCAGTTGTTGGCTCGTTGTACGGGCCTTGGGCAGGATTAGTTGGCGCGATGGCGATGGGAGTTGCGCTGTCTGCAATTTTGGCAGTGTTTGCAATTCGGTTCCGTGTTGATCAAGTCATCGTCGGTTTCGCAATTAACTTCTTTTCGCTCGGTCTCACCAGTTTCTTGGCGCAGCGAATTTTGACGCCTCACCCCGAATACAACATCGTGAAGCCGTTTAGGCCGTGGGCTATTCCATTGCTCAGCAAAATTCCTGTTCTTGGCGTGGTGCTGTTTACGCAAACCATATTTGTGTATATCTCGATCATTGCTGTTGTGGTGTCGACATGGTTCTTGTATCGAACACGGTGGGGACTTCGCACCCGAGCAGTTGGTGAGTACCCACAAGCTGCAGGCACTCTCGGAGTGGATGTCATTCGTTTGCGCTATCGCAACGTGTGGATCGCTGGCGCAGTTGCGGGACTTGGTGGAGCGTGGTGGCCATTAGGGACAGTTGGTCGATTTGATCAAAATATTACGAACGGTCGCGGCTTCATCGCGCTTGCTGCAGTCATCTTTGGCCGTTGGCATCCAGTCGGTGCGCTCACTGCAGCATTGGTGTTCGGACTGTCTGAAGCAATTCAGCTGAAGATGTCCAACCTGAATACGGGCATTCCTTCAGAGTTCTTGTTGATGGCGCCATACATTGTGACGCTCATTGTTGTTGCCGGTTTCGTTGGTCGCAGTCGCGCACCGAAAGCTGCCGGTCAGGCGTACGACGCCAGCAAGTAAGCGTTATTGAGATTTAGGTCTAAACGCTGCAACACCATTGCCCACCTCTATGTGAGCGCCTCCGATGATGTCGATGCAATAGGGGATCGCAGGCAACACAGCGTCGAGGCACTGCGCTATTGAAGTTGGTTTGCCTGGCAGGTTCACGATTAAGCATGTGCCGCGGATTCCTGCAGTTTGTCGCGAAAGAATTGCGGTCGGCACGTATTGCAGGCTGACTTGGCGCATCAGTTCGCCAAAGCCAGGCATCATCTTTGTGCATACGACTTCAGTGGCTTCTGGAGTGATGTCGCGGAGGGCAGGTCCAGTTCCTCCGGTAGTCACAATGAGTGAACAGCCTTCGGTATCGGCCAATTCGATCAATGTCGCGGCTACCACGTCGGTTTCATCTGGAACGATGCGCGAAACATCGGTCCACTCGCTCGTGATGTGTTTGCCGAGGTATTCGCGTATTGCTGGTCCACCCAAGTCTTCGTACACACCCTGTGACGCGCGGTCAGAGACTGTGACAACGCCTATGCGAGCTACTACCACTGCAACAACTTCACATCGTGTCGTCGGCTCGGGCGCGTAAAACGAAGTTTCAACGAACGAAGTACTTGCCGCAAGCCGTAACGGAACCCGACTCGAGTTAACGCAGCGTTAGAAAGTGTTTGCAGTCGATCGGTTGTTTGTCGCAGATTGAGAAGAAATGCCTGCTGAAGCGGGTCGAGTACGAACGATGCAGTTGATGCTGCGTAATTGTGTCGCTCGAAATGAAACCACTCATAGTCCTCGTGGTAAGTCTGTTCAATGAGGTCTGCGGTTTCACGATCGTAGACCTGTTCTGCTTTGATGCCAAGACCGCTGTTGAGGCGTTGGAGCGCAATGTTCGTTCCGCCTCGCGAGTTCAGTACGTCTGCCAAACGTTGCATTTCACCAGGTGTATCGATGCGAATAAACTCTTGGTATTCCAATTGGTTTGAATACAAGTTGTTGAACTGCGGTCTGAAGTGATCATCAATGGCAAAGGCATCGCGGTCGGCGTGAATTGCGCGAGCAAATTTTTTGAAGGTGGCCGCTACGTCTACACGACCATCGACCAATGCATCAGAGCACGCTTCCAAAATGGCTGCAGGTGTGCCAGGCGCCCTGAGGAACGCTCGGTTCTCCCATGATGAATATGCACGCTTTAATGGGTCACGCAATGCGGCAACGCGTAGCCAATCCGGCGACTGAATAGCTTCCCATTGTTCCTGCGGGGCCAGATCAAACATGCGCCGCAAGCCGTGCACGCGATAGTTGTGGATGGTCTGTTCCTGCGAGATATTTGGCGTGATAATTTCGCGGGCCGCTTGTTCGTTGTACGAACCTTCAATTTGTGAAATCAATAATTTCAATGTGCTACAAGCAACCTTTGTTGTTGGCACATACATCACCTTGATGCGCGGAGCGATTAGGGCATGGCCAATCATCAACGGTAGCTGTGGGTGCGGATCGTATTGCACGTTGACTATCTTTTCATGTCGCAACGCAGCAAAACGTCACGCAACAAAGCCGCTACGCACTGATCTAGCGATTCACCGCTAGCGCACAAGACGAATTCAGGGGTGGTAGGCGCCTCGTATGGAGCATTGACGCCGGAAAGACCAATGTTTGCTCCGGACTTCACCTGCGCATACAGACCTTTGGTGTCGCGCTTCTCGCATTCGGCAAGTGGGGTCGCAACATGTACTTCAACGAATTCCAAGTTGTCAGTTGTGTGAATGAGGCGAGCGAATTGGCGCCCAGAAGCAAACGGGCTAATGATTGGAACCAAGGTGATCGCACCAGAACCGGCAAACAACTTTGCAACCTCGGCCATACGACGAACGTTTTCTGCTCGATCATCGTCGGTGAACCCAAGATCACTATTCAGACCATGTCGCACATTGTCGGCATCCAATACGTAAGCAAACTTGCCCAAATCGGTTAACTGTTGAGCCAATTCGTGGGCGATAGTCGACTTTCCAGAACCTGACAACCCTGTGAGCCAGATAGTCATGCCATGAAATTCGTGCGCACCCCACAATTGTTCACGACTTACTTGTGGCTGATGCCAGACGGGTTGGTTTGCCGAGTTTGTCATGTGCGAGGAGATAACAACATTCCTGCACCAGCGGTTTGTCCTGTTGCTTCGTCAACGATAATAAAACAACCAGTAGTTCGGTTTTGGTGGTAATCATCAAACATCAGTGGAGCGGTGGTGTGCAATGTGACGCGGCCAATTTCGTTCATCGCTAATTGGTTCACACCAGTTTCGCGACTCAATGTAGAAATGTTCAATCGATAGAGCACTTCGGTAATTTTTGTACGCGCAACTTTGGTGGTGTGCTTGATGCTGTAAATCTTGCCTGGCTGCATTGGCGCTGCGTCATCCATCCAGCACAACATGGCTTCCAGTTCTTGAGATACTCGGGGCCTGTTGTTTGGACGACAAATCATGTCGCCACGTGTAATTGACAGATCGTCTGCCAGCAATACGGTGACCGCTTGTCCCGGTGTTGCTTCCTCTAGTGGCCCAAGCGGCGAATCGATGCCAGTGATGGTGCTAGTGAGCCCAGAAGGCAGCACCATAATTTCGTCGGCTACACGCAACACTCCGCCAGCAACTCGTCCTGCGTATCCGCGATAGTCGGGAAAGTCGGCTCGCTGCGGGCGAATGACAAATTGAACAGGGAATCGTGTGTCAATGCGGTTGTCATCGCTAGCGGTGTATACGTTTTCCAGATGATGCAACAGCGTTGGTCCTTCAAACCAATCCATGTTCGTTGAACGCGTCACCACATTGTCTCCTGCGAGAGCGCTGATTGGCAGGAAGGTCACATCTTGGAGATCAAGTCGTGATGCAAACTGTTCAAACTCTCCGCGAATGCGGTCAAAAACTTCTTGGTCGTAGCCAACGAGGTCCATCTTGTTCACGCAAATCACTAGGTGAGGGACACCGAGCAGTGAAACCAGCAAACTATGACGGCGTGTTTGTTCGATCACTCCAGTGCGCGCATCGATAAGCACAATGGCGAGGTCAACATTTGACGCACCAGTAATCATGTTTCGCGTGTATTGGATGTGGCCGGGGCAGTCAGCAATGATGAAAGACCGCTTCGGAGTTGCGAAGTAACGGTAGGCAACATCGATGGTGATGCCTTGTTCGCGCTCTGCGCGTAATCCGTCAGTGAGCAATGAAAGGTCGACATAGTCGTCACCACGGCGCTTGCTCACTGCTTCAATGTGCTCAAGTTGGTCTTCGAAGATGCTCTTCGAGTCGTACAGCAAACGGCCGATCAGTGTTGATTTGCCGTCATCAACAGAACCAACTGTTGCAAAGCGCAGGCGTTCCATTAGAAGTAGCCCGTTCGCTTGCGGTCTTCCATGCCGGCTTCTGACATGCGGTCATCGGCGCGTGTCGCGCCACGTTCTGTTACTCGGGCAACTGCGGTTTCAGCAATGATGTCGTCAACTGTGGACGCACTCGATGCAACGGCGGCTGTGCATGTTGCATCACCAACAGTTCGGAAACGCACTTGCATCTGCTCAACTGCGGCTCCTTCATCCGGAGGCAAAAAGTCGGTAACGGCCATCAGCATGTTGTCGCGCATAAAAATTGGGCGAGTGTGTGCGTAATAAATACTTGGCAAATCGATGTTGTACTGGCCGATAAATGTCCAGATATCGAGTTCGGTCCAGTTGGATAGTGGAAATATTCTGAAGTGTTCGCCTTGGCGGTGCCGACCGTTATAAATGCCCCACAGCTCTGGACGCTGATTCTTTGGGTCCCATTGGCCAAAGGAATCGCGATGGGAGAAAACACGTTCCTTCGCGCGAGCACGTTCTTCATCGCGTCGAGCTCCGCCGAATACGGCATCGAAGCGGTGCTCGGCAATGGAGTCGAGCAGGGTGACAGTTTGCAGCGGGTTGCGGCTGGCGCGGGGACCAGACACATCGGCAACCTTTCCGGCGTCGATTGAGGCTTGCACCGAGCCGACAATCAGCTGCACACCAGTATCTGCAACGCAACGATCGCGGAACTCAATAACTTCGGGGAAGTTGTGACCAGTATCAATGTGCATCACAGGGAAAGGGATGCGTGCTGGTGCAAAGGCGCGCATGGCCAGGTGCAGCATGACTACTGAATCTTTTCCACCCGAGAACAGCAGCACTGGGCGCTCGAACTCGGCGGCCACTTCGCGAATGATGGTGACCGACTCGTCAATCAGACCATCAAGCGAGGTTTTCATACGACTTCAGGTTAGTTGACGGACCTTCCTAATTTTTTGTAAAACGTAGTCATTCAATGGATTTTGGCCTAGTCAGACCGTGTTACTCTCGGGGCGTGCCACCCGGCGCGGAGAACCAACAATGACTATGCAAATTGCATAGGGGGAGAGCAATTAGATGAAAATGAAACACCTTAAGGGGATTGCCCTTGCGGCAGCTGCGGTCGTAGGACTCGTAGCATGCGGCAGCAGCAGTTCATCCTCAGACACCACAGCCGCCGCTGCTGCCGACTACAGCAACTTGAAAGTTGCCGTTGTCTACATCGGCGTTCCTGGAGATGCTGGTTGGACATATCAGCATGATCAGGGAATCGCTGAACTCGAAAAAGAACTCGGAATCACTGTTACCCGTTTGGAGAGCATTCCAGAAGGTGCAGAATCCGCAGCAACTTACGATCAACTCGCGAGCGAGGGTTACAACCTGATTTTCGGTACCTCATTCGGTTACATGGACCCAATGCTTGAAACAGCAGCCAAGTATCCAAACGTGTGCTTCGAGCACGCAACTGGTTACAAGACTTCAACAAACATGGGCACGTACTTCGGCGCAGCAGAAGAAGCTCGTTACCTTTCGGGTATCGCAGCTGGCGCAGCATCAAAGTCCGGCAAGCTTGGTTACGTTGCAGCATTCCCAATTCCTGAAGTTGTTCGTGGTTTGAATGCCTTCACATTGGGTGCACGTTCGGTGAATCCAAAAGCAACTGTTCAAGTTGCATGGACTTCAACCTGGTTTGATCCAGCCAAGGAAAAGGAAGCAGCACAGTCGTTGTTGCAAGCAGGAGCAGATGTACTTGGTATGCACCAGGACTCAACTGCAACTGGTGAAGCAGCAAAAGAAGCTGGTGCCAAGTGGGTTGGTTACAACTCAGACACCAAGGCTGGCGACTTCCCAGACACCTGGCTCACCGCTCCAATTTGGGACTGGGGTCCTTACTACATCAAGACTGCTAAGTCAGTAGCTGCCGGAACCTGCCCTGCAGGCGACGCAGGCCAGTTCTACGGAAACATGGCAGACGGAACGGTCAAGTTGGGAGCATTCGGCTCATCGGTTAGCGCAGATACACAGGCTCTCATTGCTACGAAAGCTGCTGCAATCATTGATGGATCTTTTGCACCATTCACTGGACCAATCAAAGACAACACCGGTAAGGAAGTTATTGCCGCTGGAGTAGTTGCGCCTTTGGGCGACTTGCTCGGCATGCAGTACCTTGTTGAAGGTGTTATTGGCGAGATTCCAAAGGGCTAGTTCCTAATGAGTAGTGCCTCTTCTGAGGCCGCAATGGGGTCGCACCGCTTAGGCGGTGCGACCCTCTTTGCATTGTCTGCCCGACAAGTAACGAAACGCTTCCCCGGAGTTCTTGCAAACGACCGCGTTGACTTTGATTTATTGCCTGGCGAAGTGCACACGCTGCTTGGCGAAAACGGAGCAGGGAAGAGCACCCTTGCGTCTGTGTTGTGTGGTTTGTACAAACCCGACGAAGGTGCCGTCTTACGTAATGGCACACAAGTTCGCCTCACTAGTCCGCGTCATGGATTGCAAAACGGTATTGCAATGGTGCACCAGCACTTCCGTTTGGTCGATCGTTTTACAGTTGCGGAAAACGTGGTGCTCGGTCATCGAAGTCTGCCGTTCGTGTTACGCAATTCTGATTTGGAAGATCAGGTGGCCGAAGTTGCAGAACGTTTTGGCCTGCCGCTCGACCCTCGCGCAACTGTTGGCGATTTGTCAGCTGGTCAGCGTCAGCGGGTAGAAATTGTGAAGGCGTTGTATCAAGGAGCAGAGATATTGCTCCTTGACGAGCCGACTGCATTGTTGGCTCCGCCAGAAGTGGAAAAGTTATTTGAAACCGTTCGCGCTATGACGCAAGCGGGCAAGTCGGTGGTGTTCGTGAGCCACAAACTTGGCGAAGTTGTCGATATTTCAGATCGAGTGACCGTCATGCGCGACGGACGGGTAACGGGTTCAGTTGCCCGCGGCGAAGCCGACACGCGCAAACTTGCAGAGCTCATGGTGGGTCGCGACATTGACTTGTCGCCACGTAGGTCGCGTGCTGCTGCACAGGAAACGCTGCTGTACCTAGACAATGTTGGTTTAACAAAAGATGGCATTGAACGTATTGCCAACGTTTCGTTCAGCGTTCGAGCAGGTGAAATTGTGGGTATCGCTGGAGTTTCGGGTAACGGCCAGCGTGAGCTTGCAGAAATTGTGGCCGGCTTGCAAGCTCCAACTAGTGGCGAAATTTCTATCAATGGCTCGCGTGTGAATGGAATTGGTACTCGAAATGTTCGCAAGGCTGGTCTTGCATACGTTCCTGAAGACCGACTCGGCACTGGTCTAGCGCCGTCACTTTCTATTGTGGACAACTTGGTGCTTACACGCGACCGCGGATTCCTTGTCGACCGCAAGTCGGCGCTTATTGAGGCTGAAGCGTTTATTAAGCAACTGGAAATCAAAACGCCACATGCACATACTGCAACGCGAAAGCTTTCTGGTGGAAACTCGCAGAAGGTATTGCTTGCTCGTGAAATTTTTGCAACTGGCGGCAATTCCCGTGTTTTAGTGGTGTGTTCACCGACCCGCGGACTTGACGTTGGCGCTGTAGAGGCGGTGCACAAGTTGCTTGATGAAGCAAGAAGCGCAGGTAAAGCGGTGCTCTTAATTAGCGAAGACCTTGACGAGGTGCTTACGCTCGCCGACAAAGTGCTAGTGCTGTATCGCGGTGCTGTGGTGCATGAGGCATCGGGCAATGAAGTAGATGTAGAAGCAGTTGGACTAGCAATGGCTGGACTGTCGTGATTATTGGCAACATGAGAATCGAATTAGAGCCGCGTCTCTCGTCGCCTAAGTGGCTGTACTTGGCGGTACCTGCCGGTTCGTTGGTGTTTGCGTTCTTGGTGGGCGGAATATTCCTCTCACTCACTGGACATTCACCGATCAGCACGTACAGCTCGCTCATTAGTCACGGTTACACCTCAACCAAGGGGCTCACCAATACGTTGGGTCTTGCTACGCCACTCATCTGTACGGGCCTTGCCGCAGCATTTGCGTTCCGGATGAATTTGTTCAACATTGGCGAAGAAGGCCAAATGTATTTAGGCATGATCGGTTCTGCTTGGGCCGGAATTGCTCTCGCCGGTCACTTGCCGCACGTGCTTGCAGTTCCAACAGTTTTAGTGGTTGGTGCGCTTGCTGGCGCGCTGTGGGTGTTGTTGCCAGCGATTTTGCGTGCGAAGTTGGGCACGAGCGAAATCGTGAGCACTCTGCTTCTGAATTATGTAGCGCTCAACTTGGTGAACTACTTCATTTATGGAAGCCGTGGGTTTTTCAGAGACCCATCAACTTCATTTCCGCAGGGTCGTGGAGTAGAGGCAACTGCGCGTTTTCATAGTTTTGGAAATTCCAACGCCTATCCAACGGTGATCATCGCCGTTCTGTTGGCAGTCGGACTGTATTGGTTCATGAAGCGTTCAAACTTTGGTTATGAAACTTCAGTGTTTGCTGACTCGCCAAACACGGCGCGTTACGCGGGAATGAACTCCACCAGACTCACGCTGTCGGTATTGCTGATCTCAGGTGCACTAGCCGGTCTTGCTGGCGCCATGTATGTGGTTGGGCCAGCTGGAAAAGTTGACCCGGGTCTCTTGCAGATCGGACTTGGTTATGCGGGAATTGTGGTTGCAGCACTTGCGCGTTACAACTTTGTTGCTGTCATCGTGACCGCAATTTTGTTCGCTGGTCTACGTGTAGGCGGAGCATCGCTGCAAATTTCATCGAACCCAGTTCCAATTGCCATTGCGGTAGTGCTGCAGGGTTCGGTGTTGCTGTTTGCACTAGGTGGCGAAATCTTTAGGCGCAACCGATTGCGCATTCGACGAGTTGAGCAAGCGAGAGTGGCGTCATGAATTCAAACGTCTGGATCTTGACATTTTCGGATGCCATCAGCATTGCAACAACGCTCATCTTGGCAACGCTTGGAGCAATTCTCACTGAAAGATCAGGCATCATCAATCTTGGTGTTGAAGGTATTTTGCTTATGGGCGCAGTCACTGCGTTCTTGGTGGGCGATGGAACGCATAACTTGTGGCTGGCGCTCTTCATGTCGGTGTTGGTTGGCGTCGCCATGGCAACTGTTCATGCGGTGCTCACCATTACATTGCGAGCAAATCAAATTGTTGCAGGGCTGGCCCTCGTAATTTTTGGCACGGGACTATCTCAGTAC
>Ga0194055_10001144_pt1 | contig 21567 bp, 14 predicted proteins | sample SepL449m_MetaG_FD_155482 | JGI IMG/M metagenome (GOLD analysis project Ga0194055, IMG submission 155482) | Anoxic zone freshwater microbial communities from boreal shield lake in IISD Experimental Lakes Area, Ontario, Canada - Sep2016-L442-9m | ecosystem: Environmental > Aquatic > Freshwater >...
CCCAGCTTCCTCGTGCGCTCCCCCTGCCAGGCCAACCCCTAGCACCACAACCCCTAGCACCAATCGTCCCGCAACCACCGACGCTCCCTCGGTAAGTCCGCCATCCATACCCACCAGCAACCCTTCGTCACCCAACGTCGAAACACGATCTGGGCGACCAGAACTCCAGTATGAAATACCTGCCGGCTGGACCCTTGTTTCGGGTTCGTCCTTTCGGCTGGCCACCTTTCAAATTGCCTCCGACGCGGGTGCAGGGGAAGTGACCGTCAGCATGGCCGTCGATAATCCGACGGCCAACGCCACGATGTGGTTTCAAACAGTGACCCGTGAAACCGATGAGTCCAAACTAAAACCACTGGTCGATCAATCGGTCCAAACCGCTGAAAAAATCCCCTCCGGACAACGTGAGGCGACCCTCTATACCATCCGCGATTCGGAACAACCCGATGCACCGGTGTTGGTGGTCGCGTCGATTCCTACGGATAGCCCAGAACTGAATCTGTTTGTGAAACTAAGATCGGATAATCGCGTGGCCCAGGCCCAGCGCGAATCATTCCTCCAATTCATCCATACCCTGTCGATCAAGTAGGGGTTTTTAATTATATGGCAACATCGTCTCTTCCTTATTCCTCCGAGTCCCGATCGGAAGTTTCGCAACTCCAGGCGGCCGTTTGGTCCGTTCTGAAACTCGCAGGCTCCCTGAAAATCACGTGCGTGATGTTCGCGTTGGGAGTTTTGATCTTGTTTGTTGGGACGCTCGCCCAAGACGAATCGACCATCGTCGATGTCAAAAAAGAGTATTTCAATAGTTGGTTAGCCATCGTTCCGTTCGACATCTTCAAGCCTCAAACCATTTGGCCGCATGAGACGCCCATTCCCTACGCGTTTGCGATGCCTGGGGGCGCTACGATCGGTTTGATCCTACTAATCAACCTTGTTGCGGCCAAAATGACTCGGTTCCAAATGTCGGCTCGAGGAGGAAGGTTCGCGGCAGGCATGGCATTGACCGCTATCGGCTTTGCTCTGGTAACTTTGATCGTGTTCGGTGCGCATCTCGGAGATGGTCTGCAGGGGGAACCCCCATTCAGTTACGACGCCCTTTGGTATGGAACCTTGGCATCGCTATGGTTGCTCATCGGCGGACTCGCTGTGTGGGGGGTGAAATGGCCACCCAAACATACCCTTTTGCAACGGGTACTGTGGGTCTTCTTTAGTTTGTTTTTGTTGGTTGGTTTGATCCTCGCCTTCACCGGGGATCGGTATCGCATTCCCGATCCAGGGCTGCGCATTGTTTGGCAGTTAGCGAAGAGCGGCTTGGTCAGTGTCGTGATGCTAGCTGGATTGATTCTGCTCTTTGGCGCCCGCGGCGGAAACGTCTTGATCCATCTTGGCATCGGTTTGCTGATGATCGGTCAATTTGTTTTTGGCGATCGGCAACGCGAGGAGCGCATCAGCTTGTACGAAGGTCAGCGGACCTCAGCCGCCATTCAACCGGATATTGTGGAATTGGCTGTCATTGATACGAGCCTGCCCGACAGCGATCGTGTCGTCGCGTTCGACCATCCCTTGATCGAGAGGTCTGCGAACAAAGGGACTGTATTGACCGACCCATCCCTCCCCTTCGAAATCAAAATCGATCGATGGATGGCAAACTCCGACATGAAGTCCCGGCGCTCCGATCCATCGTTGGCAGCAGAAGCATCGGATCTGATCGGCGCGCCACCCGAAGTAGCCTTTGTCGAGGTCAGCAAATCGGGTGGTGCCAAGAGCGAGATGAATTACGCAACGGCTTACGTATCGATCCGAGAGAAGAAAACTTCGAAAGATCTAGGACGCTATGCCGTCAGTCAATTTCTTAACGACCCGGCGGTTCGACCCAAGGCGATTCTCAATCATGTCGATTCCGACGGGCGCCATTTCGATCTAGCCCTTCGCTTTCGCCGAAACCTGAAGCCGTATTCTTTTGAACTCAAGGATGTCATCCTCGAAGAATACACGGGGACAGCCATTCCAAAGGACTATTCGTCGTATGTCCGCATCGTCGACGAAGATGGATCCACCCTCCAAGAGGGACGTATCTGGATGAATAGCCCCATGCGGTTCCGTGGAGAAACGTACTATCAGTCCCAATACACGCCCGCCCAAAAAACTCCGTTAGGGGTCGAGCAAACGGTATTGCAAGTCGTCACCAACGCAGGCTGGCTGATCCCTTACGTTTCCTGCGTCCTGGTCGGCTTGGGCATGCTGGCTCACTTCAGCATCACCCTGACTCGTTTCGCATCTCGCTACGACCGGAACGCATTTAGTACGCCGGAACGCAAGCCGTGGTTGCTGGCCTCGTTGGCTATCCCCGTCGTCGGTGTCGCACTCTATACCGCCATGACAGCCATTCCCCCGAGAACCGCCGACGACAAAATCGATTGGTATCAAATCGGATCCTTACCCGTCCAACATGAAGGGCGAATCAAACCCCTCTCCGGCGTTGGAGCGCAAATGCTCAAGGCTCTTTCCAACAAGCCGTATGCCTTGACACAGGAAGGACACAGTTACGAAAGGGGACAAGCCACTGGTAAAAAAGTCACGGCTGCTCAATGGCTGATGAGTCTGATGGCTCACGATCCATGGATCCTCGATGCGCCACTCATTCGAATCGACTCCCAGGCCCTTCTCGATGACCTTGATCTCAAGCGACATAAGAGCAATTGCTATTCGATCCATCAGATCACCGAAAAGATCGATAGCTTGGAAGACAAGACGGTTCAAATCTTTGACAAGCCGCGTGAGAAATGGACCTTTGAAGAACAAAAGTTCATGGACCTTCAATCCAAGCTGACCGTCTTCTTCAATGTTTGGAACGCCTACGAGCCCATCGACGAGATTCTCAAAAAAGCGGATTCGCCAGAACGGCTTGGGCAAGCCATCGAAGGGCTCAAGCCGCTGATTGCCAAGCTCCAAGCGAAGAATCCACCGGCCATCATTCCACCACGCGACATCCCAGAGCGTTTGGACCCCAAGCAACCACCCCCGCGCTGGGAAGCCTATGCACCTGCATTTTACGAAGTCCTAAAAAACTTTGATGCAAAGAAAATGGACAACCCGACTTCTCAGTTCCGCGAGTTGACCCGTCTCGTTCGCGATGGAGGCGTCAGCAAGAGCAAGGAAGTCAACGCGGCCGTCCTCGCGTACGACAAAATGGTCTCGGACAAGTACGGAGCGATATCCAAGTCTTCCAAATCCAAGTTCGAAGCATGGTACGAGTTCTTCAACCCCATCGGCGTGGCGTACATGCTGTACATCCTCACCGGTTTGACCTGCTTGCTCGGGTTTGTGGTAGCTCGCGAGCATTTTCGCCAAGCCGCGTTTTGGCTCTGCTTGTTGACACTCCTCATCCACACACTGGCCATCGGTTGCCGCATTGTGATTTCGGAACGTCCTCCTGTCGTTAACTTGTATTCCGCATCTGTCTTTATTGGCTGGGCCATTGTGCTGGCATGCTTGATCGCGGAATCTCTGTTCCCGATCTCGATCTCATTGCTCGTGGCATCGGTGGCAGGGTACTTGAGTCTGCAAGTCGCGTACGGCCTCGACATCGGGGATTCGATGCCTGTGTTGCAAGCGGTGCTCGATACGCAATTTTGGCTATCGACTCACGTCATCAGCGTTTCACTCGGCTATAGTGCCACGTTTGCGGCAGGCGCTTTGGGCATTTGCATTGTCGTGTTGTACTTTGCGAAGTCTTTCTTCAAAGGTCCGCAGTCGCAAGAGAACGCTTCCAATCGGATCGCTACGCTCTATCGCATCTCGTACGGAATCGTTTGCTTCGGGATTTTCTTTAGCTTCGTCGGTACAGTCCTCGGCGGGTTGTGGGGCGATGATAGCTGGGGGCGATTTTGGGGCTGGGATCCCAAGGAGAACGGTGCCTTGATGATCGTTCTCTGGAATGCGTTGCTGTTGCATGCCAAGTGGGATCGTTTGGTCGGATCGCTGGGCTTTGCGATGCTAGCCGTCTTTGGCAACATCGTGACCGCATGGTCGATGTTCGGAACCAATATCCTCGGGATCGGATTGCACGCCTACGGTGGTGATCCCGGCGATTCCGTCCGAAATATCGCCCTCTTTGTGGGAAGCCAATTGGCGATTATCGTGTTGGGTGCGGTGGCCTATGTCATGGCGCGCAGTCACGACGCGGTGGTTGCGTCGGCACGCATCAAGCCGTAAGCTGATTCGCATGGTAAACATCACTGCGGATGGCAGTCATCCTTCGAGCGTTTCTTTTGTGCGTTCCGAAATACGGGAGCACCTCCAGATCGCACGGGAGACTTGGCAACTGACGGTTCGAGCCCCGGCCCTGGCGGCGGAGGCGCGACCCGGCCAATTCTTTATGGTCCGTTTGGCCCATTGCAATGATCCTCTCATCGGGCGAGCCCTGGCGCTCTACGACATGCATCGTGACCCGGCAGGAAACCCCAGTGATATCAGTGTCGCGTACGTCGTGAAAGGCAAGTTTACTCAAGCCCTGTCGCGAATGAAGGTCGGTCAATCGGTCGAACTCTGGGGACCGTTAGGGAACGTTTTTTCTACCGATCGTACCGATCATTTGATCCTCGTGGCCGGTGGTGTTGGGATCACACCGATGCTTACCTATGCCAGTGCCGCGCTCGGATTCGAAACGTACGGTCGACCCACAGTCCCTCATCGATTCGCTCCGCGAGTGACGCTGTGCTACGGAGCGAGAACCAGCGAGTATTTGGCAGGATTGGATGCCTTTCAAGCGCGCGGGGTCGAACTGAAAATCGCAACCGAAGATGGATCATTGGGCCATCGAGGACGTGTCACTGACATCTTGGACGGGTTGCTGACGACACAGTCCGAGCGAACGCGAATCGCTTGTTGCGGTCCAGAACCGATGATGGAAGCCGTTGCCAAACTCGCAAAGCAATATGCAGTCCCCTGCGAAGTCTCTTTGGAAACGCCCATGGCATGCGGTATCGGTATCTGCTTTACCTGTGTGGCTCGCATTGAGCAACCCGACGGAAGCTGGGACTATCGCCGTACGTGTGTGGAAGGCCCTGTCTTTCCGGCGGAGTCGGTGGTTTGGTAACGATCGAGCGCGCGATGATTCTGCTAGGAAAGTGAATCATCGTCGTTCGATGCCTTTACATCTTCCTTGAAAGTGGTTTTTATGCTGCTCGGACTTCGGACAGTGATCTATCCCGCACCCGATTTGGATAAAGCCAAAGCGTGGTATGCGCAGGTTCTCGGAATTGAACCCTATTTTGACGAACCGTTCTATGTCGGTTTTTCGGTCGGCGGTTTTGAGTTGGGTCTCATTCCCGACGGAATGCCGGGAGCCGATGGGGCGCAAGCCTATTGGGGTGTGACGGACGCAAGCGCGACGCTTGAAAAACTCGTTGCCTTCGGCGCCGTGGTTTTGGAAGAGGTCAACGACGTGGGTGGCGGAATCCAAGTCGCGTCGGTTTTGGACCCTTTTGGAAATCGACTTTCCATCATTGAGAATCCGCATTTCAAGGCATCGGAAGTTCGCTAGGCTAAGGCGTAGCACGCGTCAAAGTTCTGTGTCCTATCCTGTTTTAATACAGTCCTGCGTTTGCTCCCAACACAAGGATCCATCGTGAAAATCGCAAATCCATTCTTCCCGTTTCTCATTGCCATAGTCTCGATCACCGGTTCGATCTTCGCGGCCGAGACGGTCACGGTCGATAACTTTGTCCGTGCTGAGACCGACATGACGATGAAACGCTATGCCGCGTTAGGAGCCTTTGGAAAACTTTTCCATTTACGGGCTCCGACTCCCATCGATCAGCAAGGGGTCATTCGTATGAACCGAGATACGCTGTACTCGGCCATCATTCTTGATCTTGCGGAACCAGCCACAATCATTAAACCAGAAACAAACGGCCGCTTCCAATCGATGTTGGTCATCAACCAAGATCACTCCATGCTTCCGGTCGAACATGGTGCCGGGGAGTTTGTTCTCACGCAAGAAAAAGTGGGGACACGCTACGCCTTTGTCGCTTTCCGAACATTCATTGATGCAAACAATCCCAAAGATATCGAGGCCGCCAATGCACTCCAGGATATGATCCAGGTCAAACAGTCGTCGGTGGGATCTTTTCAAGTGCCCGACTGGGACGAAGTCTCACTAAAAAAGATCCGAGATGCAATCAACGTCTTGGCCGCCAGTCACAAAGGGATGTCGGATATGTTTGGCGACAAGAAGACATTGAATCCAATCCACCATCTCATGGGTGCGGCCTACGGCTGGGGTGGCAACCCGCGCGATGCCGCCATGTACGACTCCGTCACGCCTGAGAAGAGGGATGGCAAGACCCCCTACGTCCTGCATGTCAAAGACGTTCCGGTCAACGGATTTTGGTCGGTGACGGTATACAACCAAGACGGCTTCATGCAGAAGAACGATCTGAATATCTACTCCTATAACAACGTCACCGCCAAGAAGGACGAGGATGGCGGCATCACGATTCATTTCGGCGGCGACCCCAATAGCACCAACTACGTTCCCATCATTCCGGGCTGGAACTACACGGTGCGTATGTACCAACCCAAGCAAGAGTTACTCGACGGCACGTGGACCTTTCCAAAGCCTGTCGAAGCCAAGTGAGCTATCGGAATAGATTGTTCAGGTGTGGGATAGTCTTCCAGACTGTCATCCCTTCCATCGCACGATCCGTTCAGAGCCGCGAGCGTCACGGCTCGGTGATTTAATCGAAAACGCAATGGCAACAATTAGCCGATGGGCGTTAGCCCCGGTTTTCGGAATGGCAACCGCCGCTAACGCGGTGCGGCTAATTAAATCAACAGCCTGGTCAGCGACCGGCGGAGGCACAATCGCCAACTCGGTTCGATGGACTGTTCAAGACCCGTTTGAAGATGCGGGTTCTAATGTCCCACAGCCCGGCGCTAACGCTTTGGGCTCTGACAAACCGTCGATCCATTCAATTGCGGTGCGTGAGGACTCGTGGGATAGTCTTCCAGACTGTCGAGGCCCTCACGTACTTCCGCCGGCACAAGGCCAACGGAGAGCATGAAGCAATGACGATTCAAGGTAGCTGCCAATTTGTTGCCCCATCCGAGACAAGCTCGGCGGAAGGCGTAGGAGCTGGATTACCCTCCCCGCGGCCTTGTGACGGAGGTGCCGAGATTGAAGGCTACCAGGACGTGCAAATATCGGTGGATGTCATGAGTATACATTTGGATTCTCACGTAGAAGATGCTCAGTGATGGATCATGACAGCGGATGCAAGGATAGAGTTCGTTGTCTGTATTTGGGGTTCCGTTTCGGCATTGTGAAAGGATCGTTGAAACGACTCTTTAAGTTGACAATCAGTCAAAAATAGTGGTGTTGCCGTGAATTTCGATATGCTTGGTCATAGGATGTCCAACCACATACTCGGTTTAGTCGATTCGAAGATATACTCACGGTCTCCAGTGATGTAAATGCTTCGCAAAGGAATCGTAGCAGAGAACGATATATGCCCGATCAATCCGCCATCGCTTGTGTGCTTTCGCTGCTGCGAATATTGGCAGATGCTGACGCCGAACGTGATATTGGTAGCCTCGCGAAACGTTTCAATACGAGTATGAAGACAGTACGTCGCGATATACAAGAACTTCGCGCTAATGGTGTCGTTGTTTCCGAAGAAGTTGGACCATTCAGTCGCAAGACCTAACGTCCAAAATGGACCAAAAGAGGGGGCAGATTCACTGGAGTTAAAACGCAACTGGTAAAACGTTCAGAGACGGCCACAACACGCTCGATATGCCTTACAATGCAGAGAGTGACCAAGTGGTACGTCGGGGTAGGTATTATCTCTCTTTAAACTTAAGGTGGATTGTTTGGGTACACCCCCAAAAAATGCGTGAAAAAATGAAGAACCCTCTAATCGAACGAGATGAACAAAAGGACGAGCAACTCATCGTCCGAGCGGTCGATCTTTTGAGGTCTGATTTCGAGAGGCAATCCAAATACCTTAGCCTCGATGACTTCAATCGGATCGCTTCCAAGCTTAATTTGGGTCCGATTACTCGAAAGTCAGCTGTCCGACAGCTCAAAGCCATTGGGATAAGACTGACAGACGAGAGCGAACTCAAATCCAAGACAACAGCGGAATCAGAGCTAGGCGATATCCACTCAAGAGATTCGACGACATATCGCTTTCATTCGCTTTTGTCGCATGAAGAGGAAATTACCCTCGCTCGGCGGTATCAAACATCGCTCATTTTGAAAGAGGACAGCCCATCGAAAGAACTTCGAGAAAATGATCAACTGATCTCCGCAGGAATGGAGGCAAGAGGCCGTTTGATTCTTTCGAATATTCGACTTGTCCACGATCGGGTGGATCGATTTGAGTCGATTACGTCGCTTGCACGAGAGGATTTGGTCCAGGAGGGAATACTTGGACTCTTTCGAGCCGTAGAAAAATTTGAACCAGAGCGTGGCTTTCGCTTTGGAACCTATGCAACATGGTGGATCGATCAAAAGATTGCTCGTTTGATCGCTGACAAAGGACAACTGATTCGTATTCCTGTCCACATCCAACGGAAGTTGGCAGAGCTAAAGCGTCGTCAGCGCGAACTTGAGGTACGATTCGGAAGGATACCAACAACAACCGAACTGGCACGAGAGTTAGGCGATACTGTTCCAGAGGTCGAGTTCCTTCGAGCGGTTCGTTCCGATATCATGTCGGCGCATGACGAAGCTGCCATCGATAATCTCTCGCAACGATCATCGAACGGACGATCTCATCGCTTCGATAAACCGGATGAGCATTTGGAATTACAAGAACTAAAGGAGCTTGTCGGAGCAACGATAGGATCATTGGATAACCGACGACAAAAGATCTTGAAATGGAGATTCGGCTTGGATGGTAAAGCACCGAGGACTTTAGAACAAATTGGCGAACGACTTGGCGTAACGCGGGAGCGAATTCGACAGCTGGAAAAGAGCGCATTGAAGAAGCTTGCCCTCACGCAAGCGGGATTGAGTTTGCGCGTTTATCTGCCAGAACAGAGTGAGGATTCGACATCGGTGGAAATTCCTCCAGGAAAGAGAAAACGTAGAAAGTCTCAAGATGTTGAACAACAATCCATCGAGGAGGAAAAGTGACAGGAATACACGAAGATTGTAGAAAGTTCGCAGCCTGGCTGAACAAGCAAGTTGTTTCAGCTGCAAAGGGCGAAGGGGTAACTCAGAGCGCAGTGGAACCCGAAGGTAGATTTTGGCTCGGCCGATTGGAAACTGAGGCAAAGGTTGCTAATTCGCCCTTTGGCGATCGATCTGAGCGAATGTCGCCCTGTGCAATTGGAATACGAGTAAGGCCAGTAGGACAATCGCCTTGGCGTCTCGACGTCTCAGTCGTTGCACATGGTTGGTGGAAAGACCGGAGTACTACTCCAAGTAGTTGGCGGAAGACACCTCGAATCGAAGAAACTCAAGCCATTACTATCCCAACGAGTGGCGTCGGTACTCACACATTCGTTCCGGCCACCTTTAATTCTCTGCTTGCAAATGCAGTTAATTCGACTGATCTCTCTGTTGGTATTCGCGTCGAGGTAGAACATGGTCGAGGCGGAGCAGTTGAGTTGATTATTTCCGTAGTGAATGAATCTCCGGAAGACTCGGCCGTTCTTGCTGATACAGGTCTGTACGAGGTGGGACTGAAGATCAGTGGTATCAAGACCGAACCGTTTTTACTTTCTGCCTTGCCTGATTCGTTTCGATATGATCGACGTATCGCAGCATATGGAATCAATTGCGGCATTGAAGCGATTGCAGATGGTTCGATTCAATCGACCGATACCGTGGAAACAAATAGGCCGCGACCAAAGTACTGGTGTGTAGAATCGCCAATTCCTGATTGTTCATTCAGCACGCTAGCATCGAAACCAATCCCTTCTCTAGAGACGCTTGTATACGCTCATGCCAAATGGGGACAGGCAGAATGGTCATCTGAAGAACTTGATCGCAGATCAATTGAAGAGTCCTGGTCTCAGTCTATGAGGAAAGAAGCGGATCACGCAGCCCATGAATTCAACGTCGAGTCCGAGCGTATGGCAACCGGACTGAGAATACTCCAAAGCAATCCGATGTTGCTCAGGTCATTCATGTTAATGAATGCGGCCATGGAGATCTCATCGAGAGGTCGATTTCCTGGTTGGCGGCCGTTTCAGCTTGGGTTCATACTGGCGAACCTGCGTTCGGTTTTGATGGATGCTTCAGAGACGGATACTGTAGACATTCTGTGGTTCGCAACTGGTGGAGGAAAGACTGAAACTTACCTAGGCCTCCTCGTGATGGCAGCGCTGCATGACAGACTTACAGGGAAGTCGTGCGGAATGACTGCTTGGAGTCGTTTTCCACTTCGATTGTTATCTCTTCAGCAGACGCAACGCTTTGCCGACGCAATAGCTGCTGCGGAAATCATTAGACGCAGGGAAGGAATTGCTGGCGAATCATTTTCAATGGGTTTTTTCGTCGGTGATAGCAGTACTCCCAATCGCATCAAGATCGATCCACAACCAGGAGAACCAGACTCGTTAGACGAAAGCATGCCGAAACGGTATCAGGTTCTGCTGCGATGTCCGTTTTGCGATCATGATCTGCGAATGCATTTTGACCGAACTAGATGGCGTCTACTTCATGTTTGCGATTCCGATGCATGCCCATGGCCAGAAGATGGTCTTCCTGTCTATATCGTCGATGACGAAATCTATCGTTTTCTTCCGACGATCGTAGTTGGTACACTCGATAAGGTGGCTTCAATTAGTATACAAGCCGCAATGCGAGGGTTTGTAGCCGCTCCCTATGGCTTGTGTTCGGTCGAAGGTCATGGATTTGCTTATTCACAACGATCTGATAAGAAGACGGGGTGCCTAGTTCCTGGATGCCGAGGTTCGCGGTTAGCATTACCGATGGCGGCGAATCGATTTGCCCCAACATTCAGGCTGCAAGATGAGCTCCATCTTCTTCGGGATAGTCTCGGAGCCATTGACGCCCACTATGAAAGCCTTCTTGATCATCTTGAGTTGGAAAGTTCAAACATACGTCCAAAGATCGTTGCGTCGTCTGCAACGCTTACAGGCTACGAGCGACAATGCAAGGCTCTGTATCAGCGTTCCGGTAGAGTTTTCCCTTGCCAAGGGCCGCGAGCGTCAACGACTTTTTGGTCGGTTGCGGATGAAGGAACTCTGCTTCGCAAGTATGTGGCCTTGGCACCAAGAGGAGCAACTCTTGAGTTTGCTGCGGATCGATTACTGACGACCATGCAGCAACTCATTCGTCGTTTGCGAGACAGTCCTGAGGCTGTTTGCCATGAAGCTGGTATTGATCTCGCCAATGCGACAGCACTCGTGTCTCTATTCGGAACGAATGTTGTCTATGGCAATACGATTAGGGATCTAGACGCAAGTGCTCGTTCCTTGGAGACACAAGTCCCAGTACAACCCCTTGTGACAGCTCAACTAACCGGTCACACACCGTTCGAGGAAGTTCGAGATATTTTGCGACGTCTGGAACATCCCGAAGCAGAATTTAATGATCGGATTCACGTTGTTGCGGCTTCGTCCATGATGTCGCACGGAGTGGATATCGATCGATTAAATTCGATGGTCATGTTAGGACAACCGCTTTCGACGGCTGAGTTTATGCAGGCCACAGCACGCATCGGAAGAAAGTTTCCTGGTATTGTTTACGTGCTCCATAAAATGCCGTTGGAACGCGACGCCAGTCTTTTCCGCGCCTTCAACTCGTTTGTAGAACAGGGAGATCGTTTTGTTGAAGCGGTGCCAATCACGAGACGGAGTCGTCGTGTTCTGGAACGAACGCTGCCAGGGCTGATAATGGCTCGCTTGCAACATTTGCATGAGCCTGCGTCTAACGGGGCACTAACGCTGATCTCAAAAGTTCGCCAATACTTCGCAAGCAACCAGATAGTTCCCGAGACGGAACTATCCAGTCTAGTGCAAATGCTAACAATTTCGTCCGATCTCGATCTTCCGTTGCGCGAAGAAGCACAGCAAACACTTCGAGCATTTTTCTCTCGGATCAACGATCCAGCGACGGCAGAGAGGTTTCCCAACGAGCTATTTCCAACTGGCGTAATGAAGTCTCTTCGTGATGTTGAAGAGCAAGCCCCAATATACGATTGAGACCACTAAATGCGTGAAAGACGATCTGGATCACAAATATTATTTGGTTACTTACCGGAGCAAACGGTAGACCTCGCTGGCAAGGTATGGAAGGTCGAACGCTGGACTAATCCAATCCAGACAGCAGTTGACCAAAGCATTCTACGGGAAGAGTTGTTGCGCCTCGCATCCGCATGGGAAGCTTCCGGCATGGACGGTGGGTTTTCTCAGGATCTAAGACGAGGAGTATCGGTCGATGTCTTTACTTTGAATCGTGACGCAGGCGTGAAGGTACAATCCTTTCCGAACGTATGGATTTGCCGTGGCAACAATTGCAATCGTTTATCTCGCCGCAACGATCAGCACTGCACGTGTGGTTCAAACCGATGGGGCCAATTCCATTTCGTTGGTTACCACGATTGCGGTGCGATTCGCGAGCCCTGGTTTCGATCGTGTCCGACACATGGTCAAGCAAGGATCAACTTTCCCGGAACCGCCTCCGCCGCAGAGATAACGATCACATGTCCAGTGTGCAACATCGAGCTTAGTCGAGGACTAGGTCGGCCGGCATGCGCCTGCGGCAATGGTCAGGTGAGCTTCACTGTCCACCGCGCGGCTCGAGTTTATACGCCTCGTTCTATCGTCATCATCAACCCTCCTACTCCTGAGAGAGTTAGAGAACTACAGGAAGCAGGAGGTGCGACACGTGCACTTCAATGGGTACTCTCTGGAATGCAAACCATAAATGTTCGTGAACATGGTCGCACAAAAGCCACATTCTTGCAGCAGTTATTGAGCCAAGGATTTGATCCCACTTTTGCAGCGCAATTGGTTCAGCAAGCAGTCGAAGCAAAACAAGTGACGGACGACAATCATTTTGACCATAGACTCACTGGTTCCTATCGCACCGATGCGGAAAACGAAGCCGTTAGGATTGCAATGGCAACACTTGATTCTCGAACGACGGTGAGCAGTTTGCATGAATCAGCGCCAATGGACTCTGAGCTACGAACACTTTACGGCGAGAGATACTCTGCAGCATTCAAGGCAGCGGGTTTGGATAGTATTGAGTTTGTAGATCGGTTTCCTGTTTTGAGTGGGAACTATGGATACACGCGAGGCGATGCCACACCTGGTGCAACGAGACTAGTGAACTACCGCCACCCCAAAAGGGCAAATCCCGTCATCTATGCTGACATCGCCCAGACGGAGGCTTTGTTCGTGCGTCTCAAGCCGACTAAAGTTGCATCGTGGTTGACAAGGCGTGGCCATACCTTGAGCCCCTGGTCAGATGAACCTAGCGCACGACTCTCGATTCTCCAATCAGCAACAATTCCGCCTCCTGGTTCCGATCCTCCGGCCAATCCCAGCGTGGGTTCAGATCTATTGACCGTCGTTCATTCCTACTCGCATCGCTTCATTAGACAAGCATCAGTGCTGGCTGGTCTTGATCGCAATTCCCTGTCAGAGTTCCTCGTTCCCTTGCATCTCGGTTTTTTTGTTTTCGCTGCGGCGCGTGGTGGTTTTGTGTTGGGTGGGCTCCAAGCAATGTTTGAAGCAGATCTTGAGCATTTACTGGACGGCGTCGTGTTTGGTGAGCATCGTTGTGCACTTGACCCCGGTTGCAACCGAGGAGGTTCAGCATGCGCAGCATGTTTGCACCTCGGAGAACCTAGTTGTCGTTTCTTCAATCGGTTTCTGAGCAGAGGTGCGCTCAACGGCATGGATGGCTATTTTTCATTCTCGTGATAAGCGTACGATTTACTGGCACGAATGAGTGTTCAACTAGAAAATACTATTGAGCCTTTGTGTCCGTTCGTGATTGGGAACGAGTACACTCGCTCCGACGTCTTTCCTGTTGTTGGCATTGCAGAACCTTCGGTCGGTGACTCGTTTACAGGCTACACTCTTTTACCAAAATGACGCATTGATATTCTGCATGATTGGAGGTTTTGGACGGAAAGGACACGAGTATGGAAACAAATTTTTTGACGGGCAGCTGATTTGGTTCGCAAAGAATCGTCGTTAGAAAGAACATCCTTCGGTGCAAAGGCTTATCACGTCCAGATGGCGAAACTACCTTTTCTATCGTACGGACAATCGCGCACCCTTTAAGTTTGCTGAGCAAGCTTTTGCGATCGCCGTCGAGGATTCCTCGAAAGTAAGGATTACTTGGGAGTTTGAAGCGAACCGGTCGAATAACAGTTTCTACGCTGAGGAGATTCCCGAGACAGTTTCGATTTTGGAGAGTGCTAAGAAATCGATCTTGGTAAACGCTTACGAGCGAGATAGGAATACCAGGCGGATTTGCATTGAGAAATGGGGAGCAATCTGCTACTTCTGCGATTTCGAGTTCGTTTCGAAATATTGGGAATTGGGCTATGGGTTTATCCACGTCCACATTCTGCAACCAACCCTGAAATTGGCGACGAGTATCTGCTTGATCCTAAAAGGGACCTAAGACCGATTTGTCCAAATTGAGATGCTATGCTGCACCGGGAAGCGCCTGTTTTGTCAATTGAAGCACTCCGTGAAATCATAAATCGGAGTCAAGTCAGACCTGAGAGTACGCTGGGGCTCTAAGAATCTGTTTTTGAGTGACTGCGCGTTTGAGGGCTCATTCGACGAATGTGTTTTCTCAAAGACTCATCGAACTCTTTCGGCCGTTGTAACCCACTCTCTTGCAATCGATTGAAAAAACCTGAAGTTGCCTTTAGGGAAAGGTCTTTTGTTGGAAACCTCAAAAAAGATTCCAAAGAACGGTATACATATCGTTTTGGGGCTTCGCTGACTTCGCTAACCCAGATTCTCCCGTTCTCGCCCCAGCATGCGGTAGGCCATCGTTGACCTTCAATCCTTGGTTTATCATTGCTAGATTCATAGTTCCCCGGAGTCACGAGCCGACGGCCAATCCACTTAGCTACTGGAACCGATACTGCGTTCCCAACAAGTTTCCATCGGGTTGCCTCAATCTTCGTATCAAGAACGCTTTCGACGGGTGATGTCCAGTTCGTTGGAAAGCCTTGGAGACGTTCGCCGTCTCGAATGTCCAACGTCCGAATAGACGCCTGACTGCGAACCCAGATGGCCGGTGGGGAAGGAATAGAAAATCCGGAGCTCCCTTTGATTGTCGGAACTCCATCGCATGTCCAACCGAGTCCTCGATTTCCTTCAGTCCAGTAAAAACCATGTGCGTCAGCTTGAAGGTCAAAATCGGGGAGTGATTCAGCGTCGTCAGCAAGAAGAACGTCTGAAGGTGACTTCGTTTGAGAAGCAAGAAAGAGAACTCTACGTCTTCTTTGGGGAAGCCCAAAAGAACGAGTATCAACAATTCGGTAAGCCCATCGGTATCCCATCTTTTCAACTTGTTCGACTAAGTGTCGCATCGCCTCACCGGCATTGAGTTGCAACATGAACGGAACATTCTCAAGCAACAACCATTCTGGCTTTTGGCGTTTCTTCCCAATCAAATCGAAGACAAAATCGATGAGAGAGGACTGTGAGCCGCGAATCCCAACGCTTTTCCCTGCTTGACTCAGATCCTGGCACGGGAACCCTGCCATCACAAGATTAACGGACGGCAGCGAACGGAGACCAGTGATGTCAGCTGTACGTCTGCACGATGGGAAGTGAGCCCTCAAGACCGCCCTTGCTTCAGGAAGAAGTTCGCACTGAAGTAAAGTCGAATGCCCAGCCGCTTCCATTCCTCGTTCAAATCCACCGATACCGGCGAATAAGCTTGCGACGGTCAGACTCGCGCCATTTTTCACTTAACAACTTCTCCTTCCATAACGTTAGTCAACACAGACTAGAACATCATACCAAACTTTGGGCTTCATCTCGAGACGGCATTCTTGATGGGAACGTGCCGAAAAAATCATGTTTGTGGTAAAATCCTGAAAAGGCCAACGGGCAATTGATTGTGCGTACACTGGCGGGTTTTGGATTTTTCCGACCGGGCTAGAATTCGGCGGATAGGTTTTTGCGTTCGATCAACGATTCCCCCCTACGCCGGGAGCTTTGCGATGTCGCGGCTCACTTGCTCAACAAACGCCCAAATCTGGAAATAGCATTTCGCTGACTTTGAGCGATCTCAGCTCTCCATTGCTCAGTTTTGCCAGTCCATCGGCTCTCCCACACCCACCTTCTATCAATGGAAACACAATCACACCGAGTGCCACGACAAAATCGCCTTCCTGCGAGTCCAGACCGCCGACGTGCAATCGGCTGACATTGAGATACTGCTCCCAAGCAGCGTAGCGTTTCGCGTCCCGTTCCGAGCGATCGGCTCCCGCTATACCATCTCCGAATAAAAAGTCGTAGTCTCCATACTCGATTTCAGCAATTGCGTCCAGATCTACCGTCACTGCGAGCCTATTATCGATATGCGCAACAGCTTCGACGACCTCTACGGCATTATCAAAAATGACTTTCAACGCGATGTGCGCGACGTAGGCCTTTTTATGTTCCTCAATCAATGCCGCAATCCTATTAAAATCCTGTGCTGCGATACCGATGGCATCGCTATCTGGATGAAGCGACGTGAGCGAGGTTACTTTTAATGACTTGTTTGCAGTCCCGATGGCAAGCATTTCGTCATCTCGCCTGCATAACTTCAATGGATCTAGACCGGCATCGAACTTGAGTCGATGCACAAGCGAAATCGCTACGTTTCACCCAAGTCTCGTGCCTCGTAAACGAGCCATGTTCATTCTTTCAAAAATGCTCCTCTTTTTTCTCTTTTTTGGTTCTTCGCCCTCTTGCGCTTTTCAAGCGTCGCGCACATAGTTCCAACATGCAGGACGCAAACGACATACCTAACGACTTGAGCACCGTCAAGGAAGGATCCTGGTGCAATCGAACGCTATCACTAAGCTCAGCGAGCAAATCGACTCGCTCAAGAAATCTATCGAAGAAGCGCAAGACGAGATCCGCTTCCTTCGCTCTGTCAAGAAGTGTGAGAGTTTTACAACGCTGACCTAGCAAATAGTTCGCGTCACCGCATTGCGAACGCCCGGAAAATGCACTAGGGAGTCGAGTACGCTCACTCCAACACAACAAGGATTGAAACGCATTTCCGACCCATTCATGCATCTCGGTGTGTGTTCCAAAAAAAGGGAGCTACGACGTCGCGTACTTCCGCTGGCACATCGTATGCGGAGAGTTCGAAACAACGACGATTCAATGTATCTGCCAATGGTTGCCCCCGCCTAGACAAGCTCGGCGGAAGGCATAGGGGATGAGTTGCCCTACCTGCGGCCTTGTGCCGGAGGTGCCATGATCGGCATCTGCCAGGAAAAATTGAAACATCATCACGCGAACAGATCGTGAATGACGCGGCCGTGCACATCGGTCAACCGAAAGTCCCGACCGCCATAGCGATAGGTGAGGCGCTCGTGATCGATGCCTAGCAAATGCAACAAGGTGGCGTGGAGATCATGCACATGCACCTTGTCGCGCTGCGCGTAAAATCCGAAATCGTCGGATGCACCATAACTCAATCCAGGCTTCACCCCTGCCCCCGCCATCCACCATGTAAAGGCGTGAGGATTGTGATCGCGACCGTTGTCCCCTTGCGCGGTCGGCGTTCGCCCGAACTCTCCTCCCCATATCACCAGCGTATCTTCCAGAAGACCACGGCGCTTGAAATCGGCTAGCAGACCTGCGATCGGTTGATCGACTTGCTTTGCCAGTTCCGTGTGCTTCTCTTTCAGTTCGGCATGCTGGTCCCAATACGCGTGGGAGACTTGAACGAACCGCACTCCGGCTTCGCTCAGCCGCCGGGCTAACAAACATTGCCGTCCAAAGGAATCCGTAGGTCCTCCATCGATACCATACAGGGCCAACGTCTCGGCGGTCTCATCTTCGATTCGAAATCGCTGAAGGGCTTCGCTCTGCATGCGGTACGCCAATTCAAACGATTCAAGACGGGCCGAGACGGCCGTGTCGATCGTCTCACTGCTAGGGCTTGAATCCTGCTCGGTGTCGCTGGATTGCAGGTGATGCAGGTCCGCATCGCGCATCCAATCCAATTGCAATCGCTGCAATCGCGATGAGGCCCTGGGAGCAAGGCTGTCAATCTTGGCCTCTTTGGCCGATCCCCCGATCCGTGTCCCTTGGTGAATCGGAGGAAGAAATGCCGATCCAAAATTTCGCACCCCGCCATGGCCCAGGGTCGGATTGATGGTGATGAAGCTGGGGAGATTGGCATTCTCGGTTCCCAGGCCATAGCTAACCCATGCACCCATACTGGGTCGCACAAAGGTGTCCGAACCCGTATGTATCTTCAGCAGGGCTCCACCATGTGCTTCGTTCGATCCATGCAACGATTTGATGAAGGTAAGATCATCGACATGTTCGGCGACACGCGGAAAGAGATCGCTGACCCAAGTACCGGTCTGGCCGTATTGCTTGAACGCCCACGGGCTCTGGAGCAAATTGCCTGTTTGCGCAAACTGGATACGAGGTTTATCAATGGGAAGTGGCTGTCCGTGTAGCCGCAGCAGTTCAGGCTTGTAATCGAAGGTGTCGACGTGCGATGGACCGCCGTGCATAAACAGAAACACGATCCGCTTGGCCCGAGCCGGAAAATGGGTTTGACTCAGGAACCCAGAGGTCGATGGCGTTTCGTCTTGCAACGCGTCCGCCGCACCCGCCCGACCCCGATCGAGCCCGACGAGCAGATCGGTCATCGCGATCCCCGTCAATCCGCGACTGATCGTTGCGATCCAATCGCGCCTCGAAGCGCGCAGTAAATCGCATGAAGTGGTTTTTGTGTGAAGCATTGGTTGCAGTGCATTTTCCATGGCGATGAAGGCGGTTCCTTATTCGACCCAACTGAATTCACGGCTGGCAATGAGAGATCGAACCAAGACCGCGATGGCTTGAATGCGAGCCGGTTCGTTGACGGAATCCGACGCTGCAGGAGGCGCAGGGGTTTGCTCAGACAGGATGGTCTCGTAGGCTTGTTTCAACAAGAGCTGTGCACGTTCTCGCTCCCAGTCATTGGGTGGTCGGGACAGTATTTTGACATAAGCGAGCTCGATGCACGCTGTAGGCTCCAGCGATTGTCGATGGAGCCACTCGGCGAGTGCGTCGGCCGATTCGATCACCAGATCGCTATTGAGCAAGAAGAGAGCTTGACTGGGAACGGTGGTCACGGGGCGCTGTTCGATGTGACTCGCGGGATCGACGTAATCAAAGACCGAAAACATATCCGCGAGAGCAGCCCGATTGATGCTGAGGTAGATCGAACGCTTGCGAGAGCCGATCCCCTGCGCTGAGCCTCGCAATCGAGAATCCAGTTTTCCGGAGACTTGCAGGATGGAATCTCGGAGCGGTTCCAATTCCATGCGGCGCGTGTTTTGCTTCCACAGCCATCGATTTTCCGGGTCCTGATCGTGATATTCGGCTGCGCGTGAACTTCGGCGATAGGCCGCCGATAACAGGATCTGACGATGCAACCATTTCATCGACCAGCCGTTCTGAATCCATTCTCGCGACAACCAATCCAATAGTTCAGGATGAGACGGAGATTCACCGCGCAGCCCAAAGTTCGAAGGAGAAGCCACGAGGGGTTGACCCATGTGCCACATCCAAATCCGATTGACCATGACCCGTGCGAGGAGCGGATGATCGGGATGGACCAACCACTGTGCGACTTGCAATCGCCCGCTCTGCTTCGGATCGATGCTAGGCAATGGCACGGCGCGCGTGAGGATGTCGGGTACGCCTCGCGGGATCGTCTGATCTCCAGGCTTGAGATGATTTCCCCGTAGATGGACAGGGATATCGACGGGTGGGTTTTCCTCGACAGCCATCGCATGATCGAAGGTTGGCATCCCTTTCACCAAAGCCTCGATCTCGCTTTTGATCGCATCGAGGTCCTTCTGGATCTCGGGCGGGTAAGGCAAACCGTTGGGATTCGCAGCGGCCGGATCTTCGGGGAGTTTTTCAAGCTTCCCTTCGTTCAGGAGTTGTTGATTGGCTTGGGTGGTGAGTTCTTTGGACCGTTGCCTTGCGGCATCGATCTTTTGTTGGTGAAGGCGGCGTTCTTCTTCTTTGGCAGCCGAGGGGAGTGGCCGTTCCATCCATTTGGACACGAAAGCCTCGTCGGCCATGGCCCGTGTACTCATCAGGACCCCAGCCAGGGCGTAATAGTCCTGCTGCGTGAAGGGGTCGAACTTATGATCGTGGCAGCGAGCGCACGAAAGAGTCACTCCGAGCATGGTTCGTGAAAACGTATCGATCTGCTCATCGACGATATCGATGCGCATCTTGGCCTTGTCCTGTTCCGCCAACATTTTGGGACCGAGCACCCAAAATCCGGTGGCCGTCAGCAATCTTCCCTGCTCCCTTTCGCTTGCCGGTGCCGGGAGGAGATCACCCGCGATTTGCTGCGTCACGAATTGATCGAACGGGAGATCTTCGTTGAGAACATCGACTACCCAATCTCGATATCTCCATGCGTTTGGCATGTCGTGGTTTTCATCGGCGCCATTGGTATCGGCATAGCGCACACAGTCGAGCCAATGCCTCCCCCACCTTACCCCATACTCGGGGGATGCCAACAAGCGATCGACAAGCCGTTCGTAACGGTCGCTTGGTTCCTCTGCGAGGTAAACGGCAATCTCTTCGGGCGTGGGGGGTATACCCGTAAGATCCAGCGTTGCACGTCGGAGCAGCGTCAAAGGTCCTGCCAACGGTGCTGGCTTCCAGCCTTTGGCTCGCAGCGATTGCTCAACCCAACGATCGATCGGATGCAGTTCGGAGCCTGCTGCTTGAGGAGGGTCCACGTTGGGCACTGGGAGTTGGACAGGTGATCGAAAGGCCCAGTGCGATTCGATCGTGGCGGGATCGAGCCACGGCTTGGTATTTGGCGAAGCGTCATCCTCGCGTGGGTCCATCGCACCTTCGCGAATCCAACGCTCGAAATCGTTTGCAATCGATGCATCGAGCTTGCCGCTGGGAGGCATCTCGACCCCTTCGTAGCGAAGGGACTGCAGGATCAAGCTCGGTTGCGGCTGGAAGGGAACGAGGGCTGGGCCACTATCTCCTCCGCGCGAAACGCTAGCGCGCGAATCGAGTCGCAAATTTGCCTGAACGATTTTTGCTTGGCCAGAATGGCATTCGTAGCAATGCTCGACCAAGACAGGTCGAATCTTGGTCTCAAAAAAATCGATCCGAGCTTGCCGCTCTTCGGAAGAAATCGGTGTCTCCTCGACAAGAGTACTTTTGAGAGCGATATCTGAATCGGCCACCTGTCCAGCTCCCGAAGTATCTTTTGGGAGTTGGGATAGGGCTGCTGCCGACAGTCCATGGAAGACGATCAGGCAGAACATGGCGACCATGCCGTTTCGAATTGGCAGTTGAGTCATGCGCAAACGAAGATCCATAAAT
>Ga0194055_10001145_pt1 | contig 21563 bp, 19 predicted proteins | sample SepL449m_MetaG_FD_155482 | JGI IMG/M metagenome (GOLD analysis project Ga0194055, IMG submission 155482) | Anoxic zone freshwater microbial communities from boreal shield lake in IISD Experimental Lakes Area, Ontario, Canada - Sep2016-L442-9m | ecosystem: Environmental > Aquatic > Freshwater >...
CATCGAGCGACGATGAATTCAATCGTTCGGAAATCAATCGCTATTTGGGCTGGCCAGGTCAGGCTATTTCATACAAACTTGGCGAGCGAGTGTGGCTCGATTTACGCGATGACGCCCGCAAAAAGCATGGCTCGGCATTTGACTTGCGCAAGTGGCATGCACACGGGCTCGACTTAGGCAACCTTGGACTCGACTTGCTCAAATCTGAAATGGCTCGCTTCTAATTAAGGGACAACCACAACCTTTGTGCCAAGCGTGGCCCACTGATAAATAAATCGAGCATCTTGCGTGCTCGAACGCAAGCAACCACTGCCATTGAAGGTTCCTAGTTCCTCGACAGTCTGCATCGGTTTTCCATTTCGAGTAGGAATCTCATGAAAGCCCACGTTGCCACCATTACGACCAATCGCGAAGCGTGTCATAAAACGAAAAGTGACACCAGCAAATTCTGGACTATACGAAACCGGTGATTTGCTAAACACGGCGAATGTACCTTTTCCAGGCTGCCCGAGCATTCCCGAAACAAGAAAAGTGCGAATCACTTCATTGTCATCATTGATGACCCATACGCGTTGTTGGCGATTGGCATAGACGATGCGTCGACCGCTTCCCGACTTGACTGGAACCGGTGCAACTTCAACAATGGTGGTCTCAGTTGTTGGTGGCACGATCGTCGTACTCGTTGATGTACTTGTAGTAGTTGCGTCACCCGAACCTGCACTGGCTGTTACAACACTCGCACTGCCCATGATCGAAAGTGCAAAAACTGCCGCCGCGGCTAACCGCTTCATTGAGCCTCGGCCAAAATTGCCCGCGAGGCGGATGCTCCGATTCGACTTGCTCCGGCTTCAATCATCGCGATTGCATCCGCATAGGTGCGAATACCGCCACTTGCTTTTACACCAATTTTTTCTCCAACAGTTTTTCTCATCAACCGCACTGCGGCCAGTGATGCACCACCCGCTTTGTGAAACCCCGTCGACGTCTTAACGAAGTTGGCGCCACCAAGTACCGCTGCTGTGCACACACCTGCAATCTGCTCGTCATTCCACAGTGCAGACTCGATAATGACTTTGAGTATCACGTCTGATGCAATTGCGGCACGAACTGCAGCAACTTCAGTTGTGACTGCAGGCCAATTGCTCGTGCCAACATATGCCAAGTTGACTACCATGTCGATTTCGTTTGCACCGTTGTCACACGCTTGCTTAGCCTCAGCAGCTTTTGTCTCTGTGCTGTGCGCACCAGAGGGAAATCCCACAACCGCTGCGATATTGATTGATGGGGGCAAGGCATCTTTTGCAAGCGGCAACAGGGATGGCGAGATGCAAATTGCGCCAACTTGGAGTTCGACCGCCTCGACGCACAGTCGCACAACATCAGCCAAAGTTGCCTCTGGGGCAAGCAGTGTGTGATCAATCATCTGAGCAAGTTTTCCCGCTTCCATCACATACACCTTATTGCCATGTGCGCGGAGGGGGCATCGCGGACTACGGTTCTTGGCGACATGGCAACCTTGCGATTCAGTTTCGGCACAATGGGTTCGGGCAAGAGCACCCTCGCGCTCCAGATTCATCACAACATGTCATCGCGCGGCGTGCCAGGTTTGCTACTCACCAAACTCGATCGAGATGGTTCGCAAGTAACAAGTCGTTTGGGTGTTTCTGCACCAGCAATCGAAATGGCACCTGGTCTCAATCTGTTCGAACTTGCAAAGTCACATATGCCTATTTCGTTCATTGTTTGTGATGAGGCACAGTTTTACTCGCAAGAGCAATGTGACCAACTTGCCCAAATCGTTGATGAACTCAATGTCGATGTTTTTGCCTTCGGCCTCATTACAGACTTTCGCGGATTACTTTTCGATGGCACCAAACGCATGCTCGAAATTGCCGATCAACGAATCGAGATGCAAGTGGAGGCAAGGTGCTGGTGTGGCGAACGCGCCAATAACAATGCGCGGTTAGTTAATGGCAGGATTGTGTACGAAGGAGAAACCGTTGTTGTTGGGGACACGGACAAGACGATGAGTGAGCCGCTATTTGGTGATGAAGTGCGATACGAGTTGCTCTGTCGCAAGCATTACATCGCTGGCGACATGGGACCTGCTTCTAACTAGTTTGATTTCGTAATTTGTATGTGTTGCGTATGTGCGAGAGTTGCAATATCACCACAACGACACCAATTCCCACAACGTTGCCGACCAAGTCACTCGCTTGACGGGTACGCAAGTCGGTAAACCATGGCTGGGCAATTTCTACAAACAGCGTCCAAACCGCGAGTGTCAAGATTGCGAGCAAACGCACTCGTTGCGTCGTGAATGCAACAGCAATAAGCACGGCACATGTACCCCAAATAACAGCGTGTAAGTCGGCGTCGCCTGTTGGACGATTATTCATCACTGAAGTTGTTGCACCGTGATTGACTCGCATAAAAAAATTAATGATGTTGCTCCACCATTGAATTGCGCTGTCCGACCACATCAGTGCTGTTGCACAAACCACTGCGGCTATCGCCACGATTTTGGGCAGTCGCTGCACAACTAGCCCAGACGAATTGCGCGCTTTACCGGACGATCCCAGCCAGGTTGTCCAGTTGGCTTTGGGCTCGGCCACAGACCTGGACCCATCTCGACCATGCCGTGATGCGCACCGTATTCACCGAGCAAATTAAGAAATGGATCTGCGGGAAACGCTTCGGCTCCGCGAACACCGGTGTTTTTCCAACTGCCATTGCTCAGCAATTCGAGGGCAACCACTGGGCAGATTGCGGTTTGCCACAAAACTGCTTGTGAACCCCAGTCGCGCATTGTCGTCTCATTGTCGGCAACGTGATACAAATAAATTTCTCGTGGCTTTCCGTCGTAGGTGCCGCGCACCCAAGTGCCTGCACAGGTTTTCCCGTGCATCAAGTGTCCGAGTTTCGCTGGGTTTGGCAACACCGCTGCCAATACGTCGCGCGGCGACACCGAAACATCTCCGACTCGTACATGCTCTTTACTATCAAGGCCTAAGTAAGCAAACGTCTTCAGCCAGTCAATGAACTCAGCGCCGAGGCTGTACTTAAATGTGACGCGCTTGCAATCAATCTCGCGCGGAATGAGAAGTACTTCTTCGTGTTCTACGTTGACGCACTCGTATGGACCGATGCCTGCAGGAAAGTGAAACACTTCGGGCTCGCTAAAGCAGTCAGTTGTGTACAAACCTCGCTCTGCTTCCCACACGATTGGTGGATTCAGACATTCTTCGATGGTGGTCCAAATGGAAAATGTCGGCGCAAAGTCAAGCCCGTCAATTGACAAGTTTGAACCGTCACGCACACCAATCTCGTCAATGGTGTCGAAAAGGTTGTCTGCGGCGTAGCGAGCAAAAACGTCACTGAGACCTGGTTCGACGCCCATACCCACGAGGGCCAAAATATTGCGCTCGCGCCACTTTGCATCATCGTCGAGCTGACTCTTACCCAACGGTTCGCCGACTTCCTCATATGGATTCGTAGGGTGCGGCGCACTCAGGTTCATCGCCATGTCGATGTAGTTGCAGTGCGAATCATATGCAGCACCAAAAATTGGCTCGTTCATACGTGGATCACATGCGTTGACGACAACATCAGCTTTGACTTTGTGAATAAGCGCCGAGATTGCCGCGCGATCACGGGCATCTATCTGCTCTGCAACAAACTTTGAGCGATCATCGAGTAGCGCAATTGCTTCTTCCGCTCGAGATATTGAAATGTCGGCGAGGACAAAAGTCTTAAAGAACGATCGGGTCTCTGCAATAGACGCCATTGAGGCACCTACGCCACCTGCTCCGATTACCAAGATATTCATTACACACCAATTCGTTGAGCACACAACATTGTTATTGTGCGCATCTCTGTTGATGCAAGTCTACCGTTGAAGTTTTGTGATCAACCCTTAGAAAACGTTGAGCAAATCAACAACGAACACAAGTGTTTCTCCGCCTTTGATCACACCGCCTGCACCATGATCGCCATATCCAAGATGCGCGGGAATTGTGAGGCTACGACGTCCGCCAACCTTCATACCAGCAACGCCTTGATCCCAGCCTGCGATTACTTGTCCGTTGCCCAATCGAAATTCAAATGGGTCATTGCGATCCCATGATGCATCAAACTGCTGGCCGTTGCTGTACGCAACACCCACATAGTGCACTGAAACGTTTTTGCCATTCAGTGCTTCAGCACCAGTCCCAACTGTTATGTCTTCAATAACGAGTTCGGTCGGTGCTGGTTGTTGTGGAATGGTTACCTGTGGCTTGGAAGTTGACATCGGAGCAGGCTACCAATCTGCAAGTGGAACTAAAATGCAAAAGGCCCACCGATTTCTCGGTGAGCCTTTTACTTACTGGTGGCGGGGACAGGATTTGAACCTGTGACCTTCGGGTTATGAGCCCGACGAGCTACCGGACTGCTCCACCCCGCGTCGTAGAGGTTGTACGGTAGCGAGCGGGATGCCAGCTTGGCAACCTCGACACCAATACCGATACGGATAAACATCTCATATATGGCACTCTTTTCTCGAACTCCCAAGGCAAGTGCAAGTGACTTGGAGGCGTTGCGTGTTGAGCTTGATCAACTTCGCAGCGAATTGACGAAACGTACCAATGAACTTTCCATGATCACTGCTGCAACAAATGGTCTTGATCAGCGACTTATTGTGATTGACACTCGGCTCACAAACATGACATCTGAACTTTCCAATCAGTTGCACGAATTGGGAAACGAGATGCAATCGCTTGCCGAACAACAGTCTGACCCTATGTCTGCAGCTGCACTTGAGCAGATACGTGTCAGCCAAATTCGCATAGCCAATGAGCAGGCTCGATACGAGATCGCATTCCGTCAAGATTTGGCTGCATTAGCAGAGCACTTCAGCCGAATAAAGTAACAAGAGAGCAACAACAGAGGACCAACTAGATGACCAGCACTAACAAGATTCCGTCAGCACAGAAGCTCAGTCAAGTTAAGGCAGTTGTTTTCGATTTTGATGGAGTATTTACTGATAATCGCGTAATAGTCTCGACGACGGGTGAGGAATTTGTCATCTGCGACCGCGGCGATGGCATGGGGACCAATCTGCTCGCAGCTGCAGGAATCAAGATGCTCATCCTCTCCAAAGAAAAAAATGCAGTCGTCACATCTCGCGGGAAAAAACTAAATATTGAAGTTATTCAGGGTTGTGACGACAAATTGCCAGAATTAATACAGTGGCTAAAGAAAAATAATGTCGATGCGCAACATGCTGCTTACATTGGCAACGACATCAACGATTTGGAGTGTTTAGGCCATGTTGGAGTGGCAGCGATTCCTGCTGACGCTCATAGCTCGGTGGTTGCTACTGCGAACTGGATTCTGCAGCACAATGGTGGTCGCGGAGCAATCCGGGAATTCGCCGATGTGTTGCTTGGAAATCGTTAGTCAGTAATTAATCAGCCGCTCACTTGTGCAAGCGCAAGACGAACGAGTTCGCGTGCCTGGGCAAGTTTGCTTTGATACGTGCTGAAGTCTGGAGGCGTTGCGGCCAATGCTGCATCTGCTTCATCAAACAAGATCTCTGCTTGAGCAAGTTGCTGAGCGGCCGTCAGTGATCCCGAGTCAACTGCGCTCGACGGAACTGTCGTTGCAGTGCCAGACGGAACAGTTGTTGCAGTGTTCGAAGTGTCGGTTGGTGCCGACTCTGATCCGTCGCTCACTCGATCGCCCAAATTGCCCGTGTAACCAGGGAACAATTTTGCTACCGCAGCAGTGAGATCATCAGCAATAACGACTCTGTTGTTATAGAACGCCAAGAATTTTCTAACAAATACTTGTCGTGCATTTGCGTCGTCCGGACGCACATAAAGAGGTCGAAGATATACAAGGCCTTTGCCGACGGGAACAATTTGCAAGTCACCAAAGACAACGCGCGACCCACGCTGATCCAGCAATGTCACCTGTTGTGACACGGCAGGATCGCTACCAAATTCTGCTGCAACAGTGGCAGGACCTTCGGGCAACGGGTCATTCACTTCATAGACAGTGATCTTTCCGTACGACTTTGGATCACTCGAGACGACCATAAACGCACGTAATTCCTTACGGGTGTCGTCCGACGAAAACGGAACGAACGGCCTCAACAACGAAAATGTGCCATTAGCTTCTGCGGCGCCAGGGGTATGAAACATCGTGTAATACGGTTCAAAGCGAGCAACGTTTGCATCTTGCACGTCAATTTGGTCCGGCGAAAGTACTGCGCCAGATGCGCCAATCACTCCCGTTGTTGCGTCTACTGCCGTAGGTGGCGCCTGCGCAACGCTCCACGCAGCATCTCGATTGAAAAACAACGTTGGATCGTTGAATTGATAACGACCATACACATTGGTTTGAACTCGGAATAGGTCTTCCGGATAACGGAAGTGTGAAACAAGCTCGGCCGATGCCTTCGATACCGGAGTCAACAAATTTGGAAACGCTTTTGCCCATGTAGAAGCGATTGGATCATTTGGATCAACAAGATAAAGAGTGATCTCTCCTGAGTATGCATCGACCACTGCCTTGACACTGTTACGCACATAGTTGAAGGATGCGTTCAGTCCAGACCCAGGAGTGAGTTGTGAAACATTGGCAGATTGAGCATTTGGATAACGGCTCGTTGTTGTAAACGCATCCAACACCCATACAACTTTGCCATCAACTACTGCTGGATAAGGATCAGCGTCGTAGCGCAAAAACGGCGCAATCTTTTCCACTCGATCTTTGATATTACGAACCCACATCAAACGAGATTCGGGGGTAACAAGTCCCGATCCGAACAAGTTGTACTCACCAAAATGAACCGCAAAAGCTGCACGACGCAATGTCGACGAAAGCGCGACACCACCCGTTGACTGATACGCCTCAGGTTTGAGATCAGGACATGCTTGTTCTGTTTGCTTTGTGGAAACAATCGCGTAGTCATTCAGGCCTTCGCCTACATACAACTGTGGACGCGTAATGCCTAGATCAACATATGTTGGTCGACCATCAGTGGTAACACGACTCGCAGGTGCTGCCACTACACCGCAACCATGTGTGTAAATCAAGTGGCGTGAAACCCACGTGCGGTTAGGAATACCAGCACTATTGAGTTCTCGTGCGCCAAGAACCACCTGTTGCAAACGTCCATCAATTGCGTAACGGTCAACATCCAAATCATTGATTGTGTAGAACGAAGTTTTGCCTTCATCCAATGCGAAGCGATCGCGCATTTCTGTTGGATCCAATTGTCGAACATCTTTGAGCGGCGAATCATTGGCAGTTACATCACTTGCGCTCAGTGAACCAAACGAGAGAGGCACATGTACGACATCGGTCAGATTCATCGCATGCTTCGTGGCTTCCAAGTTTGTCGCAATGTACGGAAGTTCTTTCGTGCTTACATCTGGTTGCACTGAAAAGCGTTGCACCAATGCTGGGTAAATAGTTCCTGCAGCGACAGCAATAACCATCCACATCAGTGTCGCCATCACCGGGATACGCCATCCCTTAAGACGCACGTTATAGAGGAACAAAAGTGCGACAGCAATTGACACCAAGATCATCAAATTGATGGCTGGAAGCTGGGCATTTACATCTGTATAGGTAGCACCCTGCACAACCCCACGAGTCGAACCCAATAAATCAAAACGCGATAGCCAGTATCCGGCGGCACGGGCAAGAGCAAGTATCGCCAGCATTACTGAGAGATGCGCTTTTGCTGCAGGCGTCACTTTGTTGCCTAGGTTCTGCAAGCGAATGCCGCCATTGAGATAATGCATCGCAGCAGTCACCAGTGTGATCAAAATAAATGCGCCAAATAGCCAGTTGACAATAAAGCCAAGGAACGGAAGTCGAAATACGTAAAAGCTCACATCTTGATTGAAGAGTGAGTCTTTAATGCCAAAAGACTGCTGATTGACAAACAACATCCAGTCTTGCCATTGCGACATTGCTGGAAGGCCAATCATCAGACCAAGAATGATGCCGACCACAATTCGTAGGAGCCATTGACGCTTGCCAATCAGTTGTCGATACGCGGCAAGAGCTCGCTCTTCTTGTGAGGGTGGGATGAAATCTGGCGCCATGCGATCGGCAAGCCACATATTGATTATCAAAATGAACGCAAAAGCGACTACAAAAATAACACCCAGCAAAGCTTTGGTCCCAAGTATCGACCAGTACACATTGCTCTTATCAAGTGCGTCAAACCACAGCACGTCAACATAAAAAGACGCAATGCTCTTTCCAGAAATAAATAGAGCGACAAGTGCTCCAATGAGCACGCTTGCAATTATCCTGCTTCGGCCCGGCTTGGCAATTCGAAAACCGCCTGACGAAGAACGACGAGGCTGTTGTGGTGGTAAATCTGAGGGGTTTCGCACCCCAACAAGATTACTCGCCTATTGGAGTAACTAAACAGCGACAACCAGTGTGAGCAATTGGGTGCGAATGACCTGTTGGGAAATCCGAGCCAAGCGCGGTTGCACCGGCAAGCGAATTGTCTTCTGCGTCAGCACACGGTGGTCCATTTGGATCAACCATCCAACAAACTGAAGTTCCCTGATCTAACACCAGATAGGCGCCACGGCTGTAAGCCAAGCGAGCAATATCTCCAATGTGTTGTTCGACACGCTGCATCTTCCATTCGCGGTACACACTGCGAATGAGTTTTGACATCTCTTCGCGATCTCCATCACTCTGCTCGACACAACGCTGAATTCGATCGCGGAGTGGTCGCACCAATACATCATCAATATTTTTTGACATCACCTGCATAACTGCCGACGAAGTCACTTTGCGACGAAGGTCTGCTTTCAAACTTGACGACAAACTCTTTGCACCGCCCATTGCCGCAGACATCACATCTTCCGCCACAGCCTCGATGTAGCCCTGCACGTGTGCCGAAGGCTCTGGTAAAACTTTTTCAAGAGCAACTGCTGCCTTTTTGCCTTGTAAGTAAGTAAGCATTGAGTTCTCTTCGTCGGCAAGCACTCTCTTTATTTTGCTGGTGAGTGCCGCCATGATCGGAGTCAGTACTTCGTCTCGTCGCACAAAGACAGAGCCATCGACCTTTGGAACAATGGCTTTTGGTGAGGTCGACTTTGTTGCTGTTGGCGCCAGCGGCTCAGTTGTCTCCGTTGACGAAGCCTTTGGTTTGGCTGTGCGCGCAACTTCGGCGGTTGATGTTTTACGCAAATTTGCAAAAAGATCATCAACTGATTTCTTGGCTGGAGTCTTTGATGATGTCTTGGACGTCTGAGACTTCACTTCAACGAACTTTGGCGCTTCCACCTTGGCTGGTGGCTTGAGATCTTGCTCTGGCTCGGGTGAATCTATTGGCGCATCTACTAAAACAACTGTTGCTTCACGACGCTTTTTACCAAAAAGTTGTACGACTTCAGCCATGCGTTCTGCAACTGGAGCGTCTGTAGATGGATGGTCAGACATGCCAATTTGTTCCTCATGAATTGAGGTGATGTTGGTCTCGACAACTTCTTCAGCGATTTCTTCAGCTGTTACTTCAAACACAATCTCGTCTTGCTCAACAACTTCTTCCAAAATTTCGATGTCCACAACTTCAAGCACTTGTGTTTCGGCCATCTTTTGTGGAATCGCTTCGGGATCCTGAGTGTGGTCAACAAAACCATTGCTGTTTTCGCTGGTTGGTTTGGTTATTCCGGTTGCGTGTGCCACTTCGTTCGACAAATCATCAAACTCGGCGAGGTCTCCAACTACGTCATTGGCGGCAAGACGAGCACGATCAAATGCATTGACCAATCTGTCGCGACTGTGAATCAGTTGTTCAATCTGTTGCCTTGCAAGTTCTCGACGACGAGCCAATTCGGACAATACTTTTTCGCGGTACTCACGCGCTTCATTCACCATCTCGCGACCCTGTTGCTTAGCCAATTCAAGTTCGGCTTCAACATCGGATGCTGCATCACTGCGTCGGCGAGAAGTTTCAATGTCGGCATCTTCCCGAACACGAATTGCATCCGCATTTGCTTCACGTACAAGGCGTTCGGCGGCTTCGGCGGCCCTCACTCTCATTTGTGCGGCAGCTTCGCGGGCAACAGTTAGTACTCGTGCAGTTTCCTCGCCCAACAATGCTGTAACGGTCTCCTCGTCGAGCACTCCTGGCCCAGACATGCCGCGGGTTTGCATCGCGCGCAATTCGCTTTCCAAAAAGCGCTCACGTTCCTGCAGTCGACCTAGTTCGGCTGAAACACTTCGTAAAAAATCACGGACTTCTTCTGTGTCAAAGCCACGCCGTGTGACCGTGAATTGCGCTGATCCAACTGCCGCCGGTGAAGACGGGTCGGGGCGCGAAAAAGAAATCGCCATGCAAACAAGAGTACGCCTTGGCTATAGGTCGATTGTGGCATTACTGATACCACTACCTCCAAGAGATTCGAGAATTGCGAGTGCTTCAGTCAAATTGGCGACAGGCTCGATGCGTACCGAAGACCCGACTACACGTCGAGCGGCAGCCAATTCATCTTCGCTTTGTCCCTTTGGCACCAAAAACACCTTTGCTCCAGCTGCTTTTACTGCAACGGCTTTTTGTGCGAGTGCGCCAATCGCGCCAACAGATTCATCTTCGCCGATAGTGCCGGTTGCTGCGACCTTCACTCCACCCATCAAATCTCCAGGTGTGAGTTCGTCCAATAAAGCAAGGGTGAATGCGAGCCCTGCAGATGGACCACCAATTCGGTCAGTGTCAATACCAACTTCAAACGGAAGTTGCACGGTGCGCGTATCAGCTGGAATGAATCCGATGATTGCTCGTGTGGGAGTGTCGGGGTCGGCAATCAATTGAATTCTTTTCGCAACTTCTATCGATGAACCGTCAGGTGTGCCAGCTGGTTTGACCGTCAGAGAAACGATGTCACCTGGTGCATGACCCGCCATTAAAGGCGAAAGTTCAAGCAATGTAGTAGTTGGCTCTCCGTCAAACGAGGTAATGGTATCTCCGAGTTGCAATTGCTTGCAGCCGCTGAGCGGTCCTGGGTTATTGAGACACACAAGTTCTTCGACGATGATGTCTCCATATACGAACGATGCATCTAGGCCAAGTCTTGTATAGGCAACATATTCGGCAATCTGTTTGGCGGTCGTCATCGATTGATAACCGAGGCGTTGCTGTTCGGAGGGTGTCGATGTTCCGTACCGTTCTTTAAATGACTGAATGTCAACATCGTTGTCGAGTGCGCCAGCAAAAGCATCGAGCGCACTGAGCTTGCTGCCAAATGCAGTAACAAAAAGTACCGGTGTCTTCGCTGGGTAACGCATCACCTTGGAGAGTGTTGACTTCTCAAAAGTCAGTCGATTGGAGACTTGTTCTGCGGAGCCCGGTGCAAGTTCCCACAATTTCAGTGGAGTGAGAGAAGCAGCAAGTATCGCGATGAGCCCAATCCATGCAATTGTCAATATTGGCAATGCCCACCACAGGCGTCGATTGATGCGAGCAGGATCGCCCACGCTGAATTCAAGTACTGGCGCGCTCTGCACAGACGGCGGCGGGAAGGGTACGCTGTTATTCATCGTGATGCTGTTTTCTTCGCTCATCGCTCTTTCCGTGGCTACTTCGGTTGCTGGTACCACCATCAGAACTGTCTTGATTGCCGTTCTGACGCTTGGTGCCATTGTGCTGGTCGGTCGCTCTAAGCCTGCCACGCCAGAACAGGGTTCGGCTGTCCGCGTGGAAATTCAAAAAACGATTAATACACCTCTATATAGAGAGCCAGATCAGAAGCAGCGCATCAATGCCGCATCTCAGCTTGGCGCGGGATCCTTGGTGGTGGGGGCAATGCTCGCACTCGTTATATCTGTTGTCCTTGCCTACCTCGTCACCACAACGACCAGCCTCCTCAAATAAGGATCACATCATGGCCATGAACGTCCGCGAACTTACAATCGCATCCCGCAAGATTGGTGATGCGTTTGCTCCGTTCGTGATCCCAGAAATAGGTATCAACCACGGTGGTGATATCGCTCGGGCCATCCAGATGATTGATGATGTTGCAGATGCAGGTGGCGAATGCGTCAAGTTTCAATCTCATTCGGTAGACGATGAGATGATCCCCAACAATGTCATCCCTGCTAACTCCACTCGCTCCATTTGGGACATCATGGAACAATGCACCTTGTCCGAAGCTGAAGAGTTGACATGCAAAAAACATGCCGAAGATCGCGGACTCATTTTTCTTTCAACTCCATTTTCACGTGAAGCTGCAAATCGACTTGATGCACTTGATGTGGCAGCGTTCAAAATTGGGTCTGGTGAGTGCAACAATCTTCCACTCGTTCGCCACATCGCTCGATTTGGCCGGCCAATCATTGTGAGCACAGGCATGAACGACTTGGACTCAGTTCGACGTACTGTCGATGTTCTTGTTCAAGAAAATTCGCAATTCAGTCTGTTGCATTGCACGAGTATGTATCCAACTCCATATGAAAACATTCGACTTGGCAGTATCACTCAATTGCGCAATGAATTTCCTACAGCGGTTATCGGTATTTCAGATCACTCACTGTCCAACTTGCCTTCCCTCGCCGCTGTAGCTCTTGGTGCATCAATCATCGAGAGACACTTCACGAGCGACATGAAATGGATCGGCGAAGATATCGAAATTTCGGTTGACCCCGTTGGATTCCGCGAACTCGTCGAGGGCTCCAAAATTGTTCATGCTGCTAGTGGAGGTTCAAAGACGGTTCTTGGCGGCGAGCAACCAACTATCGATTTCGCATATGCGTCAGTAGTTGCAATCGCACCTGTTAATCCCGGAGACGTCTTAGACGAATCAAATATTTGGGTAAAGCGACCAGGCACAGGCGAGATTCTCGCTTTTGACTTAGACAAAGTCCTCGGCAAGCAGTCCACACGAGCGATTACGCGGGGTGAACAACTTCGGTGGTCGGATGTCAAGTAAACGACACATCGCATTCCTCACCGGCACACGCGCCGATTTCGGAAAAATTAAACCGCTGATAATTGCAGCACACGAAGAAGGTTGCCGTGTTTCAGTATTCGCCACAGGAATGCACATGCTTCCGCGATTCGGTAGCACTGTTCTTGAAGTCAAGCGCACAATCCCCACTGATATTCCAATCATCTCGTTTCTCAACCAACAAGACGGCGACACTATGGATGTTGTCGTTGCAAACACCATCACTGGCCTTTCACAGTTCATCACCGATCACGCACCTGATGCTCTAGTCGTGCATGGCGACCGGCCGGAGGCGTTAGCGGGGGCAATTGCTGGAGCACTTCGCAACACAACTGTTGTGCATGTTGAAGGTGGCGAACTCTCAGGAACGATCGATGGCGTTATTCGCCATGCCGTCAGCAAACTTTCCCATATTCATCTTGTTGCCAACGAAGGTGCCAGAGATCGACTCATTCAGTTGGGCGAACACTTAGACACTATTCATGTAATCGGTTCACCCGATCTTGACGTCATGTTGTCCCCAACTCTCCCAAGTCTTGAAGAGGCCAAATCTCGTTACGGAATCAGTTTTGACGACTACCTCGTAGCCATTTTTCATCCAGTCACGACAGATCTCGAATCAAGCGCACTTGCGGCAGAGCAGTTTGTTTCTGCGCTCATTGCAAGTAAACGAAATTTCATTGTGATTCATCCAAATAACGATTCTGGTTTTGAAACAATTCTCGAACAGTACAAACGATTCGAACCGTTTACTGACAGATTCAGAGTCTTCGAGTCGCTTCGTTTTGAGCACTTCCTGACACTGCTCAAAAACGCACAAGCGCTCATCGGCAACTCCAGTGCTGGCATACGCGAAGCTCCTATATACGGAGTTCCAAGTATCGACATTGGTGATCGCCAGCGTGGACGACACGAGGGTCCAACAATTTTGCCAACTGAAGCAAACAAGAACAAGATTCTGGCCGCAATTGATGCATCATCAAAACTTGACCGCTTACCTGAACTGGATTTATTTGGTGATGGGCGTTCCGCTCAGAGATTTAAAGGTCTGATTTCTACTGACTTACTTTTTTCAGCTCCAGTAGACAAAGTATTCGTAGACCTCAAGGATGTGATGTGATGTCCTGCATAGCCATCATTCCAGCGCGTGCCGGGTCCAAGGGACTGCCTGGAAAGAACACCGCGCTCATTAATGGCAAGAGTCTCGTTCAGCTAGCCATCGAAACAGCACTCTCAATTCCTGAAATCACTCGAGTGGTAGTTACAAGCGATGATATTTCTGTTCAGAAAATTGCGAAGGATTTAGGCGTTGAAGTCGTAGTTCGTCCAGCAGAGCTCGCACAAGATAACTCGCCCATTGAGTCTGCGCTAATTCACGCTCTTACAGAGCTCGGCATTGATCCAGCCTCCACGGATGTTTTGACGGTTATTCAGCCAACTTCACCACTGCGCGACACACAACTACTTGCCAATTCGATCAGTGACTTCATCAAAAATGGATCGCAGGGATCACTATTCGGTGTGGTCAATGTGGAGCACCACCCGGCAAAGATGCTTGTCGTCAACGGAGAATTCGTGGTGCCTTTTACCAAGGTTGAAGACCTCTCTGCGCCGAGGCAACAGCTTGCTCGTGTTGTTCGCCAAAGTGGAAGCCTCTACATCACAAATCTCCAACAATTTCTTGCTCAAGGAACACTTTTCATCGCGCCTGTTATGTGGAAACTTGTTGGTGAGTTTGAAGCTATTGATATTGATAATTCAAGCGATCTTGAGAGTGCAAGAATGGTTTCTCGAGAAAAGCACAAATAGTTAAATCGAAATACAGACCAACCATGAACCGCCTACGCGAGATGCGATCAACACTGCGATCAGTCTTGATGTGGCCGAAACAAGTTACAACTGTTGTTTATCCCCCAGGGAAAAGTTCTGATCTTTTGCTTCAGTATCTAGATCCAACTGAAACACAGGTCATCGATCCTTGGAGCAATCGACTTAACGTTCCAGCACTTATTTATATGGTCTTCAGTGGAAAACGTAGACGATTCAATTATTTGATTTCATATCTGAAGCTTGCTCGACCCAAATATTTGATAACCACAAGTGACAACGATTTGAGCTTTTACCGAATTAAATCAATACTTCCAAACGTCACAACCATTTCTATACAGAATGGACTCCGGGCTAATTATTCTTCAGTTCCTGGTCAAGGTTTCATTGAATCAATCGAACGTGAAGCTGGATTATCTTCTGATTTCGCCATCACATTTGGAGTCGCGATTAGTGAATTGTTAAAAACACATATAGCGACGAACACTTTTGTTGCAGGAAGTTTGCGAAACAATACTTTTGATGCCATAGGCATCGCTGAAGAATCAGATCTCATCATGTATGTCTCACAATTACCAAACCACGAAACCAAAAATACTTCTACCGTCGCTTATTATCAGGGTCACGAGATTTCATATTCAGATTTTTATGGCGCTGAAAGAACTATCTGTAATCAATTAGCCGAATACTGCTCCAACAATCAACTTCGATTTGAAATATGTGGAAAACAATCCTTAACATTTAGTCATGAGTCGGAGTTTTTTAGACCCCACAAAGTCTCATCGCGTAACACACCTCTAGGCAGCTACGAGCAACTAGCTCGAGCAAATTTGGTTGTCACGCTAGACAGCACGTTGGGTTACGAGCTTCTTGCACGCGGCAAGCGGGTTGTCTTTATTGGGGGAAGATTTGCACTTCACCCTGATTTGGCGGTGAGGAATATGAAAGGAATTAAATTCGGATTTCCGCTAAACGAACCTTCCACCGGACCGTTCTGGACAGACAGCCTCTCCGGATCACAAATTACAGAATTGCTAGACCAAGTTCGATCCATGTCACACGACGAATGGGCAATGCAAATCAGCCGTTACAAAGATCTATTCATGAAATTTGATCCAAACAATAAAGAACTAGTTTCGTTTCTTTCTGCCCTGGGTTTACCAATTATGCCCAACAAACCAAGGGTCGCTTAACAACATGACGGCAAGCTCCATACGGGAACCCTACTTTTTGGTTACGACCGATTTTGTTGAATCATGGCCACAGGAAAGGAAGTTACTTTTTATTGACCAACAGTTGTTGACTCCGCTTAAGTCAATAAATGTTGCCGAATATGACTTGATCGATAATTCTCTAGAAGACGAAATCGTTCAAACACAAAAGAATGACTTTACAACTGCTCTCAGTCAGAAACTTTTGCAATGCGTCGCAAATTACTTGAATGAACTCCACAAAACAGACCATGACATTCCCTATTGGACGCTTTGCATTAATTTGTGGCTGACGAATTTTGTTGACGTTTTATTTCAAAGATGGGAATTAACGACCGCAATTGGTGTGTCACCGCACACCATTAAATACCGGGTACATCCAGTAGATCAAAACCTGATTTGCCCAAATACTTCTCGTGATTTAGTCAAGCTGTCCCAATCAGCTGCTTGGAATCACCACATGTTTGCAGAGATTTTGAAAGAGCGGAACTTGGCAACTATTGAAGTTGCAGACTCTGCCATTGATTGGTCTTCCGAAGTGTTAATTCACCAAAATTCAAAAGTTAATCAATCGATAAAAGGTGCTGTATATCAATTTCTTCAGAAGCGCGTGGCGAGATTTAGTGAATCAATTATTTCGGCTACCTATTTACCTCAGAAATCTGAGTGGATGCTTGCGTTCAAACTGCGATCTCTGCCAGTTAGATGGTTTGAACCCTCCATTGATCACACCAAGATTGATCTCGACTTTCGGAATAGCGTCAAACTAAATGGAGCTAGTTCGTCCGAATTTGAGACTTTTATTCGAAAACTACTTCCGCTACATCTTCCCAGGTCGGTTGTGGAGAACTTCAAAGAAATTAATCTTCAAATTTCTGCAATGAATCTTCCGAAGATCCCCAAAGTGATATTCACATCCAATCTTCATAATTCATCTGATACTTTCGCTATTTGGGCTGCTCGATGTCAACAATCTGGTACGCGACTAGTGATTGGTCAACATGGTGGTTTGTTTGGTCAGACTTCTCCCCCTACCCGTAATGAATTTCAGGAACTCGCAATAGCCGATAAATATCTCAGCTGGGGCTGGGATGATGGTGCACCAAACTTGGTGCGAGGACCCACATTCATTACTCTCGGCGCAAGACAGCTCCGACGCTCAAGTAATCCAAGCTATCTTGTATTGATTACAGATGGGCTATACAAGTACAGCCGAAGGCCGTGGTCAACATCAACTGAAAACACAATGTACTTGTCAAACCTATTTGACTTTGTACGCCGATTACCAGATCCAATCCAAAGTTCACTACTTGTTCGACTGTACAAAGGTCATGAGCAGTTCGACTCTCAACAGGTCACACGTTGGTCAGAACTCACCGAGCGGATCCGCGTAGATAATGGTGAACAACCAATTCAAAATCTTCGGAAAAATGCAAAGATAGTTATTTGCACAACGCTTGGAACCTCTGAAGTTGAACAGTTTTATTCAAAGCTCCCGACGGTGATTTTTCTGGACCTCAAAATAGTGCATCTACGTCAGTCAATGATTCCAGTATTCAATCTGCTTGAACAAGCAGGAGTCGTTCACTACTCCGTCGAATCTTTGGTTAACCACATAACTTCCGTTTGGGATGACGTAGATTCTTGGTGGGACACTCCAAAAACTCAAGATGCAGTTTCTAACTTTCAGTCAAAATTTGCACAACAAATACCTGATGGTCTGCGCTTTATTGTTAATGAGATAGCGACTGTTGACTGATGACTGCCACAAATATTGGGTCCAAGAATTTCGTCGTGCTAGTACACGAAAGCGAGGTTTTGGACTTTCAGCAAGAGGTTGACGTAGCAATTTCCTGGAATGATTCTCCTGGCTTCCAGCTCGCCAGTAACCAAATCAAATTGATTCAGGTAATTGAAGATTCCGCGAATGAATATAGGGAAAAATATTTAAAACTCGTATATGAAATTGGCTCTTTAAAAATAAAAGGGCAATCGGTAATTGAGCAACTAAAAATTGAGCATGATTTCAGTTTTTGGTGGCTTACACTTTTCGGTCTGCGTCGATGGAATGATAAAAGTGGCACGACCGAAACCATCAAACTTTTAGCACTTGAAGCAGAACTTAAACGGCTTAGCGCAAATCAAGTTGTCTTTTCCGGTGCAAACAGACAAGTCGAAGAATGCATTAGAAACCTCTGTCTTAAAAACGCTTGGACTTTTACATTTCACCGACCTTCAACCCGCGCATACCGTGTCACAATTCAGAAAAAATCTCCAAAAGATCTTGTGCCGAATTTCCTGGGCGCAATATTCGTTCTCGTGAGACAGATTTTACGTCAAGGTCGGATACAGAAAGCTGCACCCCAAAATCGGACGGGCGCTGCGGCACTAGTTATTGACTACTTCAATGGTTTTGATCATTCCGCTTCACTTCGTGGTGAATATATTTCTCGGTATTGGCACAAATTGCCTTCGCTGATTCAGTCAATTTTCCAAACAATCACATGGTTCCATATTCAAGACGTTGGCTTAAATTCACTGTCTCTTAACGATGCCAACAAGCACACCAAGAATCTCAGTTCACGCCCGAGCGTTGCACATGAAATTCTTGAATCCAGGATTTCTGCGAAGCAACTCAGTCGAATCATCCCAAGATATTTCCGGCTACAGATTGCATGTTTTCGCCTGCGTGGTGTGCGTAGCAAATTCATGTTTAGCGGATCTCAAATCAATTTTTGGCCGATATTCAAAAAAGAGTGGAATGACTCGCTTCGAGGCACAACTGCAATTCGCAATCTCATTACTTTCTATGGTGTTTCGGAGAAAATCAAACATCTTCCGCAACAAAAAGTGTGTCTATATCTAATGGAGAATCAACCCTGGGAGATGGCACTCATTCATGCTTGGAGGTCACACCAAACAGGGAAACTTGTAGGAGTACCGCATGCGGCACCAAAGTTTTGGGAGATGCGGAGATTCGTAGATCCCCGTTCAAGATTTGAAAGTGGAATTAGCCAGTTCCCTCAACCTGACTTAGTAGTTGCTAATTCAACAATCGCCAAATCTGAATTAAGTGCAAATGGCGTACCGTCAGAGAATATTCTCGAACTTGAAGCCTTGGCGTTTCAGCACATAGAACCGCTATTGAAAATTAATCAATCAAAACATGTTGCACCCAATATTCCACCCAGAATTTCAGTGCTTGGTGATTTCGACTCAGAAATTACCAATCGACTGTTATCCATCTTCGAACATGGTGTTGACTTAGGTGAATATCAATGTGTGTTCAAACCACATCCAATGTGTCCCGTCAACCAAAATAGGCTTTCTGAAATCGGACTCGATTTATTTACGGGAGATATTGCTTCATTGCTCGCCGAGACCGACATCATGGTCGCTACATCTCCAACAAGCGCTGCGGTCGAAGGTTTTTGCTTAGGGATACAGATCGTTCTTTTTCATGATGGGAATGGCCTAAATATGAGCCCGCTCAAAGATGCCCAAGAGGTGAGGTTCGTGTCGAGCAGTGACGAATTGCGTGTTGCGCTTGCCGCAGGCGAACGGCATGCGGTAAATAGTCATCGTCCATATTTCACTCTTGATGATGGACTAAGTAAATGGAACGCATTTCTTCGGTCACTTTAGATTCAGTGATGCCTCTAAAGAGTTGTTGGTAGGATTGGGATTCACGAGTAACTAGGTCCTGATACCAACCTTCAAGCCAGGGGCGCTTTGATGAAAACAGTGATTCTTTGTGGTGGATATGGAACCCGTATTCGCGATGTAAACGAAGACCTTCCAAAACCGATGCTCCCTATTGGTCGGCTACCAATTCTGTGGCACCTGATGAAGTACTACTCATCATTTGGAAACAATGAGTTTATTCTTTGCCTGGGATACAAAGGCCAGATCATTAAAGATTTCTTTCTCAACTACCAGGCACACACTCAAGATTTCACAGTCACTCTTGGTCAATCAAACTCAATTCAGTATCACTCACCTAACGGCGAGACCGATTGGAAAGTCACTCTTGTTGACACTGGCCAAGACTCCATGACCGGAAGCAGGGTAAGCAAGATCCGATCATATGTACATGACTCACCATTTTTTCTCACTTACGGTGATGGGTTAAGCAATGTTGATCTTCATGCTCTCGAAAAATTCCATCGATCACACGGGAAAATCGCCACAGTTACCGGCGTGCGGCCTCCGGGCAGATTTGGCGAACTTCGCGCTTCCGCAAGTGGATTAGTTTCTGAATTTAATGAGAAACCACAAGCTAGCGACGGTCTTATCTCTGGTGGTTTTTTTGTGTGCGAGCCGAGCATCTTTAATGTGCTTAATGACAATGAAGATCTAGTTTTTGAACAAGGCCCAATCAAAGACCTTGTTGCACGTAAGGAACTAGCGGTTTATGAACACGACGATTTTTGGCAGTGCATGGACACAGCTAGGGACTGGCAACTTTTGAATAATTTGCTAACGACGAATCAGGCCCCATGGAAAACCTGGTAAATGCTTTAGAAAACTTTCGTGGTCGCCGTGTATTGATTACTGGAGACACCGGTTTCAAAGGTTCATGGCTGAGTCTTTGGCTGCACCTACATGGCGCAGAAGTGTACGGATACGCACTCCCAGCAGAAAAAAACTCACATTTTTTGGCACTTGGATTGAACAAAGTTATCCATCACGAAGATGGAGATGTCAGAGATTTCTCTCATATGTCCAAATTTATTAAGAAAATCAAACCAGAAGTAATTTTTCATCTTGCCGCTCAGGCCATAGTAATGACTTCGTATTCAGAGCCACAAGAAACTTTTGATACAAATGTGCTTGGTGGTGTGAACCTGCTCGAAGCAGTTCGTTTAAATGAAAATATAAAAGCATTAGTGTTCATCACATCTGATAAGTGTTACCTCAATAAAGAAGTCGCTCGTGGCTACGTTGAAACGGATGAGTTGGGTGGACATGATCCATATTCGGCATCGAAAGCTGCTGCCGAAATTGCATTTGCTTCATACGCACGTTCGTATTTTGCGGAGCGAAAATCATTCGGCGCTGCATCTGCACGAGCCGGCAACGTCATCGGTGGAGGAGATTGGTCTGCAAATCGAATTATCCCCGACTGCATACGTTCACTAATGGGAAAAAATCCAATTGAGTTGCGCAATCCGCATGCGACTCGACCTTGGCAACATGTACTTGAACCTCTGTCTGGCTATATCACTCTGGGCTCAAAACTTCTTAATAGCCCAAATGGCGATATGGGATCGTGGAACTTTGGACCGCCAGAGAATGCAGTTCACACTGTTCAAGAGGTCACCGAAAGTGTATTGAAAGAGTGGGGTTCTGGCACTCTCAAGATTTTGTCCACACCGAACAAACTGCACGAAGCAGTTCTATTGCAACTCAATTGCGATAAGTCGCGGGTTCAGCTCGGTTGGAAACCAAAATGGGACTTCTCTAAAACAATCCACGAGACAATAAAGTGGTACAAGCAGGCCGAAGCTGGAGTTAATACTTTTGTGTCTTCTTCAGAACAACTTAAAACTTATGA
>Ga0194055_10001148_pt1 | contig 21490 bp, 18 predicted proteins | sample SepL449m_MetaG_FD_155482 | JGI IMG/M metagenome (GOLD analysis project Ga0194055, IMG submission 155482) | Anoxic zone freshwater microbial communities from boreal shield lake in IISD Experimental Lakes Area, Ontario, Canada - Sep2016-L442-9m | ecosystem: Environmental > Aquatic > Freshwater >...
CCAGCCAACCGCCCGCAACACGCTTGCTGCCACGTCGGCCGCCACGACGCTCGAGGTGATCCCCCGTGCGCCATTCCACGAGCCGTCGCCGAAGCCGGCGCGGATCGCGGCCACCGTGTCGGTGGGTGAGAGGCCTCCTGCGACGGTGATCATGCCGCTGCCGACATCGATCAGCCCACCGGCTTTCGCCGCCAAGCCGCCGACAGTCGTCTGCAGGAAGGGCGTGACCGCAAGGGTGCCGCCGGCGAGCGGCACGATCGTGCTCGTGGCAAGCGCCGACGGATGCGCCAGCCGCAGCGTGCCCTGCTGGATCGTCATCGAGCCGGTCAGGGTGTTGGCCTGATCGACGAGGAGCGTGCCGGCTCCCGCCTTCACGACTGATGTTACGCCTGAGAGGAGCGGATACCCAGCCTGGCTCTGTGTCTGCGTGCCACTTGAGACCGTGATCGTGATCACGGGGTCGGGAAGGGCGGCCAGCCGCGTGACGCCGTCCTGATACTGCTGCTCGTCTTCGATGCCCCAGTTGAGCACGATCAGAAATGGGGCGCTTGGGGCGGTGGCATTCCCCGGATAGCTTGGCCCGGTCGCCGTGGCCTCGGCCCAGAGGCCGTAGAGGCCGGGGGCATCGGGGTGCGTGAGGTCGTAGGCGGTGAAGTGGTGATGCTCGCCCGGGCGACCAACGAACGTATCGAGGAACAGCGGGTTCGTACCGCCGATTCCGGCCACCGCGATCGTCGCCGTCGCCGCAGCACGATTGACCACGCTGATCGTGCCCGACGCGACGGGGAGCGGGTCGAGCGGGCTTGTCGCGGGGTTCCAGTAGGTGAGCGGCGACGTGAAATGCAGGCTCACCGCCGTGTTCGCCGGTAGCGCATCGGCCCGGCTGAAGCCGGGATAGATCGTCGAGATCGGGAATCCGAAGCCGGGCGTGGCGAGGTTCTCGTCGATGTTGAAGACATCGTAGACGACGGGGTTCACGGTGAGCTGATTGGTGGCCGCCGTGTAGTTGATGACGAACGGATCGCCGTGGCCGCGCGCACGGTGGGCGAGGAGAGGCACGAGGCCGGCGGCTAGGCTCGCGGCGAGGATCGCGCGGTGAAGGATGTGCGAAGCCGATGAGTTGGCGGGCGTCGTCATGGGAGATTCTCGATGAAGATGGTGGTTTCGTGTCGTGCGTGAGGCGACTCAGCGGCGGTCGCGGGGCATGGCGTCGGGCATGGCGAACGTGGGCTGATCGGGTGCGGCGACGGCGGCGGCGACCCAGTCGGCGATGGAGGTTGCAGAAATCGTCTCCACATGCCCGTCGGCGAAGACATAGTTCGCCTGGCCGACGTGCAGTCGGTCGGTGCGGGCCGTGCCGCCACTCGCGGCGGGCACCGCACAGTCGCCAAAGTTGGCCTCGCCTTGCGACGCATACCAGATCCAGCCCGGATAGCGTTTTTCCTGGGCGATGTTGCCGTCGGAGAACCAGTCGTTGGGATGGGCGTGGTCGTTGGCGGCCTTCGGTGCCATCCGCGGCGAGATCTCGAACGTGACGAGCGTCCGCGACGACGCGGTGAGCTTCGACATTCGGTCGACGGCGTCGGGGATCGCCATCGCGACGAAGGAGTTGAGCAGGTAGCTCGTCGCGAGCGCTACTCGCCGTTCCTCGGCGCGGCTGTCGGAGGGGCAGATGCGGATCGCGTCGCAGCTCTCGATCCACGGCGCCATCGTGAAGATCCACGACTGCGAGCGACCCTGGGCGTCTTTCTCGTGGTCGGTCCGGGGAAACCTGCCGCGGTGGGCCTCGGCGTGGCCGAACCAGCCAAGGCCCACCTGGCGGAGGTTGCTCGCGCACTGCGTCCGCCGCCCAGCCTCACGGGATGACTGCACCGCCGGCAGCAGGAGCCCCACGAGCGTCGCGATGATCGCTATCACGACGAGGAGCTCGACGAGCGTAAATCCGCGGGTCTTCATGCGCGGCATCCTCGGCGAGCCGACCGCCGCCGCCACTCGACGACCGCGGCCACGGCCGCGCCGCCGAAGAGGGCTGACGTCGTCGGTTCGGGCACCGACTGGATCTGGTTCAGCGGAATGCCCTGCGACGTGGCAAAAGCCGCTGCCACGGCGTAGGCGTCGGCAAACGACGTGTTCTTGTAGAACACCATGGAGACCGGGTCCGAGGCCCCCACAGCCGCGCCGCCCGCCGTCGTGGCGGTCGTCGTCACCTGCAGGCTCTGCAGGTAGATGCCGTTGGTGCCGACGCCCGCGGCGGACGGGGCGAAGCTCGTGCCGTCACCCAGGAGCCGAAAGCCCGCGTTCGAATGGGCGTTGGTGCTCTGCGTCAACGAACTGACCGCCGTGTAGGCGAGCGATGACCCGCTGGCGGTCGTCACAAACACCGTCGGGATCGTGGTGGCATCGCCGCGGAAGGCCTGAAGTTGCGTCGCTCCCGCCGCCGCCGCGGTGAACTGCGAGCCGTCCCACTTGAGCACGCGATCAGTGAACCGGTAGGTGAACACCGTGCCGGCGAGATTGGGCAGCGACGACGAATCCTTCCACGACCAGTTCGTGCCAGCGAGTTGGCCGCCGGTGAGCGATGCCGTGTCCCACTGGTAGCAGAGGCCGTTGCCCGACGGGTATTCGGTGATGTCGGGCTTGCTGTACCAGGCCGCTTGAGCCGCCGGGTGGAGCAGTGGCGTCGTGCCGTCGGCGACCTCGAAGGGCATCACGTAGATCCGCGTGAGGTCGGTGAGCGTCACTGGACGCGTCTCGGTGGAGACAATCTGCCGCGTCTGGATCTTGCCCCCCACGGGATCGAAGGTGAGCTGGTACTCCACGCCGTGGCCGAACGAGACGGCCGCGACGGTGGGAACGAACAGGCACGCCGCCACGGTGGCGGGCAGGGAGCGGAAACGAAACAGCGAGCGCATGGAAAAAGTCCTTAGGTATGGTGTCCGAACGTGGGCGTACGAAGGCCCAGCCGGGAGGGATGAGCTACCGTCGGGCGGCAAACGCGCGTTTGCACAACCCGGGGAAGCAACCTGAACGACGAAAGGAGAGGGGGCGTTCAGGCCCGAGGAGGCGGAGCGTCGCGGAGCGGATCGACCGAGTGGCCGAACTCGTCGGTGATGGAAAGCACGCCCACGAGACGCATGCACGGCTCGCAGCGCAGGACGGTGGGCGGTGGAAGAGATGTCACCGCTGCGGTCCAGCCGGCAAGGACGCCGCCGCAGGCGAGCATCGCCTTCAGCGAGATCATCCGCGACGGCAAGGGAGCGGAGTCGCTTTCATCGGCGGGCGCCGGCTGGTGAGCCGGGGCGGATGCCGTGGTCGCGCAGCACGAGGCCGCTGTCGCGGCCGACGAGCAGCAGCACGCCGCTGCCGGTGCCTCAGGGACGGTGGCGGCGACTCGCCCGTGAAGCGCAAGCAGCGTGGCCGGGTCGAGGCCGTTGGCCTTGGCCCAGGCCAGGAGTTCGGCCGGCGAGTTGCAGCAGCAACTGGAAAAGCACTGTTCGGCGGTCGCACAGCCGCACGGCTTGTCCATGCAGGGGAATGGCCGCGAGCGATCCTTGTCGGCGAGCCGCTTGGTAGCGGCGGAGCCCGACACGGGTGGCGAACCGGCGATAGGAAGCGGCACTCCCGAGACGACGGCCACATAGGCGGCGAGCATCAGCCAGGTGACCGCCCGCGATGCTGAACTGCCGCGTGCCATGGGTCAGAGACTAGGTTCCATCCGCAGGTGGGTCAAACGTGCGGTGTGGGCGACTCCAATCCCCGCGACTACAGGGCCGCGAGGTGGGAGATCGCGTCGGCCAGTTCCTCCCGGGCGTTCCTTTCATCGACTGGCTCGATGCCGATCCAGCCCCGGTAGCCGCGCTCCTCGAGCGCCGCGAACACAGCCGGGAAATCGACCTGGCCGGTGCCGAGCACCACGGCCCGTCCTCGCCCCGCAAACGCCCCGGCCACCGCATCGGTGGCATGCACGCTCGCGACACGGTGGCCGAGGGCGTCGATCGCGTCGGCAGGATCGTGGCCATGAACCACGAGCGCCCCGGTGACGAGGTCGCAGACGAGCCCCCCTTCGGGCAGCGCGGCGATCAGGCGGGCGAGATCGGTCGGCGCGGCACGGCCCGCTTCCGCGCAGAGCGTGGCGCCGACATGCTCGCCGAAGTTCGCCAGATCGGTGAGCACATCGACGAGCAGTTGCCACTGGGGCCCGGCCTGCTCGGTGGGAATGTCGCCGATGTGATTGAGCACGAGCCCAGCCCCGAGGTCATGGGCGAGTTTGAGCGCGGCCTTCGTGGCGGCGATCCGCCCCTCGAGCCGATCAGGATCGGCGTAGCCGCCGCGGGTACGAAAGGAAATCGCCGAGATCACGACGCCCTCGTCGCCGAGCCACTTACGAATCTGCCGCAGGCCGGTCTGCGTGACCTGCGCGGGATCGAGCCCGTGCCGCGCGTCGAGTTCCACACCCTGCACGCCCAGGTCGTGGGCCAGACGGAGCGCCCGGCGGAGGTCCTTGGCGAGCATCGACGCGGGCACGGAAATACGAGATGTGTCCATGGGTGCATAGTAGTATCCTTCCCCCATGCCGACGCTCGACATTGTCACTGCCGCCCTGGAACACCTTGCCCCCCTGCGGCTGGCGGCCTCGTGGGACTCAGTCGGCTTGCTCGTGGCACCGCGGCGGGACACGATCTCGCGAGTGATGACCTGCCTGACGCTCACTCCGCAGGTCGCGGCCGAGGCCGTCTGCGAGCGGGCCGATCTGGTTGTCTCGCACCACCCTTTGCCCTTCCGTCCCGTCCCGCGAATCACGCCGGCCACCGGCCCGGGCCGCGTGCTTTTGGATCTGATTGGCGCGGGGGCGGGAATCTGGAGCAGTCATACGGCGTGGGACTCAGCGGCCGGCGGCATCAACGATCAACTCGCCCGCCTGCTCGGGCTTGCCAGCGTGGCACCGATCGAGCCCGACGCCGAGGTGCCGCTCGTGGGGTTCGGCCGCGCCGGCATGGCCGAGCAGGGGTGCAGCGTGGCCGACCTTGCCGCGCGGGCGAGTGCAGCCCTCGGCGTTCAGCACGTGCAGATCGCCGGCGACCCCCGCCGGCCGGCCGGCCGCGTGGGGATCGTCTGCGGATCGGGGGGCGACTGCATCGAGCAGGTGGCCCGGGGTGGATGCGACACACTCTTCACCGGCGAGATCAAACTCCACCAGGCGACCGAGGCCGAGGCGGCCGGCATGGCGGTGGTGGCCGTAGGACACCATTCGAGCGAACGGTTTTCGATGGACATGCTCGCGGAGCGTCTCGCCGCGGCCGTGGCTGGCCTTGCCTGCTGGGCCAGCCGCGACGAACGGGATCCGCTGGGTTGGTTGTGACGGCGGGCGGCCGAAAGGGCCCTGGAACCGGTCCATACCGGCGCGTTGCCCGGCGGCTGTCGCGCGCCAATACTTATGGACGCGTCTGCTGGCATTCCGGCGACCTTCTCTAACCCTTGTGGGTGGCATGGCACGTTTTCTGACCGCACTGCCGGTGTTTAACGAGGTGGCCCACGTCGAGGGCGTGCTCGACGAGGTTCTCAAGCACACCGCCGACGTGCTCGTCGTGGACGATGGCTCGACCGACGGCACGTCCGACATCCTCGCCGCCCGCGTGGCCCGTCGCGGCGACGTTCGTGTGGTGCGGCATGCCGTCAATGCGGGCTACGGCGCGGCGCTGGCCACCGCCTTCCGCGAGACGCTCGTCGGCCGGTGGGACGGTCTTGTCACGATCGACTGCGACGGTCAGCACCAGCCGCAGCTGATTCCCGAGTTCGTGGCTGCGGCGACCGACCCAGCCACGCCGGCCGACATCGTCAGCGGCAGCCGCTATCTCAGGCGGTTTGCCGGCGACAGCCTGCCCCCCGCGGCCCGGCGGCGGATCAACGAGGAGGTCACCGCGGAGATCAACGAGCGGCTCGGCCTCGCGATCACCGATGCCTTCTGCGGGTTCAAGGCCTACTCCCGGCGGGCTCTCGAATGCCTCAGCGTGACGGAAACCGGCTACGCGATGCCGCTGGAGGTCTGGGTGCAGGCGGCAGCGGCGAGTATGGACATCGTGGAACTGCCGGTGCCGCTGGTCTACCTCGACCTGGCGAGGAGTTTTGGAGGCGCTCTGGACGATGCGGCGACCCGTCTGGCCTACTACCGCCGCGTTCTCGATCGGGCTGAGGCGGCCGTCGCCGCTGCGGCTGGAGGCCACGACGCCTCGGCGTGACGCGATCCGCCCATGGCCATGCCTCCGCGCCGCTATTCCGCTCCCGAGCCTTCGGGTGCTCGACTTGTCGACCCGCCGGTCGTTCCCGGCCCGGGGACCGGCTCCATTGAGGCCCTCGTCGACAACAACCGGCTCATCCGCGCGGCCCTCGATGTGCGGATCGGCGACATGCGGCTCTGGGAGTTGGTGGCCGCCACCCGCCGCGAGGTGCTGATGGTGGCCGCGGAATACACCGGCCATTACCGTCACGTTGACCGGCCCGCGGACGTGGCCGACTGGATCGCCCGGCCGATCATCATGGGCGGCCATCAGCCCGAACTCTTCCATCCTGGCGTCTGGCTCAAGAATGCCGCGATCGACGCCTACACCCGGCAGGTCGGCGGCACGGCGCTGAATCTGGTGGTCGATACCGACCGCTGTGGTCGGGTGACTGCGGCGGTGCCGGTGGGTACGCCCGAGTCAGCCCACGTGGAGGAGGTGCCCTTCGACTCGTTCACCGTCGAGGCGGCGTGGGAGGAGCGGCCGGTGATCGACGCGGAGTGCTTCGCATCGTTCGGCGACCGCGCCTGCCGGCTGCTCGCACCGCTGGTGCCGCGACCGATCCTTCGCCCCTGGTGGCCGCTGGTGGTGGAGCGGGCGAAGGCCAGCCACCGGCTCGGCCTCGGCATCGCGCAGGCTCGGCACATGCTCGAAGAACGGTTCGGCATGGAGACGCTCGAGCTGCCGGTGAGCGAGATGATGCGACTGCCGACAGTGATGGTCTTTGTGGGCTGGCTCCTGGCCCACGCGCGGCAGTTGCACGCGGCCTACAACGAGTCGCTCGCCGACTACCGCCGGGCGCGGCGGGTCCGCGGTCAGGGCCGGCCGATGCCCGACCTCGCCGTGCGACACGACTCGGCAGGCGAGTGGATCGAAGTGCCCTGGTGGATGTGGTCGCGGGAGGATCCCCGCCGCCGCCGCGTGTTCGCCAACACGTCAACGCCCGGAATCCTGGCGCTGTCGGACATGGAGACGCTCCGCATCGAACTGCCGATTGGCCTCGACACCTCGCCGTCGAAGTGGGTCGATGCCCTGTCGCGGATGGAGGAGCATGCGATCCGCCTCCGTCCGCGGGCAATCGTGACCACGCTCGTCTCGCGGCTGCTGGTGGCCGACGTCTTCGTGCACGGCATCGGGGGCGCCGCCTATGACACGATCACCGACGACGTGGTTCGGCGGTTGATCGGCTCCGACCCGCCACGGCATGCCGTCGTGTCGGGCACGCTCCGTCTGCCGCTCGCCGCGGCCTTTCCCACGCTCGAGACCGACGACCCAGCCGCAGCCCTGCTGGCGGCCCGGGCCACGCTCCGCGACCTTCGCTACCACCCCGAGCGGCACCTCGAGCCGCATGCGTCGCAGCCCGAGAGCGTCCGCGAACAACTCGCCGCCAAGCACCGCTGGATCGAGACGCATCCCACCGTCACGCTCGCGCGGCGGAGGTGCCAGGAGATCCGCGCGATCAACGAGCGGCTCGCTGCGCGGCTCGAGGGAGAACGGCTGGCGGCGGAGGCGGGCATGACAGGGTGCGCCGCTGCCGCGAAGGCGCGAACTGTCCTGAGATCGCGAGAAGTTCCCTGGTGTTTTTTCCCGGAAAACGAAGTGAAAAGCTTCCTGCTACTGGAAAACGGTGCAGGCCCCGCATAGATTGTCCGCCAACGGACTGGTTTGAGTGCGGCTCCAGGGAAAGGAGGCATCATGCATCGGGTGGATCGTTTCCCGAGAAGGCGGCCCGCGTCGGGGGCACGCAGCAGCGTGTCGTCGGTGGGCCTGTCGATGGGGACTGTTGTCGTGCGTCCTCGGCGGTCATCGCGGCCTGCAGCGCGCGAGCGTGCCGTGGCTGCTTCGGCCCGCCAGGCGAAGAAAAAGAGTGGCCTGAAGATTCGTGCCGCCACCCAGACCGAGGCTCGGCCCGCGGCCAGCAAGCCAGCCTCCACGCCGGCCGCCGCCGTCAAGATCGCCGAGGGAACAGACCGTGAGCCGCAGGCCGCAGCGGCGAATCAGCGTTCCAAACGGCCGTCTCCGGTTGTCGAAACCGTCGAAATCCGTCCTTCGGGCACCGTCGTTTCTCGGCGTCCGATTGCGAAGCGGCCGGCGATTCAGCACGTGCCCCATCACCCGGTCCTGCCGCTCAAGCCCCCGGCTTGGATGCTCGAGGAGTGCCATGTGGCTCCCGCTCGGGCGGGCGATCAGAGCGAGATCCTGCAACTCCTCGCGGGCCTGCCCGCGCCCCCGTCACGAGCCGAGTTTCACGCAGCGGTCGACCATCCCGAGCATGATTCTGCCAACAGGCTGGTGGCCCGGCTCGCCGGTCGCATTGTCGGCCACGTGGAGATTGTGCCCCGTGACTTGATGGTCGGCTCGGCCGTCGTCCGCGGTGCGGTGCTCGACCGCGTCGCCGTGCTGCCCGAGTGCCGCGGTGCCGGCCACGGCCAGCGGCTCGTTCGTGCGGCCGAGGATCGCATTCGGCAATCGGGAGCCGCAGTGGCTTTCTCGAGGACGCGCATCGCACCGTCGTTTCACGAACTCGGCTGGAGCGTGCTGGGCCGTGACTCCGCGACGCCCGGTCGGCCGACCGACATTCTGGCGCGACTCCTCGAGTCGCCACAGCGCGACGGCGAGCCCGTGACGATGCGGCAGTGGCGGCACGTTGAGCTGCCTGCGATCTTGCGGATCTACAAGCAGAATGTCTCGCGGTTCATCGGCCCGCTCGATCGCAGCGAGAACTACTGCCGGTGGCTGGTGAGTCGCAGCGCTTTTGACTCGATCATCGTCGCGCTCGTCGGCCAAGACCGCTATGAGCTGCACGAGTCGAGCGCTCGGATCGTCGGCTACTGCATCCAGGCGGGTAACCGCGTGCTCGAGATCATGGCTGACCCCGAGTTTGCCGGCCTGGAGCGGGAGATCCTCGCCCGCGTCTGCGCCGAGGCGATCGAGAACGACCGCCAGGAGATCGTCTACGAGTCGAGCGCTGCCGATCCGCTCCACGAGGCCGTGGCCGGTGGGGCGAGCCTCGTGCAGGTGGGCGATCGGATGATCGTCGCCAAGGTCTTTCGGCCGCTTGACCTGCTTTCGGCCCAGACGCCGGCAGTGGCGGCCCGCGTGGTCGCCGCCGAGATCAAAGAGACAGTGGAACTCGGTCTCGATGCCCCCTCGTTCCGCGGCTCGATCATCGTGGATGCCAAGGAGCCGCGCGAGGCGACGGTGCATCCGGGGCGGGTGGGCCGCAGCTACCTGCGGCTCTCTGACGATGAGCTGGGGCGGCTGCTGCTTGGCCAGTGTGATCCCGTCGAGGCGGTGGCCGCCGGTCGCATGGAGCCTTCCACGCAGATGGCGCAGAAGCTCGCGGGACAGCTCTTCCCCCGGGTGCCGCTCTGGTGCCCGATGTGGGACGACCTGCCGGCCTGAGTCATAGGCCTCCCTCCGTAGCACGGGTTTTCAACCTGTGCCTGTTCCTGTCGCGACGCTCGGGGCTGCCCATGCCCGTCGCCGGACGTTCGCTGCGCCCATCCTGGGAGTCGCTCACTCGATGCTGACTTCGCTCCGCCATCCATGGCTTCGCTCGTCAGCAACGCCGGCTCTCGGGCACGGGCAGCCCCTCGCTACCCCCCGTAGCACAGGTTGCTAACCTGTGCCGCCTCCATCGCAGACGGTTTTCAACCCGTGCCGTGCTTCCGGGCAACTTGACGGTCAGCCGTGGCCGCGGGCGCCGGCAAGCCACTGGTCGGCCCACGTGCGGACCCCATCGACACCCTTCCGGTGGCAGAAGTCGCCAAGTGTCTCGCCCGCCTTCCGTTCGGCCTTGTAACAGGCGAGCACGGCCGTGATCTCCTTGGACAGATCCTCGAACGGGACGACGTCCTTGTACTGCTCGTTGAGCCGGTCGCCGAGCAGGCGGCCGCCGAGAAAGATCGTGTACTTGCCGAGGGTCCGGCCGACGATGCCGATGTCGGAGTTGTAGGGGCGAGCGCAGGCGTTGGGGCAGCCGGTCATCCGCACCGTGAAGGCGTCGTGGGCGAGGCCGAGCTTCGCGACCTCGGGCTCGAGCGAGTCGATCAGGCCGGGGAGTACCCGCTCGCTCTCCGCCACGGCCAGGCCGCAGGTGGGCAGGGCCACGCAGGCCATGCTCCAGCGGCGCAAGGTGGAGATCTCCTCGGAGGTCTTCACGCCGTGGTCATGAAGAAGTTTTACGATCCGTTCGCGGTCGGTGATGGCGAGGTCGGTGAACAGCAGGCTCTGGTGGGCCGTGATCCGCACGCCGGGCTTGAGGTCGTGGAGGATCCGCCGCAGCGCCGTCTTGAGCCGGAAGTCGCCGCTGTCGTGCACCCGGCCGTTTTCGACGTTGAGCCCATAAAAGAATTTTCCGTCCCCCTGCTCGAACCAGCCGATGTGGTCGTCGAAGCCGTGGACGTCGGCCGGATGGCAGGGTGCCAGCGGCTTGCCGAAGTACTCCTCCACCTTCGTGCGGAAGGCCGCGAGGCCCATCGTGTGGATCGTGTACTTGAGGCGGGCCGTCTTGCGGTCGGAGCGGTTGCCGAAGTCCCGCTGCACCTTGACGATCGCTTCGGCAATCGCGCACACGTCTTCCGGGGGTACGAAGCCGAGCCGCTTGCCGAGGGCGGGAAAGGTCTTGGCGGCGCTTGGCGTCACGCCCATCCCGCCTCCGGCAAGCACGTTGTAGCCGAGGATTTTTCCGTTCTCGTGGACGACGAGGAAGCCGAGGTCGTTGGCGTAGACGTCGGTGCAGTTGTCTTCAGGAAGCGCGAAGGCCGTCTTGAACTTCCGCGGCAGGTAGGTGGGTCCGTAGATCGGCTCTACGTCTTTGTCGGCCGAGGTGCCCCCGGCGAGCGTCTTCTCGCCCGTGTCGGGGTCGGTCAGCCAGATCTCGTAGTAGGCCCGCGTCCGCGGGGCGAGGTGCTTGGCTAGTTCGTCCACCTTGGCCTGCATCTCGTCGCGGACGGGATTGCCCTTGATGGGGGCCGGGCAGCACATGATGTTTCGCTCGACGTCGCCGCAGGCGGCCAGCGAGGACATCTGGACGTCGTGGATTCGCCGCATGAAGGGCTTGAGATCTCCCTTCACCACCCCGTGATGCTGAATCGACTGCCGCGTGGTGAGCCGGATCGTGCCGTTGCCCACCTCGTCGCCCAGGTCGATCGCCGAGAGCAGCTGCGCCGCCGTCAGCTTCCCGCCGGGCACGCAGGTGCGGATCATGAACGAGACCTGCCGCTCGCTCTTCTTGCCGTCGACCGACTTCTTCCGGGTCTCGCGGTCGTCCTGCTGGTACGTGCCGTGGTTCTTGAGCAGCTGGATCGAGCCCTTGCCGAAACCGGCGGCGCCGTCAACAAGTTCCTTGGCGATGTCGCCCGCGAGATAGTTGCTCGCAGCCTTCGTTACCTCGACGGCAGACGGCTTTGCGGCGGCGGGGGTGTCGGTGGTTTCCGCGGTGGGTTCGGCGGTGGCCATGGTGCTGTCCGGGTTGGCGGAGAGGATTGGTCAGGACGATCGACACCAAAAAGAATAGGCAATCGGCCGATCTGGTGCGATATCGACGCGGATGGGGGATAATCAGTCGATTCCGAGAGGCCGAGGAGGAGCATCGCGATGGGCCACTTCCTGTTTTTCTTGTTTGCGGTGGTGGCGGGGCTGTTCTGGACAGCGGCCTGCACGGCGGCCGCGGCGCGGGTGAAGCGAGGCTGGCTCAAGGCCCTCCTGGCGGCGCTCGGCGCCGGCCTGCCGGTGATTGCCGTGCTGCCGATCGTGGCGGCAGCGTGGTGGCTCGCCTTTGGGATGCGGATCCAGTTCAACTGGTTTCCGCAGGCGATCACGGTGCTTCTGTCGCTCGTGATCGGCGGCGCGTGGATCGTGCGGGCCGGCCTCGCGCCGCGCGACGACCGCGAACCGTCGGCAACCCGCTGGCCGCTCATCGGCCTGACGGCGCTTGCCGTGATCGCAACGGCCGTGACCTTCGGGATCCTCCTGATCCTCGACAACGCCGTCGTCGCCCAGGCTCCCTACCTGCGGCTCGAGGCCGCAAACCTGATGCAGTCGAACCTGCCGCCGACCGTGGCCGACGACGAGAACGCCGCTCCGCTGCACCTGCAGGCCGGTGCGGCGATTGCGGCCGACAAGGAGTTCAATGCCGCGGAGTCGCCGATGAACGAGCAGGGCGACGTGCTGCGGGAGGAGGTGGCGACGTTTCTGGCCCGGCATGCGGTGACGCTGGACCTCGTTCGCGGGGCCGCCGATCGCGACACCTGCCGCTTCACCCGCGACTGGAGCCGGCCGTCGATGGACATGATCCTCTCGGAGGTTCAGACACTTCGGAGCGAGAGCCGGCTTCTGGCCCTTGCCGCACGGCGGGCCGCGGCCGAGGGGCGGCACGCCGACGCATTGGCCGACATCGTCCGGATCCAGCGACTCGGCCGCCACGCAGCGTCGGAATCGATCCTCGTGTTGTACCTCGTGGGCATCGCCCTCGATCACGTGGCTCTGGCGGAACTCGCCGACCTGCTGCCGAGGCTTGGGGCCGATGACGCGCCGCTGCTCGAATCGCCGGAGGTCCGCGATCTCGTCGGCCGGTCGCTCGACCTCCTGCCGGCGCTCTACGGCGAGGAGGCGTTTGGACTCGCAAGCTTCGCGGGATTCGCTGATGGGCGGATGGTGTCGAGCGAGGTTTTCGGACCTGATCAGGCGGACAAGGTGTCCAAGGTCTGCGACGTCGGGCCGATCTTCCGGGTGTTTTTCCTGCCGGGCGACCTCGACGGCTACCGGCGGCTGATGCACGGCTTTCAGCAACTCGCGGCCCGCCGTGAGGAACGCACGGACTACCCGCAGATGAAGCGAGAGGCTGAGGCCGTGGAAAAGAATCTGCTCGAGCATCCGCCCGGGATGCTCTCCCGGATGATGGTTCCCTCACTCACCAGTGTGTTTCAGGCCCGCGCTCGCAGCGAGGGCTTGCACCGGGTCGCGGCCGTGCTCGTGGCGGCCACGAAGCAGCGGCTGGCGACCGGCGTGCTCCCGCTCGAGCCGGCAGCGTTCGGGGCCACGCCACCATTCATGCTGCCCGCGGACCCCTTCGCCGAGGGCGGCACGCCGCTCGTGATGAAGCGGGGCGACGCAGGGCTCTCGGTCTACTCGATCGGGCCCGATGGCGGCGACGACGGCGGGCCTCCGCCGTGGCGAGATTCAGCCCCGGACGGCAACGACGACGTCGGCTTCGTGATGACGACCCCGTAGCACAGGTTTTCAACCTGTGCCTGATTGGCATCACCGCAGCCGGCCGGCGACATGCTCGGCGCCGGCGGGACGTGTGAGTTCTCTGCTCAAACGCTTCGGAGCGACCGCCGCGTGGCACACGTCTCACCGGCTTCTGCGCGTGCCTCCGATCCGGCTGCTTCCCCGTCCGGAATCCATGCGAGGGATGATGGTGCGAGGGGCTGCCCGTGCCCGGGAGCCGGGCTATGGGAGCAAGCGAAGCCAGGATGGCGAAGCGCAGCGGACATGCAGTGAGTCGAGGCCTGGGGGCCGAGACGAACGTCCGGCGATGGGCACGGGTAGCCCCTCGCTGTCGCGCCTTGGTTAGGGCGGGCTCGTCAGGCGTCAAAATACAGGCAGAACTCATACGGATGCGGACGCAGCCGCATCGGGTCGATTTCCCGCTGCCGCTTCCACTTGAGCCACGTCGCGATCACGTCGTCCGTAAACACGTCGCCGCGGAGCAGAAAGCCGCTGTCTCGCTCCAGGGCATCGCAGGCCTCGTCGAGCGACGCGGGTGCCTTGGGAACGTTCTTCAGTTCCTCCGGCGGCATGTCGTAGATGTCGCGGTCGAGCGGCTCGCCCGGGTGGAGCTTGTTTTGGATGCCGTCGATCGCCGCCAGCAGGATTGCCGAGAAGGCGAGGTAGGGATTGCAGGTCGGGTCGGGGCAGCGGAACTCCACCCGCTTCGTCTTCGGGCTCGCCGAATACATCGGGATCCGGCAGCTGGCCGAGCGGTTTCGCTGGGAGTAGGCGAGGTTGACCGGGGCCTCGTAGCCGGGCACGAGCCGCTTGTAGCTGTTGGTGGTGGGGTTCGAGATGGCGAGGATCGCCGGGGCGTGGCGGAGGATGCCGCCGATCGCGTGGAGGGCCATCTCGGAGAGGCCGGCGTAGCCCGTGCCGGCGAACAGCGGGTGGCCTTCCTTCCAGAGCGAGATGTGGGTGTGCATGCCGGAGCCGTTGTCGCCGTAGATCGGCTTGGGCATGAAAGTGGCCGTCTTGCCGTGCCGGCGGGCGACGTTTCGCACGATGTATTTGTAGAGGCACATCTGATCGGCCATGCGGACGAGTTCCTGGAACCGCATGTCGATCTCGCACTGGCCCGCCGTGGCCACCTCGTGGTGCTGGGCTTCGACGTCGATCCCGCAGTGGATCATGGTCTGCATCATCTCGTTGCGGACGTCCATCAGCTGATCGGAGGGGGCGCAGGGGAAGTAGCCCTCCTTGTGCCGGAGCTTGTAGCCGAGGTTTGGCCCCTCGGCGCGGCCCCGGTTCCACTCAGCCTCGGACGAATCGAGGTGGAAGTAGCCCTCGTGGGCGTTCTGGTCGAAGCGGACGTCGTCGAACACGAAGAACTCGGCCTCGGGGCCAATGAAGCAGGTGTCGGCGATGCCGGTGGACTTCAAGTAGTTGACCGCCTTGCGGGCGATATTTCGCGGATCTCGGGAATAGTCTTCCCTCGTGATCGGATCCTGCACCATGCAGATCATCACGAGCGTGGGGATCGAGGCGAACGGGTCGACGAAGGCGGTCGTGGGCTCGGGGACGAGCAGCATGTCGCTCTCGTTGATCGCCTGCCAGCCGCGGATGCTCGAACCGTCGAAGCCGAGGCCATCGGAGAAAGTGTCTTCCTCGAGTTTGGCAACGGGGATCGTGAAGTGCTGCCAGGCCCCCAGGAAGTCAGTGAATCGTAGATCGACGGCCTTGACTTCCTTCTCGCGACACATCGCGAGCACTTCGCGGGGTTTCATGCGGATACCTGGCAGGCTGAAAACGGGAAAGGGGCGGCAGGCCCGTCGTGGCCTGCCGCCCCAGTCTACCGTGGGAGGGCGTTGCGGATCGGCTTCGTAGCCCCGTGACGGGCTAGCGCTTCGGCCGGATCTCCTCAGACGTCAAACCAATCGCAACGACAACCATGGGCACCTCAGTGTGAAAGGAAGAGGAATCGACTCCGCACACTCGGCGGAACGGTCAGCCGACGTCGGCGGCACTCGTGCCGCTGCGTCGCCGGCAGATGGCACCGATGGCGAGCGAGGCTGCTCCGAGCAGGGCGTAGGTCGAGGGCTCCGGCACCACCGGGATCACGGCACCGACCTGGGTGCCAGTGGCTCCGTTAATCCCGTACTGGAACGTGGCGAACCCGAGTCCATAGCCAAGGATGTTGGCGTTGGCATTCGAGTTTTGGCCGATCGTCTTGAAGTTGCTGATGACCATCGTCGAGACGCTGCCCGAGTTCACGAGATCCAGCGGGAAGCTCCATGCGCCATTCCAGAAGCCCGTGGTGGAGGCGATGTTGCCGGGGTCGCCCGACGTGGCCAGTGACGGCGAGAGCGGCGCTCCGACAGTCTCACCGACACGGGCAGCAAACGTGGTCGGGGGAAGGCCGAACAAGGCTTGGATGGCGGGGAATGTCTTGGGAGTACCGGTCGTCGGCGAGTACGCATTCGTGGTGGTGCCAGTTGCGTAGGTGAACGGGCCAGGGGTGGTGCCGCTGATGTTCACCGTACCGGTGGTGTACGTGATGATCAGGGCGTTGAGGTCGTAACCCCGGGGATCGACCTGCAGTTGACCCGTTTGCGTGTTGAAGTAGACGACAGCACCTGGGGCGCCGTTCAAGGGGTTGGTGCCAGAGGTGCGAACCGGGAGGGCCGTGCCGGTGGCGACCGCCGACCAGGCAAGACCGGAGGGCGTGGTCCCGCTGATATCTGTTGGCTGGGGCGGGACATAAACACCCGCGGATGCCTGGATTGCAAATGCGAGCACGGCGAGAAGGGCAAGACCGACACGACGAAGAGCCATGATTGTAATCCTTGGTTGAGTTTCCCCGGCGGAGTCACGGCCGCCGACGAAAGACAAATGTGCAAACGGCGCGCCAAGACTCACCAATCTGGTGATTTCTGGACGGCGCGAGATCATCAATCAGATTTTTATTCGTAAAAAACGCTGTTTTCTGGTTTCAGAAACCCCCCCAAAATGATGTCGCTCACAAGGGCTAAATAATCCCGAAACTCGCAAGCTTGGTGAAATGATTCGCAAGATTGGCGAAATGATTTCACCATAATTGCGAATTCGTTTCGCATTTCTGGTGAAACATCGCAGTTCTGTTGAAGTCAGCCAGGGCTCAGAATGGCCATTCAGGCTGCTCTCGCGTGGCGGCACAGAATCCGTCGCGAATCCTCAGGAAAACGGCCGAGGAACCGCTCTGGATCTCGATCACGGCGTCCCCTCGGTGGCTCACCAGTCGGCAGGTGCCCGACTCGATCTGGCGGGCGTGGCCACGGCCGTCGGACACGGGCCCGTCGAGATGGTCGAGCCACGCCAGGCGGTGAGGGGCGATTTCCACGGCCGTGACGGCAGGCCCATCAGCGTCCGGCAGGTCGGCCAGCCGCCACGTGCGGCACTGGTCGCCATCCTCCACCAGCAGATCGACGTGCCGGCCTGTCGGATCGTCTGGGGCCCCGGTGTGTTCGAGCAGGGCGAAACGAGGCATGGCATCATCGGCCCGGTGGCCGTGGGTCTCAGTAGTCGGCCGCCAGGGATTGCGACCCGCCGATCGCCAAGGGCTTGGGACGGTGGCGGACCGCCCGCCGGGCATTTTCATCGCGCAGCCGCTCGACCGCCGCCTCCAGGCTCATCGCCCCGAGGTCGCCGTCCACGCGGTCGCGAAGGCTCACCGTACCGGCCGCCTCGTCCCGCGGGCCGCAGACGACCATCATCGGGATCAGTTCCAGTTGGGCCGTGCGGATCTTGGCCCCGAGCTTCTCCGCCGCGAGATCGACGCCGACCCGCAGGCCAGCGGCCTCGAGCCGGGCCTTCACCTGCTGGGCGTAGCCCTCGCTCTTCTCGCTTACGGGAATCACCCGCACCTGCTCGGGCGCTAGCCAGAGCGGGAAGGCGCCCGCGAAGTGCTCGATGAGCACTCCCACGAACCGTTCCAGGCTCCCCAACGGCGCCCGGTGGATCATCACCGGCTGGTGCTTGGCGTTGTCGGCCCCGATGTATTCGAGGTCGAACCGCTCGGCGCTGGGCAGGTTGTAGTCGAGTTGCACGGTGCCGAGTTGCCACTCGCGGCCGAGCGAGTCGTTGATCACGAAGTCGATCTTCGGGCCATAGAAGGCCGCCTCGCCCGGCTCGGGCTCGCAGCCGGGGAGGTTCATTCGCCGGGCCACCCGCTCGATGGCCGCCTCGGCCTCGTCCCATCGTTCCGGCGGCCCGACGTACTTGTCGCTCGCCGGGTCGCGGAACCCGAGCCGGACCCGGAAGTTGTCGAAGGCCAGGCTCTCGAGGACTTTCAGCGTGAAGTTGATGCAGCCCTCCACCTCCTGCTCCACCTGCTCGTGGGTGCAGAAGATGTGGGCGTCGTCCTGCGTGAAGCCCCGCACCCGCGTCATGCCGCCGAGTTCGCCCGACTGCTCGTACCGGTAGACCGTGCCGAACTCGGCCAGCCGCAAAGGGAGGTCCTTGTAGCTGTGCGGCCGCGCCTTGTAGATCATCGTGTGGTGTGGGCAGTTCATGGGCTTGAGCAGATACTGCTCGTCGTCGCTCATGACGATCGGCTTGAACTGGCTGTCGGCGTAGTAGGGATAGTGGCCCGAGATCTTGTAGAGATCGACCTTGCCGATGTGGGGCGTGTAGACCGGCTGATAGCCGCGGGCGGCGAGCTCTTCCCGCACGAAACTCTCGAGCGTGCCGCGGAGGACGGCCCCCTTCGGCATCCAGAGTATGAGCCCCGACCCGACCAGCGGGCTGGTGGTGAAGAGATCAAGCTGCTTGCCAAGCAGTCGGTGGTCGCGGCGGCGGGCTTCTTCCAGAGCTGCCAGATGGGCGTCGAGATCGGCCTGCGAGAACCAGGCTGTGCCATAGAGCCTTTGGAGCTGGGCGTTGTTGGCGTCGCCCTTCCAGTAGGCGCCGGCGATGTTGGTGAGCTTGAAGGCGCCGATGCAGCCCGGGCCCGGCACGTGCGGCCCACGGCAGAGGTCGACGAACTCGCCCTGACGGTAGAAGGAGAGCGAGGGGTGTGCAGCGAGTCCCGTTTCGATGTGCTCCGCCTTGAGCGGCTGGTTGAGACCGCGGACGATCTCCACCGCTTTCTCCCGCGGCACCTCGACCCGCTCAAAGGCCTCGTCAGCCTCGATGATCCGCTTCATCTCGGCCTCGATGGCCGGCAGATCCTCGTCGGTGATCGGACGGGACGCCCGCATGTCGTAATAAAAACCCTCGCCGACCGTGGGCCCGAAGGCGAGTTCGACGCCCTCGAACAGCCGCATCACCGCGCGGGCCATGACATGGGCCGCGGAATGCCGCATCACCGGGAGCGCCCGGGCATCGCCCGCATAGAGGGGCTCAAGATCAACCGTGCCGCTGGCTGGGAGCGGGGCGTCGAGGCCCACCGTCTTGCCGTCGAGCACCGCCGCGATCGGGCGGCCACGACCCTCCTTCGGGCCGCTTGGGCCGGTTGATCCGGCCCCGATGACGTCGGTGACGCGGGCGGGAGACTCACATTGGCGAACCGTGCCGTCGGAGAGGCGAACGTTGAGCATGGTGCAGAAAGCCGCTGCCAAGGATGTTTTTTGGGTGAAACCGGAGCGTATCCGCCCTCTTGAGCGGGCGACAAGCGGAGATAGTGGTTTCCCGCCGCCCGGCCTGTCGTCGCTTGACTCGCCCCAGTTTGGGCGCGAGACTCATCATGCACGAAGTGCACCCGCGGGCGATTAGCTCAGTTGGTTAGAGCACCAGCTCGACAAGCTGGGGGTCATAGGTTCGAGTCCTATATCGCCCATTTTTGGCTTTCCGCGGCTTAAGACGCCCTCCGCCGCGTCGGGCTCTTCGACGGCTTGGCGTAGCCGTTGTCAACGAACCACTGCCAGGCCGCCTCGACCGACTCCTCAAGAGGGCGGATCGAGTAGCCCAGTTCTGAGATGGCCCGGTCGCTGGAGTAGTGCTGGCACAAAAGCGACATGCTGGCGGCGGCCGAGTTGAGCGGCCCCTCGCGGCCGACCCAACCGGCGATCAGGTCTCCCACGCGGCCCGCGAACCGCACCACGCGGAGTGGTGCCTCGCCCCGGGGAGGGCGGCAGCCGGACACCTGGGCAAACAGCGTCCAGGCGTCGATGAACCGAAGATGGTGGCCACCGAGGATGTAACGGCGTCCCGGCCTCCCTTTCCCCATCGCCGCGACGATCCCGGCGGCGATGTCGCGGGAGTCGCCGAAGTGCTGGGAGCCAGGGGGCGCGAGCAACCCTCGCCCCGCCGCCACCTCCATGAGCATCCGGCCACTCGAAGGCTTCCAGTCCCAGGGACCGAGCATGAAGACGGGATTGAGGATCACCGCATCAAGGCCGCGGGCCACCTCGTCGAGGACGACCTGCTCGGCCTCGCGCTTGGTGATCACGTAGGGGCATTCGATCGTGTTGCCGAACGGAATCTCCTCGTTGGCAGGGGTGGCGTTGCCGGTCAGGCCCAGGGCGTTGACGCTCGACACGTGGACGAGCCTCGCCCCTTCCCGTCGGGCTGCTTCGGCCACGAGGCGGGTGCCCTCGACGTTCACCCGACGCATGTCAGCGAGCCGTCGCCAGCCGACGTGCACCATCGCCGCCGAGTGGATCACCACCCGGGCCCCGGCAACGGCCTGCCGGACGGCCTCCGGATCGGTCACGTCGCCAACCGTCCGTTCCACGTCGACGCCGGCCAACTCGCGGTCGCCAGACCGTTCGCGGACGAGCGTCCGCACCCGGCGGCCCTGGTCCGCGAGCATCCGGATCACGTTGTTGCCCACGAGGCCGGTGCCGCCCGTCACGAGGCAGTCGATCGCTGGGGAAACCCTCGTTCGTGTCGCTTCCATGGGAATCACCTCGTACGGGTAAGGCCGCTGCCACGTGTCCACTCGTCCATTCGCTCCACGGCCCGGCGGCCACGCGAGACGAACTTTTCTCCGGCGACCGCCGTAGAGTTGTCAGTTCCGTCCGCCACTAGGAAGGTACGCGCATGAACCGGGAAGATCTTGTCTCGCTCTGCGAGTTGTTCGCTGGCCGTCGCGGCCTCGTGCACGGTCGCGTCAGGATCGAACTGGACGGGTCGCTCGCCGATCCCGTGCCCGAGATCCTGCGGAGTTTTCGTCGGGCCGAGATTTCCGAGAGCGAGAAAAATGCCTTGCTTGCCCTCGTCTGCGACCCTGACGAGGAAGACGTCCTTGGCGAGGAAGCCTGCATCCTCAACCCCCTCGCCGACGACCAGGCGTCGCCGGGCGACGACGACTGACGGGCTCCGGCGGAGAGGGTCGGCTATCGGCACGTGCGTGACCGTTAGGCGGAGCCGCGCATTGACAGGCTCTTGACCGTCAGCACCGCGCCGGCCGACATCAGCGCGAGCCCCAGCCACCGCGGCGGTTCCACAACCTTGCGGAGCGGAGCCGACTGCCAGACGGCGGCCTGTGGACCGGCCCCCATGCGGGCTGCGACGAACGTGCTCGACTTCTCGTTGAGCGTGAACGACTGGACCATCCGGAACTGCATGCCCGCGAAGAACAAGAGCAGGCCGGCGAGTAAAAGGTGCTGCCGCGTGAGTGTCGTGGGTGCCATGGTTTCCCTGTCATCGAATCGAGCCACCCCCCCCGATGACCGCAGCCTCCTGTGGCGCGGTCGAATGGGATGTTCCGGCTGGAGGGCCAGCGGCTCTTGGTCGGTCGGGAAGAAAAGGGCGGGATCCCTGGTAAACGAGGCAAGTCGTGAACGACCCTGCCGAAATTTACTGTGGAAACGGTCGTGCCGAGGACGATGAACCTGTCGATCGTGATGGTTATTCCGCATCCGATCGAACCGCCACCGAGAGAGGCCGACCGTGACCACTCGCCTGAAGTACCGACTGATCGTTCTCGCAACCATGACAGCCTGGGGCAGCGTGTGCTCACAGGGGCTGCGTGCCGCTGACGGGGTCGACCCCGTCAGCGGCACGCAGCCCCTGTG